>Ga0209634_1000227_pt1 | contig 44030 bp, 40 predicted proteins | sample LinPmetageLP40_FD_184043 | JGI IMG/M metagenome (GOLD analysis project Ga0209634, IMG submission 184043) | Marine viral communities from the Pacific Ocean - LP-40 (SPAdes) (version 2) | ecosystem: Environmental > Aquatic > Marine > Oceanic | place: Pacific Ocean | collected 2010-08-26 | reverse complement strand
GTAGGTGTTAAATTTACTTCTGATAAAGAGTTATCTAAACTAGTAGGTGTTAAATTTACTTCTGATAAAGAGTTATCTAAACTAGTAGGTGTTAAATTTACTTCTGATAAAGAGTTATCTAAACTATTCGATGTTAAATTTATTTCTGATAAAGAGTTATCTAAACTATTCGATGTTAAGTTGACTTCTGGTAAAGAGTTATCTAAACTAGTAGGTGTTAAGTTTATTTCTGGTAAAGAGTTATCTAAACTAGTAGGTGTTAAGTTTATTTCTGATAATCCTGTAGATGATAATGATACTTCATTAAAATTATTTGAACTCATTGATGCTGTATTTCCACTATCTAAAATTGGACCACTTAATAAATTATCATTATTTAAATTTATAGAACTAAAATCTAAACTACCACCATCCTGAATTATTTCAGATTTGTTTATTGTTATATTTTTAATATCATTCCCTCCTCCAGTTGATGAATATTCAGGTATATTAAGGGGTGGTATATCTATAGATTTATCATTTGTAATTCCACCACCATTAATAGAAGTATCAGATGATGGCTCAACAATATTTTTTTTACTATCATTAATTTGTTCTAATAAAGATTCTAAATCATCTTCTTGTTGTTCTTCAACTTCTTCAACTTCTCCATCTTCCTTTTCTATAATTGATAATTCAGTATTTTGTTCAGCATCTAAATTTAATGGTTCTACTACATTTTCTATCATATCATTTGTATAAAGTGTTATCATTAATTTATTACCATTTAATATTGTATTATGCAACTCTAATGCGTCAGTTGCTGCGCCTTGAGTTGTGTATATTATTATAGCTTTATTATCATCTTTATTTAATTTAATATCAAATACTTTAGATATTGTATCAAATAATTCATATAAATCTGATTCCTTCGTTTTTTTATTTAAATTTGATACCAAAATTTTATTATTTGTCATATTTGTTATAAATTTACTTTTATTTTTAGCCGTTTTCATTATTCTTCTTTTTCCTTTTTTGCTCTTTGTTGTACTTTTTCCTTGATCAATATCTGATAATTTAAAGGAACTATCTTTTTTAATATCTAATTCTTTATAATTGTGTTCTTTATCTACTATTAATCTCATAGAAATACCCATTGCATTACACTCTTGAATCATTAAATTAGTATTATATGGAATATTGACTTTAACTATATCACATACACTATTATCATTTGTAATATTATTATTTTCATTAAAATTTATTGGTCCATCTACAGAAGGGCATATACTCTTATTATGATATTCATTTACAATTGGATTCATTCCACTATATGAACTAATATAAGATGTATATTTATCAGAACGTTCCATCATCGTTTCTTTTAAAAATTGTAAAGCTCCATGTGATAATATAGCATCCCGTTCCATTTCTCCTATACGTAATCCTCCTCCAATAGATCTACCAGATGGTGGTTGTTTAGTTTTTAATGATAATGGACCTGTAGCACGTGAATTTATTTTATCTTTAACCATATGTTTTAATCGTTGATAATATGTTGGGCCCATAAATATTTTTGTATTCATTTGTTTACCATTAATTCCACTATACAAAATCTCATCACCATGACTACTAAAATTATTTTTTTCTAATAAATCAAATATTTGATTATTATCTATATTTGTAAATGGTGTCGCATCAGCATACATTCCCATTAAAGAACATGATTTCCCTAATACACATTCAATTAATTGACCTATAGTCATACGACTAGGAATTGCATGTGGATTTATTATAATATCAGGAACTATACCATCTTTGGTAAATGGCATATCTTCTTGTTTCAATATCATACCAATAACCCCCTTTTGTCCATGTCTACTAGCAAATTTATCTCCTAACGAAGGATTTCTATAAGTACATATTCTTACTCTTCCAATTTTTTGTTTATCAGAATTACAATAATCACTAAATACTTTATCTACTACACCATATCCATCCATTTTAACAACAACACTTGAATCTATATAATTACTACTATTTTTAGTATATTTACATATTAATACATCATTATCATTGACATAAGTACCTTCTTTTGCTAATCCATTTTTATCTACATTATTATAATTATAATCGTTCTTCATTTTTACCTCTGTATTTGTAGAAGGATCATAAAAAAAATCTTGTGCTCCACTACGTGTATCAATAATTTCTTCTGTATCATATGTTTTAAAATAGGATGAAGCAAATAAGCCTCTTTCAACTGAACTTTTATTAATTATAACAGAGTCATCCTGATTATAACCACTATAGGATGCGATTGCAACAATAGCATTAATACCTGTAGGAAGTTTATCTACAAAACCATATTTACTAATACGTGTTTGTATTAATGGTTTTTGAGAATAATGTAATAAATGTGTTGATGTATCAAATCTATTCCTATAATTACTCGTATATACACCTACACTTTGCTTAGTTTGACTTGTACCATATACATTTCTTGGTGCTTGACTAGTATTTACATATGGAATTGAAAATCCAATCATTCCCATTATTAAAGAAGGATGTATTTCACAATGAGAAAAATTTAATATTTTTTCTTTATTATAATCATTACATAATAAACTATTAGTCATTTCATCTGTATCTATAAATTCTATTACTGATTGTGTTTTTTTTAATGCTAATATAGTTTTATCATGATCTAATATATTAATACTAACAGGCTCTTCATAAACACAGTTATAGTAATCAGTTTTTTTTTCTCTAAATCCACCTACCAAATTATACCAATCTATATTAGATTTAGAATGTAATGCATCAATATGTGTTTTATTAATTAATAATTCTTTATTTTCCATAATATATAAGGGTCTACAACATCTCCCACCATCTGTTAAAATAGATAATTCTAATGTTCTATAATTGAATACAATAGATGTAAAAATATTAATATAACTATTTCTTCTAAATAATTTAAGAATATTTAATAATTTTATTGGATCGTGATGAATACCAATCCATTTACCATTTATAAATATTTTACAATTATTTAATATATTTATTGGTTTTATATTATTTAATGCTCGTACACCTAATTGAAATAATAATTTTATTATTGGTGCTGGATCACATCCAAAAGTAATATGACCTGTAATAGTTAAATGTTTCTTAATTCCAATATTTCCACCATCAGGCGTTTCTACTGGACATATAATTCCATATTGTGTTGGATGTAATTTTCGTTGACCAATCATAATCATATCACCATATGTATTTATTCTTCGTAAATGTGATATTGTTCCTAAATTAGATAATCTATTTAATGATTGAATTAATCCTTTTTTATTTAATATAGTTCCTATTTTAAATGATTTGCTAAAACTATTTGTTATCACATTTTGATTAAATATTTTAGTAATATTATCATCGTTAATTATATTTTGATAATTTTCTCCTTCATATTGACTTTTATTAAATCTATATTCAGAATCAATCGCGATTTTAGTATCTCGTTGAAACTGTTTAAAATTTTCTCTAAATAAATTTGCTAATAAAAATCCAGATAAATCTACACGTTTATATTCAAAACTATCTCTATCTGTTGGTTCATCTATTTTATAAAGAACATTTAATAATTTATGAACAACATATCCTAAATAATACGCTTTAGATATATAACTACTTCCAACATGTGGAAATACATCATTTATGATAACATCTTTTAAATGTGCCATAGAACCACCTATTGTAATTGTAGCTAAATATTTAAGAGCTGTATGTTGATTATATATAGGATTAGCATCTTCAATAGATTTTCTTAAATCTTCCATGTACATTTTTGATTTTTTTTCATCTAAATTATATAATATATATTCTAATATTTCTTTATCACTTTCAATCCCTAATGCTCTAAATAAAACAAATAATGGAATTTGTTTTCTAATACTAGGTAATCGAACAGTAATAATATTTGTATTTTTATTAATATTTACTACAGTCGTTCTAGCATATTTGAATGAATCATCTGGAACGGATTTTATTTGGGCTGAATATGAGAAAGATCCATCTAAAGATGGTACTATATATAATTTATTTTCAGCTTTTCGTTCATGTGAAACAATTACTTTTTCTTGACCCCCAACTATAAAATAGCCACCTTGTTCATATGGACATTCACCCATATTTCTTCTTAAATCAAATGGCATACCATGTAACATGCATATTTTGGATTGTAACATAATTGGAATTTGACCTAAATTAACCTTTGTAAAATCTTTCGTTAATGTTTTTTCTTCACCCATAAATCGTATCACATATTCTATATGTATATCACAAAATATATATGTAGAATATGATAAATTACGTAATCGTGCTTCATTTGGATATAATGCTTTTTTTATAGGTGCCTTTCCCTCCTCTTCCTTATAAATAATAGGTTTTCCTATATATATTTTAGAACCATCTTTACCACCATAGTATATATGTGTTTCATAATTAAATTGTTTTGTATCTGGATTTAATTCTTTATACAAAATTTGAGGATTGTATTGTTTAATAGTTAAAGGGATTTTATTTAATATAAAATCATTAAAAGAATCTAGATGATGTTTAGTTAAATATTTCTTATGAACTTTAAAATAATTATCAATAATATCCCAAGTATTATTATTATAGTCCATATATTATTAATAAATATAATTTTAATCTATTTTGAAACTTCTATAAAATATAAAACAAAGGAGAAAAAAATTATGAATATACCAACATAAAACATTCTTCCATCTTTAATTAATATTTGAATTATATTATTAAAATAAAACATAAATCTATCATAATATAAATTTTTAGTAGAATCACAATCAATCGAACATCGTTTAGAATATAATGTAGAAAAATCATTTATAATATCTATAAATACTTCCACAAATCTATTTTTCATATTTTTTAAATTTAATTCTTCTAAAAATTCCTTTGATTTTTTTATATCATTATCTTTCTTTAAAACTTTATATTCTTGTTTATCTATTACTGAGCTAGTTGTTGGTTTAAATTTATCATTCAATTCATGTTTAAAAATATTTTTATCTTCTTTTGTCATAGCATTAATTTTATTGATAATTTTTTCTTTGATTTTATATTGTTTAAAATATGGATTAAATTCCCAATATTTTTTATTTAAATCTATATTTCTTAATAATGAATAATCTAATTCAAAATCATCTTCTTCATTATCTAATCTAGTTTCATCTAATATTTTATAATAATCAAATAATACTAACAAACTATTTAAATCTTTAGATATATGTTTATTATCATCACTATAATTAAATAATCTATCACTTAATTTTATAGATTTATTTTGATTATCTAATAATGTATCTAATTCTAATAATTCAAGTAATTTATAATATTTATGATTTATAGAATTTATATTTAAATAAAATAGTAATCCATTATATTCATATCCATATTTTCCATTTTCAATAAGTATTTTATTATTTTTATCTAAATCACACAAACGATAAATATCATGAACATTAATTAATTCAATAACTTTGTCAATTGATATAGCATAAATCATAATTAATTCTGAAAATGCATATAGTTTTTTATAATTAATATTATCTGTATCTAAATAATTAATATCACCATTAGAATCTATACACGTTATCTTTTCTAATAAATTATTAAATTTTTTATTATTTAATTTATTTAAAATAGAATCTCCTAATTGATACACATTCACAATATCATATTCACTTAATGTATCATTAATTTTAGATATATTATTATCTAAATATGATTTATCTAGCAATGATTTAAATACAAACATTAAATCATTATAATCATTACTTGTAATAAATATATTCTTCTCTTCACTAATACTACTAGTTGGACCACTTATACTACTAGAACTAGGTCCACTTATACTACTGGAACTAGGTCCACTTATACTACTAGAACTAGGTCCAGCATAAAATTTTTCGACTTTTTTATTATAATATATACTGAACATATAGATTATTATTAGTCCAAATATAAGCTCCCTTTTCTTTTTAAAATATATACATAATCCAACATATATAAATATAGATGGTATTAATAATTTATTATTTAATGAAGATATAAATAATATTAATAAAAAAAATAAATATATTAACTTATCCATTAATATAATAATATAATATTATGTATTTCAAACAAACAAATTTATATAATATCAATTAAATCTACATGCCCTAACATAATACGACGACAACAATATCTATCTAATTCTAATTTATCTAAAACTTTACATTCGTTTGTTTTTGATAATGGTTTTGAACTATTAACATTTATAACACTATCTTCTTTTGATGGATTCAATTTTTCTAATTCTCGCTTATAATATAACCATTTATCACCTAAAATTTTACCACAAGTAAAACATTTAACTGGAATAATCATTATATATTTATATATAAATATTAAATTAATTCAATTTTACTTTAAATGATTTAAATAAATGTCATTATAATAATGTATATGTTTAAACATTATTTTAGTAGCACAATCATTAATTTTTTTAATACTATATTTTATGATAATAAATCTGATTCTATTATAGATCCATTTACATGTTTAGTAAGATTAGCAGTATTAGAATTTAAACCATATAATACAAAATTAAGCATTAAAAACAATAAAATTACATACAATGACCCACATATTTTACAAGGTACATTACGATGGACGAATGGTGATAATAGAGAAGATATTCATAATATATATAATCCAATTATAAAAGCTTTGCAATGGTATGATTTAGAAAATAATGATATTAAAAATATTTTTAAATATGCAATAAAAGGATTAGAAAAATTAAAGGACTCTTATGAACAAAATTCTACTATAACACACTCCATCGAATATTATATATCTTATATTAAGGCACAATTAAAAAAAAAAAAAGAACATTATGAAGAAACAAATACTATATTTATTCAATTTAAAGAGTTATGGAATGAACGTGAAATAAATATTATAAATAATATGTTATTAGAATTAAATGAAAATGAAGAATCAAAAGATTCTTTAATTGATGCTATAGAAGTAATATTAAATAATAAAGAAAAAATAGTTATTGAAATAATTTATGAAAATACTACAAGATTAGAATAATTTATCTTAAATTATTTTAATTTAATTAAATTAAATTAAATTAAATTAAATTTTTTTTCTGTGTTATATATATAAAATGACTTTTTATAATATGATGTTTGGTGGAGCTGCTAAAAAACCTTGTAAAGACCCAAGAAAAACACACTCAGGAAAAAATGGACGATGCGTTAAAGCTAAAACACTAAGTCCAAAACGTATAAATAATTTAAATAGAGGATTAAATCAAAAACACTCTAATACACGTAAAAGTAAAAAATCATGTTACCATCTCAAAGACTCAAAAGGAAGACCAAAAACATTATTTAAATCTAGATGTCGTGTCAAATGTCCTGGAAATAAAGTCCATGTTGTTGGTGCTAATGGAAAAGTAAAATGTGCTGGTTCATCTTCTAGAAAAATGTCTCAAAAACAATTAAATGCTCTCGCTAAAGGACGAGCTAAGCAAGCATCAAAGAGACAAGCTAATTCTAATGCGATGCATAATGCTGCTACATACTTTAATATGAATACTCCAACCAATAATAATTCTGGAAAATACGCTGCAATGGCATCCTTTTTGAATAACACACCAAGTCCAAAGCCGAGTTCACCAACATGGAAAGAAGTCAAATCAGCCCAAAAAGATGAAGACGCATACGCTGGAATGGCCTCCTTTTTGAATAACACACCAAGTCCAAAAAGAAACTCACCAACTGATTGGCGCTCAGTCAAATCAGCCCAAAAAGATGAAGAAGCATACGCTGGAATGGCCTCATTTTTGAATAATACACCACGCCCAAGAGGGCGAAGAGTAAAAATGAAAAAAGATTAAGTTATTCGTTTATATTATTTTTATTTTCTAAAATATTTTACAGATATTAAAAATATCAAAAATATTAAAAATATACTAATTCTTATTTTCCAATAATGTTTATAAAATAATGAATCTGGATTTAAATTTCGTTTTCTAAAAAGACGTCTTCTAAATACACTATTACCAATGCTGTTTTCCATATAATATTATATAATATTTAAAAATACACTAAATATGGAAAGAAATAGCATGTTACTATCAAAATTATTATATTCGCATTATAACTTAATTTACTTATGAATGAAGCTAATAATACAATCATTACTACCATAAATGAATCACCTATTATAGCACCACCACCTACTTCTTTTGCATAATCTTTAAATAAATCGAATGCTTTATTTTTACCTCTTGGAATATTCATAAATAATACATAAAATAGTATATCATGAATTATTTGAATTCCTAAAAATAGTAGTATAAATTTTATTATAGAATAAGATTTAAATATTTTATAATAAAAGTATCGTGTTAATATAAATCCTATTAATAATATTAATACATCTGCTAGTACAGCATAAATATTAAATTGAACATACCATTTCTTAAGAAATACAGTTTTAAAAAATCCAATATATAATAGAAAAATAATGAATAAATCCGTTATTAAGGTTGCATTTAAAATAGGTAAATAATCACTTGTATCATTAAAATTACTAATATCTTTTAACATATATTAATATATTATTTATTTTTTAAATATTGATGTAATTCAATCATAATATCAATATGGGTATTATATTCTAAATTGTATTCCGATGCCCAATCATATGCCGTTTTATTTTCGATATCTTTAATATTAATTATTTTTTTGTTTCGTGAAATAAGTAATTCACATATTTCTAAATCATCATTTACAGCAGCATAATGTAATGGTGTTTCTCCATCTCTATCTTTTACTAAAAGTGTATCTTTATCTACAGTCTTTAAGAACTCAATATCACGATTCTCTACTGCTAAATGTGAGAATGTAGCACCAGGCACCAAATCATTTAATGTTTTAAAGACTAAATCTTCATTCATTGTTACTATTATTAATAAATTAAAGTTTAATTCAATTTTATTTTATATAGTCTAATAATAAATGTCAATGAATATATTAAATATTTCTAAAGAAATAAAAAAAATAAATAATACATTAAATATTCTCCAATTGCAAAATAATGATATAAAAAACAACAATTTAAATTTAAATAATATAACAAATGAAATTAAAAATAATATGAATGATATTAATTCTAAAATAGAAAATTTATATGACTTTAATATTAATACTAAAGTAAAATATGAGAATAATAACTATGATATAGTAAAAGATTTCTTAAAATCGATTAATATAGAAGAAACGATTATAAATAAATGTCTATTTTTAAATTTTAATTCAATAAATGAAATATTATTAACAGATGATGAAATTTTTGAAAATATAGATATTCCAATTAATATAATTAAATATATTAAATCTAAAATTCAAGAAAAATTATATATTTCTAATGTTGATATTTAAGATTTATTTTATTATTTATTACTAAATATATTAATATTAAAGCTATAATTAATACTAATAAAAACAATATAGTTTCTAAATGATATCTTTGAAATTGCGAATACATATTAATTTAGTATAAAAAAAATATATTTTAATTATATATAATGTCTGTTGTTGATCAAATTTTAGAAGAGCAAGAATCTATTGATTTTATTGAAGCTTTAGCGGTTACATTTAAAGATATAAATGCTGAAAAAATTATTGAAATATTACCTAAATTAATAGCATATGTTCAAAAATATAAAAAATTATCAGGTGATCAAAAAAAAGCATTAATAATTAAATTCTTAAATATAATTATAGATAAAACTGATGGACCTGGTGATGATGAAATATTTGATCCAATATTAAAACGATTAGTTCCCGTCCTAATTGATACATTTATTAAAATAGATAATAAAGAATTATCTTTCAAAAAACCAAAATGTTTAGGTAAATGTTTCGCATGTTGTTTATAAAATATCCCAACCATTATCTTTTTCATCAATTATAATTTTCGGTTCTTCTTCTATTATTTTATTAATAGGTGGACTTTTATATTCTTTATATTCTTTATTTCTATTTTCATCAAATAAATATAAACATTCATTATTGAACCATTCGACTATTATTTTAATGCACATATTATTAAATAATAAAAAAAAAATAATTGTATATTGTAATGGGAAACAAACCGCCCGCGCCGATAAAATGTAATAGAAATATTCTATTATTTGGAGGAGATGCATCGCGCTCTCCCAATATAGAAATACAAAAATGTACAAATTTAAGAGATATACAGCAGGATGGTTTCCGTCCTGGATTATGTCGTTCTATATCTGAATTTATAAGGGAGGAGCAGGAAAAAAAAGGAAAAATTAAATTTTATTTTAATGAGATAGAAGAAGAAGAGGGGGAGGGAGATAGAGGGTTCATAACTAGTATTCAAGTTCCAGTACCAACCGTTGAAAATGGTCCTACTTTGAGTAGTGAAGAACAATTTAAAACGGAATATATAATGCCAGAACTTGATAAAGAAGCATATGTATTAGAGTTATCAGTTGATGACAAATCAAATTATATTAAGGTTCTAAAATATTACCAAAATAAGGAGGGGGTAAAGGAGGAAATAAATAAAATAACAATTGGATTAGTTAAAGATGTAAACCAATCTCTTCTAAGTAACATTGATTTAACATACTTAATTGAAAATTATGATGAAAATTTAACAACCACAGCGTTGGTGAGCAAAATCGAAGAAGAGAATTGGAAAATATATTCTCCCCAATATCTTATTGATTCAATTATTAAAAAGGAATTACAAAATATTTTATATTCTACAATTAAATATATGGACCAGACAGAAGGTGAGAATTCTAAAAAGGAGTGTGCGTGGGACAGTTTGCCATATCTTGGTACACATTCCGTACGCTTTTGGGAGAAGTGGAATGAAAAAGAAGAAGAGAGCAAGAAAATTGATGGAAGCACATTATTTGATAAATGGACACAAAATTATAATGGGAACACCGTAATAGAGCCAACACCATTTGGAGATTGGATAAACAGTTCCACGTACCGGCATAGGCGACAAAAAAATTTTTTTAAATTTTTAATTTCAATATTAATGAATACTAATAAACTTCAATTATTATATAAACTACAAGAATATATAGATTTTATTAAAAATGCATATGAAATAAATTCCGATAATTGTCCAGATTTTGGTCCAAATATCGATAAAAAAAAATGGAACTCTAAATGCAAAGACAAAGTATCATGGGATAATGAATGGATCAATTATACTAAAACTAAATTAGAATTAGACGAAAATATGTCTAAAACAAATGGTTGGTGGAAAACTGGTAGTAAATGGAATAAAAAATGTCGCGAAGAATCTGAATGGAATGATCAATGGACAGCGAAAGCCAAAAAAGAATTAGAAGAAGACAATATGTCTAAAACTAATGAATGGTGGAAAACTGATAGTAAATGGAATGAACAATGTCGTGAAAAAATTGAATGGGATCAGAACTGGGCTGATAAAGCTCAAACAAATTTAGATGCTGAATTCACAGATAAATGGTGGGACAGTGGTAGTCAATGGACTGAAAAATGTCGTGAAAAAATTGAATGGAATCAAGATTGGGCTGATAAAGCTCAAACAGACTTAGACGAGAAATTAACAGATAAATGGTGGAACAGTGATAGTAAATGGAATAAACAATGTCGTGAAAAAGCTCAATGGAATAAAGACTGGTCTGATAAAGCCAAAAAAGAAATTAAAAAATCACAATGGGATACTAATACATGGAAAGAAAAATGTTTAAATAATATAGATTCTATTAACTTAAGTGATGAAGAATGGACTACAAAATATATAAATGAAGTAGGTGTTACAGAGGTATTTTATCCTAAAATTTTAAAATATATACAAGAACAACAAACATTAAATAGAACAAAAGATTGGGAAAATTGGATTAAAATATTAAGAACTATGGACAATGAATCATTAAAAAATTATATTAAAGATTCAGAATTAAGACCTAGAATTGAACAATTATTAGATAAAAATGAAAAAACACAGAAAGATATTAGAGAATTGAATACTAAACTAAAAACAGCATTAGATTTAAATAAATTGTATCATAATTATGATTTTAAAAATAAAACAATAATTAGTGATGTAACTAAAAAAAATAAATCTCAAAAACAAGAAATTAAAAGTAATAGTGAATTAAAAGACAAAATGATGAGTGTAATTAATAAAACTAAAACTCAAATAAATACTAAATATAAATCAAAAAAAGTGTTAATTGGTGCAATTATAACTATAACTATAATAGCTATAATTTTAATAATATTGCTTTTAAAAAAGTTTAACATAATAGAATAAAAATTGAAATTATTTAATATAAATACGGTTAAATAAATGACGACAATCGTTAATGTTAAAGTAAAACATATTCGACCCACATATAATACATTACAAGATTGGATGGAAAATCCTAACCATGAATATATTGGAAGATGTGGGGTTGTATTTATAAATAAAGAACGCTTTCCTAAAAATCAAGCCAATGGGCAAATCCATTTAAAGTTAAGAAAGTAGGACTAGATAAATGTTTAGAGTTATATGAAATATGGGAGAGAGAAAAAATTCAAAAAGAAGGAATTGAAGAATTTAAAAAATTAAAAAATAAAGTACTTGGTTGTTGGTGCAAACCTAATAAATGTCATGGTGATATATTAATTAAAATACTAAATGAAATCGACGAATAATATAATTTAATCTTCTAATAATGACATATTTCCATCATTTTCTTTAAAACCAATACCCATCCATATGTTTTTAGAATTTGTTGATTTCTTACCATACTTTCTAACTAAATTTTCTTTTAATTCTTTACGTGTTGGACATTTTGTATTTTGTCCAAATGCCTGTTTATACCAATCACAGTAAACAAAGTATATATCATCTAATTTAATACCAGCACTATCGGCATTATCTATTTCTACTAATTTTTCATTAATAAATCCAACAAACATATCACTTTCAGTTTGATAATCTTCTGTATTTCGTTTTACATCAGATGGTTCTTTAATACCATTCTTTTTATATTTTTTATAATATTCTAATAATAAATACATAAACACTTCAGGCCATATTTTAAGCTTTTCATCTAATCCTTCATCAATCTTAAATTCATATGGATCATTTGGATCTGGTTCTTCAACGAATTTTGATGGGAAATCAACGACACTAATACGCCTCCATGTGCCTCTATCATTTGATGATACTTTTGGTAAATCATTGCATGTTAAAACCATCTTAAATTGTGGCTTAAATTCTACTGGATCTTTATGTAATCCTCTAGCAATAATTTTATCATTACCAGTTAATTCTTTCATTAAACCCACATTAATTTCTTCATATTTATCTGGTTCTTGCAAACAAGCAAAACGTTTACCTTTTGTTCTTACTAATGCTGGAGTAGCACTTTCACCGCGTCCCCTTGATTCTGTTAATAATTTTACTGGAAGTTTACAACAATAATCTCCAAAACAATATTCAAATAATTCAATTAATTTACTTTTACCATTACCACCACAACCAGTCCAAATATGGAATTTCTCATTAATATTTTTACCAGACAAGAAACTACCTAATAATGTTAATACATATTCTCTAACTTTTTCTTTTGGTAAAACTTGTGACATAAATGTTTTAACATCATCTAATTCATCATCATCTTCTTCTGGAACAATATAATGAATTTTTGTACTATAACTAATATAATCTTCTGGAAGACCATCTCTAAATTTTAATTCAGCTAAATCATAAATACCATTTTCAAATCCAATTAAATTTAAATTTTTATCTAATTTTTCTTCAAATTTAGGATCATGAAATAATTCATTGCATTCCTTCACTACCATCCCCTTAAATCCAGTATTTTTAAGTTTCTTAATCACTTTTTCAATTACTTCTCTTTTTTTTCTTTTAATTTCTTTTGCTTCTTCGTCATCTAATTGTAATATTTGGTCACTTAAATAAAGGGATAGTTTATCATATTCATTTATAACCTCATCAGAAAATTTTTTCCTTAATTCAATAGCATCATCAATTTCAACCCATCTATGATTTTTAAATTGAAACCATGTATTTTTCTTTGAACATGCTGATACAAACTCATTTTTATACAAACAATACACAACTTTTGCTACATCATTTGGTTCAATTGACATTGAATCTAACATACATTTTCTTAAATTTCTATTTGATAATTCACTAAATTTAGAAACATTATCTTCCTTTGCCCATAAATATAATGTTCCTAATCCAAGTCCTTCATTATCCATAGCACACCATTCTTTTTCACATTCACCATCAACGAATTTATCTGACCGTTTACTTAATGTTATCCAATCTTCTCGTAATCTATAATCAATATTATGCAAACACCATCCTAATCTAATCCATAAATCATAATTATTAGCACGCTTATTATCTAAAATTGATACAATACTTTTTACATATTTTAATTCTTCATCATCTTTTAAAAAATTCTTTTTTGTTGGAGATTTCCTTTTTTTATTTAATATTTTCTTTTTTTTCTTTACTTGATGAGATTTAGGAATTTCAATATAATCAGCATTTAAATTATCATAATACATTGATTCTAATACTACATTTTCAGACTTATTATGTCTAATACTTAATAATTTTAAAACATCTTTCTCACTAAAATTATTAACCATTTTTTTCATAGATGTATCCTTAATTTTATAAATAGATGATAGCTTATATGCTTCATGATTTGGTTTTGAACTACCATACATTTGCCAGTTATTTCTTTCTATAACTGCTATATCAAAAATATCATCCATATCATTAACAACATTAATAGATTTAAATAAATCTACTACTTCTTCATTTTTAATAGTATTATATCTTAATAAATATTGTGATTTAGGTTCTGTAACTATATATGGAAAGATAATATGCAATCCATCCTTGAATACACCTTTTTGTTTTACAGTACTAAAATTTGGATTATCTTTTTCTAAAACAAATGCAACTAATTTATTATCATCTAATGAAGGTATCACTTTTTTAATTTCTTTAACATAATTTTCTAAGAAAGAAACAATAAATTCTTCAGAATATTGTCTAGAATTAAATTTTTTATTATGGCGCAAATCTAAATCAATTAATATAGGCGAAATATCCTTATGTCGTTCTGTTAAATGAACCACATTTGAATTTTCAAATACAAATTTATTATATAAATTATGAAATAATGTTAAATCCTCATCGTCTATACAATAAGATCCAGGATAAGAATCTGGTGGGTGACCTAAAGCTGTATGTGTGAATTTTTTTTCTGGAATAGTTTTATGTTTTCTCAAAAAATCTATCAGATTTGTGTATTTTTTTTCTTCAGGCATTTATAATACACAATAAATTTTTTTAAATAATTTTAAAATTATACATTATTCAATTTTTAATATTTATCTTTTTTTATTATCATAATTCTTTTATTTTTTTTAACTATATTTAGTTATGGTGGTATATAATATTTATTTAAAATTGATTTAAACACAAATATATAGATTTATTTAAATGTCATTCACTTTTTTAGCACAAAAACGTATTGCTAAAGATATTAAAAATTATATTAATAGTGATCTTAATAGTGTTGGAATATATTGTCATATTGATGAATCTAATATTCAAGATATTAAAGCTATGATTATTGGCCCTAAAGATACTCCATATGAAAATGGATTTTATTTATTTAATATTCATTTTCCAAATGATTATCCATTTTCTCCACCTAAAGTAAAATTTTTAACATATGAATATGGTATAAGATTTAATCCAAATTTATATACTAATGGAAAGGTATGTTTATCTATATTAGGAACATGGTCTGGTCCCGGATGGACAACTGTATTAAATCTAAATACGGTTTTATTATCTATACAATCATTATTAAATGAAAATCCATTACAAAATGAACCTGGATTTGAAACCGAAAATGGTACTAAATCTAAAAACTATTCGCAAATTATTGAATATGCAAATGTAAAAACAGCAACTATTAAATTAATAGAAACAACACCAGAAGGATTTGGTGTATTTAAACCAATTATGACAAAACATTTTATTGAACATGTAAAGTTTTATAGAAATTATATTTCTAAAAACAAAAAAAAAAATAATACAAACTTAACATCTACCATTTATTCAATGAAAACATTATGTGATATAGATTATCTTAATGAACGTATAGAATTTTTATACAATAAATATAAAGTACCAGAAAAATCTAAAGTACCAGATAAATCTAAAGTATTAGATAAATCTAAAGTATTAGATAAATCTAAAGTATTAGATAAATCTAAAGTATTAGATAAATCTAAAGTATTAGATAAATCTAAAGTATTGGAAAAAAAACGTAAATGTCCAAATGACATGGCTAAACTTTATGATATAGGATATACTAAACTATCTGAAAATGATAATAAAGTTTATAAAGTTGTTGAAGTTAGTGGTCCAAAAAGAACAATGAAAAGATGGATTAAAAATTAAAATTTAACTTAAATAAAATTGAAAAATACTTAAATATTTTTATATTTATTAATTATAATGAAATTTTGTAATGATTGTAACAATATGTTATATTTAAATATAGTTCAATCTGATATACAAACAGAACCAGATAAAATTAATTATATTTGTAAGAATTGTAATTTTCAATGCGAACACAATAAATCTGAAGATAGTTCTATATTTAGTATAGATTACAATATTGATAATATAAAAAAAAACTCATTTATAAATCCATTTATATATGAAGATATTACTCTACCTAGAGCTGAAGGTATTAAATGTCCAAATGAAAATTGTGGTGTTGCAGCGGGGAAAAAACCAGAAATTATCTATATTAAATATGATAATGATAATATGAAATTTATTTATATTTGTTTAGATTGTCATAAAAATCCAAAACCTGGAAATGAAAAACATATATGGTAATTTATATTATTAATAAAATTGATTAAAGAAAAATAAATATTATTAATTATATAATGAATACATTCAATGATAATTATGAAATTTTAGAAAATTATGAAACATTAAGAAAATCAAATAAATCACAAAATAAATTATATAAATATGAAAAAACTAAAATTTTAGGAATTAGAGCAGCGCAAATAAGTAATGGTGCTAAACCATTAATAACAGTACCTAATTATATGACAAATGAATTAGATATAGCTATTGAAGAATTAAAACAAAGAAAAATACCATTTATTTTACAAAGACAAGTTGGAAATAAAACTGAATATTGGAAATTAGAAGATTTAATATATTAATAACGCCATCTATTACCACATGTTAAACATGTTATAAATGTTGTCATACCTTCATCAGCACTGCGTGTCTGTAATTCATAATAAGTGCATTTTCTTTGTTTACACCTACTACATTTAAATTGATCTGTCATTGCTTCTGGTACATCTTCATACATTAATTTTTCTCTTTTATTTCTTTCATCTAAAAATTTTTTCCAATGTGATGGAAATATTTGTTGATTTGACATAAATGCTATTTTATTAATATCAAATTTATTTTGATTAATTTTATTTTTTAACATAGTATTATTTATGTATGATTCATTATCTATATTACTATATAATGAAATACTTTTATTAGTATAGATTGATTTAAACTCTTTATTATGCCATAATGGTAATATATTTCGGTCTTTACTTATTTGTTTAGTGTAATTATAAATACTATTCTCTATTTTTTTTGACAATAGTTCATTATCCAATAATGTATTAAATAATTCGATATTATTTATTCTAATATTATTCAAATTATCATCAATATCTTTAGATTTAAAACCTTTTTCTTTAAATAAATTATCAGATTCATTTTCATCATCAACATCCTCAGTAGGTATATTATTTAGATTATCATCATCATTAGTAATATCTATTTCTACATTTTCATCATCAGAATTACATTCTAATTCATTATCCAATTCATTATCCAATTCATTATCCAATTCATTATCCAATTCATTAATATCCATATCTAAATTAGAAATATCGCTCATATCGTCATTATCACTATATTTAGTATCATTTTTATTGTAAAATAATTCATTATATAATTCTTCATATTCTTCTGATTTTAAATCTAATAATATGTTATTATTATTTGTTTTAAACAATAATATATCTTCATAAAATACTTGTTCATTACTTTCATCATCTAAAATTGGTAGTTCATGATTATTTTTATGTGTACCTTTATAATAACCATATGCTAATAAATTATTAGATTCTATTTTCCAGGTATATATTTCTTTTAATTTTTCTTTTCCAATATTAATATTTTTTGTAAATAACTCTGTTTTAGCTTTATATCTCAAAATAGTATTTATTGGTTTATTTCTGTCTGATGATTTAAGTTGTGCTATACAATCTTTAATATCTCCATCATTTAGTAATACCACAAAATTTACCATTAAATAATTATTATTATTATTTTTAAATAAAAATTCAATTTTAATTTTAAAAAAAAATTTGATTTAAATACATTTTACTATAATATTTAATGAATAAAAAATTAACAAATAAATTATTAAACTACAATACTAATAATATAAATAAATTAAATATATATTTTGGGACACCAATAATATCACATAAAAATAATATTATATTTAATAAAGAAATACCAACACAATTATTTAATACATTATTTAATACAATTTCTTCAAAAAATTACAATAATATTAATTTAAAACAAACTATATATAATACAAACTCTAATTATTTAAATTTAAATACAAAAAAACATGCAATTAAAACTAATATTAACACTATGTTAGATGATGATAAATTGTATGTTTATTATCATGAAAAAGATGAGGGATGCACAGAATTCCCATGTACAAAAGATTATAACATAATAACACAAAATATAAATAAATTTATAGTTAATAATGAAATTTCTATACTATTTGTAGATAATAATCAAGTAAAAATTGATATATTAGTAAATCATAATATTGATAATTCTATTAAAATATTAGATAATTTATTCGCAATATCTATATGAAATATATTTTCCAGATGTTTCACTTGTACGTGTTATTTCACATAAATCTCCATGTTTAACTCCATAAAATTTAGCCATTGGATCTGAATTTAACAATAATGGAAATTGTGTCATTGTTTCAACATTATATTTTTCTCTTATACTATCTTTTTCAGAATCATTTAAAATTCTTAAATCTGGTACTAAAACATGATTTTTTATATTAATTAATAAATTATTTATTGAAAATATTTGAATAAATATGTTATTTGATTTATAAAATTTATCAAATAAACTATAAAATGAGTCTAAATTATTAATTTTATCTTTAACAATTAATATTAAATCATCACCATCTTTAATAATTTGTTGTTCTATTAAATCTATAATTAATACATTATATTTTTCTACTCTTAATTTAGTTAAAACATATTTTATTAAGCATGATTTATCACTATCATTATGTTTGCATTCCATATCTAAAGGCATATTTTCATATTGTATTTTTCCCATATTTTCCATCATCAAATCTAATTCTGTATCAGTAAAATTTTTATATTTATCTAAATTATATCCACGTAATTCTATCATATCAATAATTGTATGTCTTGATTTAGTTAAATTATTTAAATTCATATTTATTAATAATAAATATTTAAAACTTTTAAATCAATTTTAATTATATAATGAAAAATGAATGTATTATATGTTTGGAAGAATTAAATGATGATATTGTTGAGCTTAGTTGTATTCATAAAAATAATTATCATTATGAATGTTTACAAAAATGGATTCAACAAACAAATACATTAACAAAAATATGCACAATTTGTGATTGTGATGTAGAAATTATAAATATAATTAATCCCAAAAAAGAAAAAAAGAAAAATGTTTGTTGTACTATTTTATAATTTACATTGTTTAGGTTTTTCTTTACTTATATATTCATCTAATGGTATTTTTATATTAGATGTATCATAATTATCTTGTATCTCTGAAAATGCTTGACATCGTGCTTGGTCACTATCAGATAAATCAACATTTAATTTACTTCTAGCTACTTCTTCACTATTTGGATTTATAAAATTAAATTTACTAAAATTATTTACATCTCTATTTCGAATCTTAAAATATAAGACATAAATCAATCCTAACACTATAATACTTACTAAAATACCCCATATTATTAATCCAGTATTTTTATCGATAACATTAAATTTATATAATAATGGAACTATTATTAATATTACGATTCCAATTAAACTATATTGTAATATTTTTATAGCATATTCTCGTTTTTTTATTATATTTAAATTAATTTCAATTAATCTTCTATTTGTAACATTTATATCATTAATATCTTCGATAGAATTATTATTATTTTTTATTTGTTTGTTTTGTTGCTCTTTTATTTTTTTTAATTTATTTACATTATCATGCATCATCATAATATTATTTGTCGAATAATTATATGTGTCTTTTAATGATGTAAATCTAGTATTATAATCTTCTTTTTTTAATTCATTTAATTCTTTCATATATTCTATTTTTAATAAATTAACATAATCTTCTAATTCGGCATCATTTAATTGTCTTAATTCATCATTTGATTTTTCTATAAATGGTATTGATTGAGTTGTATTTAGAAGCGACGATGTCGTTGAAGATAGTGGAAGAGACGATGTCGTTGAAGATGGTGGAATGGACGATGTCGTTGTACTATTTGATTGGAAAAATTCAGTAATCATATATTATTATATAATAATTTATATTTACATTAATAATAAAAATAATTCTATTATTAAAAATATAACAATAAATACTATTAATATAATATATATTGTTTTATTCCAATCTCTATTTTTTGTAGTATTCTTTAATCTATATTCTCTTAATAATTCATTATGCTCATGGTTATCTATTGTTTTTTTGTTTTTGTCTAATGTATTTATATTATGATCAATATTTTTATCAATAGTAATGCGTTTATTCGATAATTTAATTCCATCTATCATTGTTTCTAAATTGTTTTCTGTCAATGCTTTCAAAACACATAATTTCTTTTTTTTTTCTTCTGATGGGATATGGTCAGCAAAATAATAATTTTCAAACTTGTTTACAAAAAATTTATGTCTTAAATCTTTAAAATTATTGCTTAAATATTTATTATTACATTTTTCTACATTTGGTATTTCAATATTAGTTGGTAAATTACATTGTTCTACAGATTCAAAATTTTCGATATTATTGAAACTCATATATATATTAAATACATTAAAATTTTATATATACTATCAATAATACTAAACATATTAAAAATAATATTGCTAATACTAATATTAATAATGTATTTGATGTATTTTTAAGCTTTTCTTCTTCATTTAATTTAATTTTATCTAATTTTGTTATATTATTCTCTAATTTATCAAGTACAATACCATTTTTATTAATTTTATTATAATATTCATTTAATTTAGTATATTGATGATTTTCATTTAATTCATGGTCTTCGATAAGTCTATTATTTAATGTTCCTAATTTTATTTTAGTTTTATAATATTGATTTCGTAACGCTTCTTTTTCATCTTTATTTGGAATATCTATATTAAGTTCTTCTTCTAATTTATTATAAAAATTGTTTATATTTTCTCTATTTTTATCTTCCTCTTCTTCCAAATTTGTAAAAGCATTATCATTATTACTTATATTAGAAGCATTTTTAATACAATCTTTATATTCCTTATCACTATATATATCACCTTTTAATAGTAAACAATTTGATTTAATATTTTCATTAAAATCATTTAGTCCCATCTAATATAATATTATATTATAAAATTGATTTAAATAATTATATTTCTAGTTATATAATATGAATTCTAAAATTATAGATGGGTTTAATGGCATGATTCATAAAATTAATATTGAAATAAAACAAACAAAAAATACAGCACTAAGATTTAAAATTTCTAGTTACAGAAAAACTATAAAAATTATTAAGTCTTTACCATTTGAAATTAATGATGGAAATGATTTAAAAGATATAAAAGGTATTGGAAAAACAACTATTGAAAAAATTAATGAAATTATTAAAACTGGGACACTAAAACAACTAGAAAATTTAAATCAAAACTTATTAACCGAATCTAAAGATATTATGAATTTGCAAAAAATTACTGGCATTGGACCAGTAAAAGCAAAATCCCTTTTTAAACAAGGTATCACATTATCTACATTTACAAATATAGATTTTAATAATGTATCTGATGAAGAAGCATCTATTTTAGATAGTTTAACTCATCACCAAATACTCGGCATTAAATATTTTAATGATCTTGAATCTAGAATTCCATATAAAGAAATAGAAAAAATAGAAACATTTTTATTAAAATTACTAAAAAAACATTTACCATATTTAGAAATGACTATTTGTGGTTCATTTCGACGTAAAGCAAAAACTTCTGGAGATATTGATGTATTATTGTATCATGAATGTGGTTGTATAAATGATAGTGATATTAAAAAATCATCTTATTTAACAGATTTTCTAGAATTACTTATTGAAAATGATTTTTTGACAGATCATTTGACTTCTATTGATAACAAAACTAAATATATGGGATTCTGCAAACTTTTAAAATTAAATCGTAGAATTGATATTCGATTAATCCCCAAAAAATCATTAGCTCCAGCAATGTTATATTTTACTGGAAGTGGCGATTTTAATGTTAATATGCGTACATATGCTTTGACTAAAGGATACACGATTAATGAATATGGTATTTACAAAGTCAAACCAAATGGAAAAAAAGGATTTAGAATAAAAACTGAAACAGAAGAAGATATTTTTAATGTACTAAAATTAGATTATGTAGAACCACAAAATAGACTACCATCATATATATTTTAAATTGAATTATCACTCCATATGAAACAAGACTTCTAACAACATATTATATAATGATGGGTTTGAGTTTGAATTTAATGCTATACTAGTTACATCATTACTTATTTTAAATGGCGAACCATACATTTTTTCTTGAATAACATTATATCTAAAGGAATACATATAACTAATATCATCACTATCAATTGATATAATACAACACCACCATTTATCTGTATCAGCTATAAATGAGTTTTTCGTCCAAATAGTAATATCTTCAAATTTATATGAAATTTGATTATCAATAAAAGTCCGAAACTCTTCTGATGTTTTAAATGTTTTATTCCATGGTGTTCCCAATTCAAATGACATTTCACAGTTACTATATTAAATATAAATAAAAAATATTCAATTTTATACACTGGTTACATGTAATTTAGGTGTTGTCCACATTTCATTTAAATAATGATATAATTTACTATTATCATTATTTTCAAGATTGTATGCATCATATTCTGTTTGCGTTGCTATTTTATACACTATATTATCTATTCTAATTTTTTTATGACTTGTTGATATTTTTCGTAAATCTATTGTATTACATTTTGTTATAGTATTTAGTCCATCTTGGGATATATAAAACCATAATGGATTTTCATAATTATTGTAAATTATATGATAGTTTGGAAATTGTTCCTCTAAATCTATATTTATCCATCTTTTATCATCAAATTCAAATCTATATCCATCATAATTTGGATCATATTTTTTAACATTATAATTCATTACTAATGAATTATATTTAAATTTAAATAAACATTTTTTCTGTTTCTTTTTCTTTTTTAAATTGTTTTTCATTTAATAGCATTCTAATAGTATAAAATGAAATTATTTCCCCACTTAACATACCTATTAATGCCAAATCAATTTGGGTAATCGATATCATAATCATCATAATTCGCTTGAATCCATTTATTAAGAAATTTATATTACCATACAATTGTAATTCATTTTTTGTAAAATCTGTAATCACTTTTTTGTCTGGATTATAAATATTAAATCCTAAAATCGGTCCAACAATTTCCGAAATAAGTACATTTGTTGCTTTTATTACTATAATATACAAGCATACAATAATATATCTCATTTTAGTATTTACAGGAAATGAAATTAATACTAAATCATCAGACCAACCATATCTAAAATAAGTTGATTCTCCATTATTTAAGATTACTATTGGTATAGTAATAATAAGTAATAAAAATAAATTAGATAATATACAAAATCTAACTTTCTTTTGTATATTTTTCATAAATTATTCAAGTTTTCAATATATAACTAAATCAATTTTATATTTAAATCATTCATTGACATGCATTAGGACAAAGATACGTGGACCAAATGTGCTAAAAATACAGATAGACCTACAATTATTGCGACAATAATACTACTAGTTAATGGAACTTGAGCATGGTGAACAAACATATGCATTAATTGATCAAAAAATGATAAATTTTGTGCTCCATTTGGTGGTTTTATTTGGTTTGGTGTCGCAAATGGACGAACTATTAATGGTAAAACAATATTAATAATAATAGCGATTACAACTGAATACAATAACATTCGTTTTATAAACAAAAACCTCAAACCTATATTCATTATAGTATTATACTATATTTTAATATGGGTTATTATAATATTTTGGAATAATTTTCAATAATTTTTTATCTGTATAACTATAATCATCTGGATTTAATTTCCATATAATACCCAAAATTAAATTACATAAAAATGTATGCAATATCGCTCCACAAAAAAATGTGAATTCTCCTAAATAAATCTTATTATTAATTATATATACATCAATTCTACAATGTCTCTTCAAATTTTTTCCCATATTTTCTACTAGATTTATAAGTTTATCAAATACAAGAGGTTTGTCTATTTTTGAATATTTATATCCTTTTTTAATCATATTAAATTTTATAGGATTCCAATGTCTATCAAACCATAATGAATTAAAATGTTGTTCATTATTTTTAATTATTCTATTATATGTTACCGCAATGAAATACAATTTTCCACCAAAAACATAACATTTATAATCATATGGTAATTCACCATACTCATCTAACAAAAGTTCCTCAACAATATATCCACTAAAAGGTATTAAACCTTCATACATTTTATCATGCATATAATATTCACTATATATTTCACTTCTAATTTTCTGTAATTTTTTTATTATATCATTTTTATCTATCATTTTGTTAGTTTTTAAATCAATATTATCTTTTATCAAAAATACTCCATGAGAATCACATAAATCGGTTGGTTTAACAACAAACGTACCTTTATCAAACTTTATATTATGTGCGTATTTTTCTAACTGATATGTTTTAGAAACATTAAATCCATATAGTTTAGCATATTCCTTTCCAACATATTTATCACTTAGGATCCATCGAGTATAATCTTTTTTATAAGAATTTGATAAAATTTGAGAATAATATTCTAAATGCGTATAATATATTTTATAAATTAATAAAATTAATAAAATACTTAATACTAATTTAAATTTATACATATAATGTCACTATATTTATCTAATGATGATATTAACGAGATTTTGAAAAAAAAAAAATTTTTACTTGATAAAAATAAATTAATTAACTATTTAGAATTTACTAAAAAAAATTTTGTTAAATTTACATATAATAAAAATATTTGTAAAAATAAAAATAAAAATATAGATGAAATAAATCCATTAGTATGGCAATACGGTCATGTTATTTTTTTTTATATTAATCATGTTATTAGATATTTAAACAAGAATAATACATTTATTGACTATTATAAATATATTGATTTTTATGATTCATTTTTAACTCCTTTAGAAAATAGATTTAATAATGAAAAACTTCTAAATTTTAATATTTGTATGTCACTTTATGATGATGTTATTAAATATATAAAAAATCATATAATAAATAATAAAATAGGTTATTTAGAATGTTATGTTATTATGCTAGGAATTCTACATAATGAAATGCACAATGAAGCATTTATTTTTACAAATATTAATCTTAGCATAAAAACTAATATAAATTTAATAACATTTAATACACGATATATTATTAAAAATATAGAATTTATAGACTATGATAAAGGAACCTTCCTACAAGGTTCTAAACAAACTAATAAAAATCTAATATTTGATAATGAAATGCCTAGTTTTTTAAAAACAATTGATAAGTTTAAAATAAGTAAATATCCAGTAACTGAATCTATGTTTTTACAATTTGTATTAAATAATGGTTACAATAAAGATATATATTGGTGTGATAATAGTATAAAATGGTTAAAAAAAAATAATATAAAATTACCAAAGTATTGGATAAAAACTGGTAATACATATTTTAAATTAATTAATAATCAAAAATATAATGTTAATACAAATTTACCAATGTCTAATATATCTTATTATGAAGCCAAAGCATATTGTAAATGGAAAAAGGTAAGACTTCCATTCGAAAGTGAATATGAATATGTATCAACAAATATGGGAAAAACAATATATCCATGGGGAAATAAACCTCCAAATAGTAATTTATGTAATATTAATTATAAACATAATATAGTAGATGTTTATAAATATAATAATGGAAATAATCATAAAGGAGTTAGTCAATTAATTGGAAATATATGGGAATGGTGTGAAGAATCTATATATCCATATAATGGATTTGAAATAGATCCTATTTATAGAGAGATGAGTTATCCTTTTTTTGGATATAAAAAAATATGTAAAGGAGGTTGTTTCGCAGTATCCGATTTTTTAATACATCCTAAATATAGAAATGCTCAATATCCTGATTGTAGAATTCAATTTATAGGTTTTAGAGTATGTGATATTTAACAACATTTGTTCTCAGGATTATTTTTACAATAATTATCATTTTTCATTAAATCTTTACATCCTTCATAATGTGAATAATTTTCAATAACATTATGTTCTATATTACATTTCTTGTTTCCTAAAAATGCTGTGTCCCCTTCTTCAAAATACTTATTATCAAACCATGGTATATTTTCAGTTATTCCTTTTCCACATAAATAATTATTTATTCTTCTATCATATTCTTCTCTAAATATATCATATAATTCTAAGGATTTTTTAATATCTTTATATTTATTTATCATATCTATAACAAATTGAACGGTTATTGCGCTTATAGTTACACTAGCACAACTACCAGTAACTAAAGCTACTTCTTTAATACCTTCATTATAATAAATCTCTGAATATTTTTTAGGAATAAAAAGCTGTTCTATATTTATAGTTTCGGAAGAATATTTTATTGGACCAAAAAGATGTTCTGGAACATTAATATATTTTCCTAATATTAAAAATACATTTGCAGGATGTGGGTGAAATTTTTTAGAAGGTGTGCCATGAATTTTTATATAGTCAACACCTCCATATTTACCAAAATCATTAAAATTATCTAATGGACTCATCCAAGTAGCACTTTTCATTTTATTTTTATAATCTAATTCTATATAATTTGGTTTTCCTAATATATTTACTAATGAATAATATTTATCTTCTACTATTTTATTTGATATTAAAAGAGATTTATTATCTTTATTATAAATTAAACAAATTATTATTATAAGCAAAATTAAATTTATAAAACAACATAAAAATAGTTTATTCATTATAGTATAATAATATGTTTTAATATGATTTAATATATTTTAATATTTTTTAGTTTTAATATTTCTAACATATTTTTTTCTTATCAAACCACCCCCTAACTTTTTTGTTGCTTTCGCATTGCTGTGATTCGAACTAGCTTTTTTCGTCTTTGGTCCTTTTATAACTGAACCATAAGCAACAAAATCTCCAAATATTACTGTTGTAGTTTTAGGAAAGACCCTATCATTAGTATGCCATCCATCATGTGTTTCTTGATTAGAAAAATCGGGGTCTAAATATGTTATATATTTTTTTTTTAATGATGATGCTGGTAGTGCACCACTCCCTGCTGTAGCCTTGGCCCACTTTTTACGACAAACCAAAGTAGAACCATTACTTATAGACTCTAATATTTTTCCCACTGAATTACCAGTTTTGTGATATTTCCAAAAGGTTCTCGGCTCGGATGCGTCCATGGGTGCACTTAAATTATCATAATTTATAGCACTTCTAGGAAGCCAACTATTATATCCCAATTTATATATATCGATTCCTTTGTCAGCCAATTCTTGTGCAATCATTTCCTCTCCGTCATCTCCATCTTTCATCGACGTTGGAAATCCTCCTTTTAACCACCAATAAATGTTTTTTCTTTCTGTTAAATATCTATACATGTCTTGAGGACATTTTCCCCCACCAGGCACATCACAGTATCTCATAAATGTTGCTCTCTCTTCCTCCCCTTCAAAAGGTGAATCTTCATTTATAAATCCATTTTTCTTTTGTAAATATATTAATGATGATTCCTTAGATGTATTAATTTTATTAAGGAAATATGGAACACCAAATAATCCTATACCAGACATATAATCAATTAAATCTTTACTATAAATAGTATGTTTTGGAATATTGACTATTTTTAATAATTTACAATTATAAAAACATTGGTCACCTATAGAAATTAAACTTTTTGGAAATTTAATTGACTTTAGTTTTGTACATTTAAAAAAGGTAGCATATTTTAAATGTGTAAATCCTTCATCAATATTTACTGTATTCAAAGTAGAACATTCACTAAATGCCTCACCTCCCATAGATACTAATGACGATGGTAAATTTATTTGTTTTATTTTTTTACATTGAGTAAATGCGGCACGTCCTATATATTCTATACTTGGCATTTCTATGTGATTTAATGATGAATTCAAAAAAGCATAATCACCAATTGAAACTAGTAATGGAAGATGTAATTCTGTTATTGATTCACAATTTCCAAATGCTCCAAAATTGATATGTATACATGATTGAATATCAATATTTTCTAGATTATTGCAGTTCTCAAAAGCAAATAACCCTATTTTAACAACATTTGGTGCTATAAATGTTTCTAATAGTGAACATTTTAAAAATATATTATCATGCAATATTACTGGAACAATGGTATTCATTACTATAGACTTCAATTTAGAACAATCACTAAATGCATATTCTCCAATATGAATCATATGTTTAATTTCATCGTGATTTAATTCTTTATCTTCTATACTATAACTAGAACGATGTAATAATTTAGTTACCACATCTCTACTAAAATCCTTTGGACACCATAAATTACGTTCTGTTTCTGGTGGAATACTATTATTATTTAATTGTACTTCTTGTAAATTAGTACAAGATGAAAACGCAAATTTACCTAAATGGGTTAGTGATACATCAATTTTTTTTATAGAAGAGCATCCTTGAAATACGAAATTTTTAATTATTTTAGTAGTTGATATAGGTGGGTCTATTAATCTGGAACATTCAAAAAAAGCATAATCCTCTATAGTATGTATAGATTTTGCAGTAATATGTTTTAACTGTTTACATCTACGAAAAGCATGATGTCCAATTGTATCAATATCTCCCATTATTATTAAATTACTTAATATTATACATTTATCAAAGGCCCCCCAATCGATATTAGTAATTGATGGTGCTAATATAACATGACTTACTATTTTGTTGTTAAATAGAGTGTTACTTAATTCTCGCGATTCTATCTCTAAATTATATATAGAGCGCCATTCCTTGCCCCTCCCCCACAAATGCCGATATTTATTTGGGGTTACTAAGTATTTTTTTTGATTTTCTAATGTTATTTCTTCTGATTCATCATTCCAAAATTCTTCATATGTTTTCCATCTATATTTCCCATCCCTTTTTTTCATAACTCCATATTTGCCAGTTCTCTGCTCACAACCGTCAAGTAATGTTCTTATTGCTTGGCATGGAACACGTTCATCTGGTTTTATCCACCCATAAAAAACTGATTCTTTTCCAAGAGTGGCGCTATCTGTTTTTTTCTCTATTATAACTTTATTTTCAGCATCCATTTTATCCCATATCCATGTAAAATCTATATCATTTGCAATTATTTCGGTAATCTGATTTACCATCAATTGTGTTAGTATTGTTTCACCTTTAAAATTCTTATTCCAGGCATTTATCCAATCAAAATATTTTTCATATCTTTCTAAAATATAATAAGCAAAATTTTCATCAAAATCTTCATATATTAATTTATCTGTAAGACCTATATAATCTATTTTATCGATTGTATAATTTAATTTTACGGTATAGAAATAAATATAGAATAAGTGATCTAAATAATCCCAATCTGTATTTAAAAAATTACTATAGTCTATAAAAGCTAGAATAATATCAATTTTTGGGATAGGTGTTTCTATGTTTCCCCATACTTCATTATAAATTTCATTAAAATTAGTTTGTTTATTTAGTATATATTTCCATATAATGTTTGTATTTGGATAATCCTCTGGAAAATTGGACATATCAAATGATTCACCATCAATATCTTCTAACATCGGTTGCAATGATTTAACATGTTCCAATTCTTTGGTATCGGTATATTCAAATAATACTTCAGATTTATAATTTATAGTTGGCATTATAATTAACAAATAAATTATTTAAAATTGATTAATATTAATTAGATATATTTATAATAAATGAAATACTGGCATTTAAATACATGCAACGATACAAATAAATTTTCAATGATTGAAAATAATGTAGGATATATTGGTCTTGGAACAATCGATGATGGAGAATATCAATCTAGATTAACCAGGAATGGTACTACACCATTTCAATATAAAATATTTGAATCTGAATCTAATGATGGTGATATTATTTTATTGTATCATAATAAAGAAGGATATATCGCTTATGGAGAATATGATGGATTAATCGAAAATCCATGTTTTGCGCCAGGTTATAGTGAATATGAAATACAAAAACATATTAAAATTAAGGAGTGGAAGCCTATATTTAATCCAACTACCAAATATTATAAACGAAAAACAATAGTTGAATTAACAGATATGATTATAGTTAATAAAATATTAGAATAAAATTTACTGTATAAAAAATTGTAGTATATCTTTTATTATACACTTAAATACTATAAAAGTAACATTCATAATAACAATTATACTATTTATAATATATAGTGGATTAATTTTTTTTATTATCATTTAATTATTATAATTTTAAATTAATATAAAATTGAACTTATTTAAACAATAATACATCATATAGTATATAATGAGTGTTGAAATTAAAACTATGGATTTATCATTTTGCAGTGATGGTGCTCATAATGTAGTAAATTCCGAAGCAAAAGACTATATTATTAGTAGATTAAAAAATAAGCATCACATTGAAATTACAAAAAAACATGCTTTCCTTTTAAATTCTAAATCTATTTATTTTCTTGAAAAAACTCAACACATTATTTCTATTAAATCATCTGGTACTAATTATTATTTATATTTTACTAATATAAATAACATTAACTATTGTTTCTATATTGATCGTAAAATAAAATCAGGATATACATATCCTAGAATTATTTCTGTAAAATATTGTTTTGATGATATTATTTTTGAAGATACACTTTTAGATGGTGAATTAGTCCGTGATGTCAATGATAATGACTCATGGATATTTTTAATAACAGATATGTTAGTTCATAAAGGGAAAAAATTAGATTGTAATATTATTAATCGCTTTAATTTATTGTATGATATGCTATCTAATAATTATAATAAAAATAATGAATTAGATATTTGTCCTCTTATTGTCAAAAAACTATTTCTTTATAAAGATTATGATAATTTGATTACTAAATTTATTCCTAGTTTACCATATAAAACCAATGGATTATATTTTAATTCATTAAATACTAAACATGCAAATCAGCTCTATTTATTTAAAAATAATAGTAATACGACAAAAAAACATGTTAAATCAAAAGAACACTCAAATTATAATAAATCAAACTCATCGGGAGAATCCAATATTTCAAATTCTTCAAATTCTTCAAATATTATTCTTAAAATAAAAACTACTACTACTTCAGATATTTATGAATTATATTGTAATAAGGAAGAAAACGACCATAAAATAGGATTAGCATGTATTCCAAATTTACGAACTAGTAAACTTATAAGAAAAATTATGGAAGATTCAAAAGAAGATATATATGTAGATTGTAAATATAATGACAAATTTAAAAAATATGAACCTGTTTCAAAATCAGAATCATGTAATATGAGTGATATTTCTCTTATTAAATCATAGATACAATATCAATTTCTAATTTCTCTTTTTTAATTTCTTTAATATTTTTTATAATTGTATCATCTTTAATGTGTTCGCATCTGTATATTACGTTATTTATTAAGTCATTCATAACACTATTTATAATTTTATTATTTCCATTTATATTTTTAATATTACGATTTAAATTTATATAAATTTTTAAAAATTCTAATAAATGTGTTCTTATATAGTCAATCGAAGATTCATCATTAATGTAATTAAAATCAAAATCTATAATAGTATCTATTACATCATACAAATCATATTTTAAAGTTTCTAAATTATACATTAATTTTTTTTTTGTTTTTTTGCCATTTTCTATTAATTTTAATTCTATTATTTTTTTTTGATCCATAAAAAATTTATATTATATTTATAATGTATTGGATATTTGCAACTTTATATACTTTTTTAACTATATTAATATCGCAATTATTAGAAAGAGAAGTTAAAATAGTATTTTATTTAGTTATGATATTGTTATTTTTTTCAATAAATAATATATATTTCAGTATACTATATTACATAAAACTTAGAAACAATAAAGGAATTAAAGGAGAACGAGGAGACCCAGGGTTATCAGGGCAAGATGGTAGTAATGGTGTATGTATAATGTCAAAAGGATGTAATATAATAAATTGTGAAAAGTTGATAAAAGACCGTATAACAAAAATATATCCAGACTACAAAGATATTATGATTAAATCCGAAAATAATCTAAAATTAACAGAATTAGAAAATAATAAAATTAAAAAAATTAATTCATTTATACAACAATTAATAAATAGATGTGAAAAATATGAATTAGAAGCAGGCAAAAGTGTTGAAAAATTTATAGAATTAATTGATGAAAAATTTAAATCTATTACTAATTAAATTTTATCTAATATATTATTATGTATTTCTTATTTTATATTTTAGTAGTAATACTAATACTAATAATTGTATTATTACAATTTTTTAATATAATCACTGAAAAAACAGAACATTCATATCAAAAATATATTAATTTATTAATATTTACAATATTAATATCTACTATTATTGGTGTTATAATAAATTTAATTTCTGTTTATAAAACTCATAATAAAGTTGGTATTATTGGTTTAACTGGTATTGAAGGAAAACAAGGAAATCATGGAAAAAATGGAGTATGTAATAGTAAATGTGGTCAAAAAATATGTTATATTGATGTTGTAGACCATGCTAATAAAATACTAAATAATATAGTCAATCCTAAAATAGTTAATGGCAAATGCAATAAAAATATTATTAAAATACAAATTAAAAATAAAGCATTTTTGAAAAAACTTAAAAAAATATGTTCTTCTGATGAATATTACTCATTTTTAACTAAACAACATAAAAAACAACCAACAGAAATAAAATTAATTAATTATATAAAAGATATAATAGAAAATTGGATACATTTAATAATATATAAAAATACACTAAATAAAAAAAATCCATACAAAGTTGATGAAAGCAATGAAGGCATTCATTTTTTAAAATCAAAAAATCGTAAATTAGATGAATTAAAAAATTATAATTATGGAGAAGGTAATATTTATAATGAAATATATAAATATGATATTTTTAGATGGGGTGAACAAATGAGATTAAAAAGAAAAAAACTAATTATAAAATCTGATACATTAAAACATCCTAGTCCCGATGAAGCCGAATTAAATATAATAAAATCTAATAATTATAAACCTGTTTATAATGCTAATTCAAAAATAGATGAATGGAATGCTGATAAATGTCCATACAATCAAATGGGGATAGATAAAAGTAATCCAAATAATTTAAATGAATGTATTTATATTAATGAAAATGATTATACTAAAAGTTATAAAAAAACATGGAAAGAAACAGAATATAAAAATCCACAAGAATTAAGTTTATATAATGTTTCTTCATTTAAAAATAATAATGGTCAACATTTTTATCCTGTCGGAAGTGTTTGGCGAGGTAAAAATAGTGATGTACGTCCTCCAAATTCATTAAATTATCCTGAATCAAATACATTATGTGGTGATGGGCATGGAACTAGTAAAAATGAGAAACATTCCAATAAAGGACCTGAAAAAGAAACTATTTTAATATCTGGAAATATTAAATCTCCAACAAGTTATGAAAAAATTTGGGATAGTAAACAAAAATGTCCAGAATGTCAAACCACACATACACAAATATTTAGACCAATACCACCTAAAGGATATAAATGCTTGGGTGATGTTTCTATACAATGGTTTAATGATAAAACGAGTTCTGGAAAAAAATTACAACTAGAGGCTCTTGAAAATATGAATATCAAATGTGTACCAACGAAATGTGTAAGAAAACTTAAATTAGGAAATAAGGTATGGGATAATAAAAATTTTAGATATGATAAATATAATTCATATATTAATTATACTTCAAAGGTTTCAAATAAATCTAATAAACAACTAAGTGTATCATTTTGGGATGGAGGTAATTCTAATTCTGGAGAAGAAATTAAAAATAATTATGGAGTTGATTTAGAAGAAAATGGTGGATATAATTTATTTAGAGCAGGTCAAGGATATTCTAATAAACCTAAATTAAATACATATATTATTAAACAAGAATGTTTAATGCCAGGAAAAGGGAAAATTCCTAAAAAATTATCATTTAATATAACTGATAAAAAGGAGGCTGGTACAGAAGAAAGATATGACACATCTAAATATTTTGGTAAAAAGCCACAATTAGCTATTTTAACAAATATTAATAATAAATTGAATTCTAATGAAAATTTATTAAATAATTTTAATGATCCAAAAAAGTTTTATTTAGTTGATGATAGTAAGAAACGAAATGATAAAAATCCAGATACATTTTATATAAAAACATATAATCCAGAAACAAATGATTTTTCGAGTTGTTTATATTATAATAGTAATAATGAAATAATAATAAAACCAATATGTAATAAAAATAGTTTATATAATAAATGGGTTGTAAAAATAGATAATTCATCTAAAAAAACGGATGAAGTATCTAAAAATACAAATAGTAATATTTTTAAATCAGCTAATATATCAATTCATCCTAATCATGAAACATTTAGAAAATATAGTTTAAAAAGTTATTATGATATGTATGGAAAGGCTGTTAATACTTTAGAAGAGAATGATTTATATGATTGGAAATATGAGACACCAATTGCTGAAGAATTACCAAAAGGTATTTAATTAATTTTTTAATAAAATATTAATAATTATTATGAATAAACTTTTTATATATGATTTTGTAATTTTATTTACTCTTGCAATAGTTACAATTAATTTAATATCAAATGTAACATTTAAATTTTTACTTGGATTAATATGGGGATTAATAATATTACTATCATTATTAATAAATTTTAATTATATACTATATTTTATATCATTATTAATTATTGGTATAATTAGTATAACATTTTTCTTAATAAATACAGATATAGAAAAATCACTAATATTTTGGTTATTATATATTATTTCACTTTGTTTATTTATTACCATTATAATAAGCAAAAAAATAATATATGACTATAGTGAATTTAAAGGAATTAAAGGTGATAAAGGACCTATTGGAGATATCGGTAATAGTGGAACATCTTATTTTTTAACAAATAAAGCAGAAAAATGTTATAATAAAATTATATTAACTATTGAAAATAAGTTAAAAAACTATAAATCAATGCCAAATTCTAAAGAATATTTATTAAATAATCTATTCTTTATGAATATAATTAAACGCATTTGTTATTCTCCACAATATATTAATGCTTTATCTACAGTTAAAAAAAATATAAATGTATGTGAATTAAACAATAAAAATAAAAGAAAATGTAGCAATAATGGTGTATCATGCACTTTTAAACCATGTAATCCTTTATATAAAAATATTAAAAATATGACTAAAAATAAATATTGCTATTCTAATAATTATAACAATTTTAATACAAACACTAATATAAATTCTAATAATGTTAATGTTAATAATGTTAATGTTACAACATCATCCATATTAAATTGTGATAATGATTCTAATTCTAATGATGCTAATGATGCTAATGATGCTAATGATGCTAATGATGCTAATGATGCTAATGATGCTAATAATGCTAATAATGCTAATGATGCTAATGATGCTAATAATGCTAATAATGCTAATGATGCTAATGATGCTAATAATGCTAATGATGAAAATGATATAGATAAATTATTAATTAATGTAATAGATGTATGGATTAATAAAATATTAGAGCATAATAGTGGTTATACATTTTTAAATAGTTATTATAAATTAGATACCATATTTAATACTAATAATCCATTTAATGATATTAAACATTCACAAAAATATCATATAAATAATTTAGGTAATCCATATTATTGGGGAAACTATAAATAAAATGTAATTTATATTTAATGACCGAAAAAAAAAAAAAAATAGATTTTGAAAAAGTATTATTTTATTTTTTTTTAACAATATTTACAATTATATTTATTATAATTATTTATAAAGTACAGAAGATTAAAAATAATTTTAAAAAATATAAAATTATAATTGATATAATTTTAATACTAACCTATATTAGTGTTATTCAAATTCCAATAAAAAAATTAATAGATAAATCTATTACAAAAAAAGCGGGTCCAATAGGTGAAAAGGGTATACGAGGAAGTCGTGGAAATCCTGGAGACAAATCTATATGTGAGTCATGTACTCCTGGTGATTTATGTTATAAAAAAATAATGAATAATATTTCTATAACATATAATTGGTGGAGATATTATAAAAAAAAGTCATTAAAATCTTATTCTTATATTATTAGTAATGAATATATAAAATCTAAAGTAAAACAACATTGTAAATCTAAAGAATTTTCTAAAATATTAAATAAATTTGGTTCTAATAATAAGAACACTTGTGGAAATATCGATCCACCATGTGGTGCATATGATTATATGTTTCGTATGTGGTCTATATGGATATTAATTATATTAAAATATGAAAAAGGTGATGACTTTCTTAATTCAGAAAAACTAAATGAAAATGATTTTATAAATTTATTATCAAATGAAACACAAATTGACAAATCTTGGAATGATATGTTTAATAATGATAATGTTAGTATTAAATATAATCATTTAGATGATAATAAAATGTTTGATGTAACTGGAATCAATGAAGATTTTTTAAAATATGATGGTATTCCAAATATTACATTAACTCCATTTAATGAAATTAAAAAATATAAAGCTTGGTATTGGGGTGCTGATGAAAATACTAAACCAATAATAGAAATTAAATCATCATCCGCATTTGATACAATAGATACAGAAAAATTATGTAAATCTTGCATAAATGATGTTGAGTGTCCTGGTTCAAATAGAAATGAAAAACTTAATAAAACGATTAAATTTAAAAAAACAAATAATTTTTATAAATTATTTTCTACAATAAATAGTGGTTCTAAAAATGAACAAGAAATTCATACTCCATTTCAACCTTATGGAAATATTATCAATACATCTAATTCTTCTAATAATTCTAGTTCTCCTATTACTAATTCTAGTTCTCCTACAAATTCTAGTTCTTCTACTAATAATGGTATTATTTTTATGAGAGCCCATGAATATATAGATAATGACGAACATATTAAATATAGACATTATCGTCCAATAGGTGACGTCGTCTTTTACGTTGATGATGTAGGTGATTTTCCATTTAGTTCAAATACATGTTTGCCTGATAAATTAAAATATAATGATGAATTAAAAAAAAAACTAGTTAAATATAAACATCTATCTTCCATTTTAGTTTCAGGTGATATAAAATCACCAACAAAGTATGAATTAGTATATACTACTATAAATAATACAGGTTTAAATAAAGGAGATGCATTTAGTATATGGAAACCAAAACCCCCCAAAGGATATATTTCATTAGGATATGTAATAGATACGTCTTCGTATAATAATATAGATGAACTTAAAGAAAATGAACCTAATTTAGATATAATAGCATGTGTTCCAGATAATACAAACTATTTTGAAAAGATTGATTCTGATATTTTTAAATCTATATGGGAGACGAATAAAACATTAGATGACAAAATACATACTAGTAATAAAAATAACATAGATGGTAAATTAGAAATAAAAAAACGTAACTATAATATTGAAAAAGAAAATCAATTAAATACTTTTATTACAAATATTGAATCTGATGTTGGTATATTCAAATTTAAAAATGTGAATTGTAATGATAATAGTAGTGATGGAACATGTTTTTCTAATACTGAATATAAAAAAGATATGTCTAATTTGATTTGTGAAATATATAATCCAAATATTCATAATAAAACTGATAATAAGATATATAATGAATGCTCAATTTTAACTCCTCGAGATGGCAGTGTTGCAAAACTGGCTAAAGAAAATTGTAATAAAAATAATAAATGTATATATTTAGATAAACAATGTAAATATAAAAATGATGTTTCAAATAATTTAAAATATAGTATTTATAACATTTATAATTTATAATTATCTTTTATAATTGTAATGAATATACCTATTAACATTTATTTAAATATTATAATAATATCATTTTTTTTGGTATTAGGTATTGGAGTTTTTATTTATTTTAATACAGAAGCACAAAATGATAAAATGAAATTAGTATTTTTAGTTTGGTATATTATAATTTTTGAAATCAATTTAATCTATTTATATTATACACTTAATTTTTACAATAAATACAATAATATTAAAGGTGAAAAAGGACCACATGGTGATATGGGTCCAAGAGGTTATAAAGGAGAAAATCAATTATGTATATCATGTGGTGATGCTGGTGCTAAAAAGGATGATATTTATTCTGGAAATATAAATGATAAAGGTCAAATACTAAATGATGAAATGATTAAAGGAGGTAAATGTGTATTTCCATTTGTTCATAATCATCAATATGAATATAGTAAATGTATTAAAGGAAAAACACCATTAAATACCGAAGATGCTAATATTTATGGTTGGTGCCCAACTGAATTAAATAAATTTAATGAACCATCTAAATTTGGATTTTGTAATGAAAATGAAAATATACGTGATTCATTAAATAAAAATAAAAAATTATTAGATAGTAGAAGAAAATATATGGAAAATAATTATGGAATATTAGATATTGATATTGTTAGTGGCAAAAATGAAAAGGAAGCTAAAGAACAATGTGATAATAAAGGTTCAACCTGGAAATTAGATGAACAAGATTTAAATTATGGAACCGATGGTTCATTTATATATATGTGTTATAAAAAGGGTATTGGTAATAATGGTATACAAGATATTGGTGTTCATGATAATAATAAATTAAATTGTAATACACATGAAGAAAAAACGGTTTGTGAATCTAATGGTATATGTAATTGGGATGGGAATGCATGTAATAATAATAAATATAAAATAGTAGGAAATGGAATAAATTTAAATGAAAATAGTTTAGGAAGTCCATTATATTTATTTAAAAAATATAGTAATAGTAAATTTATAAAGGATATTAAATTTTTAAATGAATCTGAATTAAATGAAGATACTTATTCTAAAATAGAACCAGATGATGTAGAAAAAGATAAAAATATTTATTGTTCTACTTATGACCCTAACTTTTATCAAATTCATGATAATTTAAATAAAAATGAAATATCAGATGATAATCAAATACGATTTTGTGCTTCGAAAATACATAATATAGTTGCTATTGATACTGCTTTTAGATATAAAGATGGGTCATTATATATTTTTAGAGGTAATAAATTTTGGAAAATGTCAAAACTTCCTATACAAAATACAATAAAAGTATTAGATGGTTATCCTAAAAAAATAGAACAAAGATGGATTAAAAATAAAATGAAAAAGAATGATACTGATTGTTCTATTTATAATAATAAAAAGGATAAATGTTTACAATTAGATAATTGTTTTTATGATGGTACCGATAAGAAAGGAACTTGTGAAACAAAAATTACGTATAATGCTATATTTACTTATGGTTATAATAATAAAACTTACTTTTTTAAAGGTGGTCAAGTTTATTTATATGACGATAAAAATATGAAAATAGCTTCTGGGTTTCCTAAAAAAATTAATAGTGTTTTTAAAGGAATTCCAGATAATATAGATGCAGCATTTACATGGGGTAAAGATGGAAAAACATATTTTTTTAAAGGACCATTATATTATAAATATAACGATAAAAATAATAAAGTTGAATCTGGATATCCTAAAAAATCAAATCAAAGATGGATTGGAATGCCTAAATTAATTGATGCTATATTTACATTAGACAATAATTTAGAAAATAATGGAGATAATCATCCTACATATGTAATTAGTGGTGATAATAGTTATTATATAGATCCTATAACAGATAAATTAAAACAAGAATATAATAAATTAGTAGATAAAAGATTTTTAGGATTGGGAATTTCAGAGAATTTAAATGCATAATGGTGCCTTTCTCAATAACACTACATCTGATATATTAAATATTTTAACTATATTTGAATCAGAATATGGTCTCAGATCATCTAAATTGTTAGAATTACTTGTATTATATGAATTTATTGAAAACATAACTTCTACTTTATTATTTTTTAATTTTTTTATTATAACACCCATCCATTTTATTGCGCTTCCACTAATTTTTATTCCATTAATATCTTTATAATTTATTTTTGATGATTCATAAATAAAATCAATGTTTGTTTTATCTAATAAATCTTTAGGTTCTTGAATTCCTAATTGAGCTAATACTTTTGTACCTATTTTAACATTTTCATAATTTGGACTATAATTTAATATAATATCATTACTAAATTTATATAATTCTATACTATTATTATTTATTCCATTTATGACACTTGTATCAAATACTATTTTAAATTTATCATCATCAGTGGATTTGCTTACGATTCCTTTTACAAACATATGATAATTATTAGAATCATAATTTTCTCCTAATAAATTATCTATTAAAGCTTCTGAATTATTATATTGTGGTCTAGATACATTAATATTTAAATAATTTGGATTACTATGCAAATATACATATACTTCTTTAAAATAATTTACACAAAAATTATTTGGATTTATATTATTATTAAATTTTTGTCTATATTTTCTAGAACATTTAAAACTATTATCATTTTTTAATGTTCTACAATAGTTAGAAATATCCTTTTTATCTGAATCATTTTGAAATGATGTGTATTTACTATCTTGAATACTATTTTCAACGCATAATATTTTGGATGGTTGTTTGCATTCTAAACAATCACCTTTTGTATTATTGAGTTTAAAAATATATTTTTTTAAAATAGATTTACCATCATTTTTAGATGAATGTTTCAATATTTTTCCTTGTGATATTAATCCTACACCACGTCTATATTTATTGATATTATTTTCATAATCAATATTTGCTGACTCTAAACTACAAAATTCTTTATGTGTGTGATTAAATCCATTATCTAAATATACCACATAATATGAATTATCTACACATTCTTCAATAGCATTAATATTTTTTAATTCTTCTTCTGCGTCGATTCTGTTACATTTATCAACACGTGCTATTTTATTATTCCATTTAGATATTACAGTAAATTTTTTATCACCACATTCTTCTAATCTTAATTCATTATTTGGTCCATGTGTTAAACATGCATTTGGATCATAATTTGTTTTTGTATTTACTTTTACATTATTATTATTAAATTCATATGTCTGATTCTTTAATTCACTATTACAATTTTCTAAATATAAATAATTATTTGAATCATTTACATCTATACTAATATTATTTTCAGGATTACCATTATATGTTAAACATGCTTTAGGATTCCCTTCTAATCTAATAGAATTATCACTATACAAATTCCAATTTGTTCCAAAATAATCTCTTGATTTACATGATGTAAATTTGATTTTTGGTTTTTTATCATATTCTTCAACTACATTATTATTTGTAACACTTTCATAAAACGAAGACCAATATGGTTGTGGTAATCCCATACACATTTTTTGCCCTGTTTCATCTTTTGTATAACTAATTAATTTTCCATTACTATTTTCTAATTTCATTAAATAATCATATATCTCATTTCCTTCTGATGACACAACACTATCAAATTCCACATTAAATAGTGTAGATAATTTTTCATTCTTTGTAGATGTATCTAAATCTAAATATAATCTATCATAAAAATCTTTTTCTTCCGTTATAAAATTGTACATTTTAAATTCTATACTATTTGGAATTATGACTTTACTATCAACATTTAATGTAACTATGTTATTTGGTTTTACATAATTATGTTCTGCTATATTCCATAATGTTAAATCATATTTAGTATTATAAAATACTGGCTCACCATAATTATCATTTTCTAAATCATTCGCATTTTCTGAATAAATCACCGATTCTTTTAAATAATCAATTGATACACATACTACTTCATTTATAGATGGTTTATTATATCCATTTACAAATACACATCCTACAGCTTCAAATCCACTATTAGCTTTAGGCATCCATATAGATAAATCGTCATCAAAATTTTCTCTAAATTCTTTATTATCCCATATTAATTCATAATCATATGGTTTATCTACAGCACCAGAAAATATAGGAGTAGTAAAATTTTGAAATGATTTTACTACTGGAACTGATTTTAATGCCTTTTCGGTTTGAAAATCTTCTTTTATATATAATACATCTACCATATCTAAAGTAACAACTATATCACCTACAGGAAAGAAATCTCCATTTGGTTTAAATTTTGGTTTTAATACTACTACATCTCTAGTATTATCTTTACTATTTCCATATAAAAATGTTTTTACTTCATATTCACGAACATTTTTAACGAATAGTTTATTACTAATATTAAAATTACTCCTAATTTTTAAATAATATAATTTATCTTTATCATCTTCGGTTTTTATAACACCAAAACTATTATAATTTTTTTTTGTTACTACTGGTTTTAATGCTAAAAATGAAGCATAGTTATTAAATTTATACATTATATCTTTATCGTTTGATTTTGGTTTTTTAGTAAAATATAAATAGCATGAACAATCACTATATGTTAAATATCTTTCTCCAGATTTAATAGATATATATCCTGAATTTGTATTTAATCCAGATTCTATAGTAAATTTTGAATTTTCTCTAGAATAATCTAGGCTAAATTTAGAATTTCTATTATTATTTATTAATCTTAATTTAGAATTATTAAATGGTTTAATTGTTAATAGTAGATTATTCTTTAGTTTATCTATAAAAGAATAATCTATATCTAAAATAATATCAGGATTAAATGCAGGGACGCGTGAATTTAATGATTTTTGATTTGGTATATCATAACTATTAATTAATACTTTTTGTTTAAATTCAAATGATTTATTTTTAAAATAAGTAACATAATCTTTTAGATATTCATCTATATTTTGAAAATTCATGCATACAAACTGACAGCCTCTATAATGAATATCTTTATAATTTTGATTATTACTAAAAAATGTAGAATCTGGAATA
>Ga0209634_1000226_pt1 | contig 44415 bp, 34 predicted proteins | sample LinPmetageLP40_FD_184043 | JGI IMG/M metagenome (GOLD analysis project Ga0209634, IMG submission 184043) | Marine viral communities from the Pacific Ocean - LP-40 (SPAdes) (version 2) | ecosystem: Environmental > Aquatic > Marine > Oceanic | place: Pacific Ocean | collected 2010-08-26 | reverse complement strand
GTCATATGAAAAACAAAAATCATACTCCTCTTTTGTGAGGTATTCTTTTGTATTCATAATCTCTTCAAACCTAAAATATTCCTGTTCTGCAATGTAAAGACTTTCTGGACTCATCATAACCTTAATTGTTTTAAATTAACAAATGAAACTTCGTGTCCCACTTATATGTAAATATACGAAAGATATCCCGGGTAGCCAAATTTTTACGCGGAGATCTATAAAGAAAATCTTGATTTAAAAGCGTTATAATTTTGCTCACTTTCTGCTTGTGTAAGATTTTTATCATATACATGGATCATGGATATTGCACCACTTCCAAATGTATAACTACTATACTTATTAAATTTATTAACGTCAATTTGATCCATATTAACACTTTTAAACTCCATCATCATCCATTCATCGGTTCTAATAAAATCATAAATGTTAGCACGTTGTATAGTGTTAGTGTAGAAGGTAGGAGTACCGAAAGCGTTGTTGTAAAATTTATTTCCTGTTCTGAATGCCCCTAGGTACGTAGATGTTGTTGCACCTTGCCAAAATAAAGCTTGTACATCGGTTGTTCTCATCCAAAAAACGAAGGTGCATGTAATACTATCTGTTAAATTATTGTTATTTGTCATCCCACCATTGGCTAATGAAAAGTAACCTGATGAATTCCAAGTAATACCACTTCCATCTAGGGTAAAGTCATTATTATTACCTGATAAATCAGACCAAGTTGTTCCTGTACCCGGGTATGATCTTTCTGAAGCAGCATCTAAAGATAAAACTAATCCATCTGTTATTATGTGTGGTCCTCCGTATGTTCCCATTATAGTCCGAATCTTGATTTTTTTGCGTTAAAATTTTGTAAAACTTCACTTGCGCTTAATGTTTTTTTATAACAACTAAACGATGCCATTTTTCCTCTAAATTTTCTCCCAGAATACCCTGCTATTTGGTACATACTTTCACTTGACCCCCCGGAGGCTGTAGGTTGGGTATATTTTAAAACACCATTAATATAATGTCTAACATAGGTTCCATCCCATGTAGTTATAATATGAGTCCATTCATCATAAGGTACTAACCCACTTGAGGATGCTCTCCAGTAATCATTATCAAAAGCATAACTCCAAAATTGAATTGAAGTACCTACAATTTCCCAAAAGTTTCTAAACATACTATGTCTACTATCTCCACCAGAAATATTATAAACCCAATTTTCTAAAGAAAATAAAGGCATACCACCTGTATCCGGGGTATCTATATTAGCAGTATTACTTCCTACCCAATTTAAACATTTTAAACCTCCTCCTATAGTAGTAGTATCTATAGAAATATCTGTACCACTATTTGTAATAGTACAAGTTTCTCCTCCGTCTGCTAAATTTTTTACTGAGGTCAATCCATTATTTAAACATCTAGGAGATGTAAAATCCAATTGTATAAATAAGTCTTCTGTTACTATGTGTGGTCCTGTATACATTATAATCCGAATCTTGGTTTTAATGCATTATAGTTTTGTAAAACTTCTGCATCTGTTAATCTTTTATTATATATTCTTGCTGTAAAATAAGTTCCATCAAAATTCATAACATTATCTGTTCCACCACCAGCTGGGTAGTAAAATGGATCATCTCCATCATCATCTGGTTGTATTGGATCTCCTGCTAAATCAGTTTGACCTAAATTAACACCATTATTATAACCTATCACATTACCATCTCCGTTTGAATCATCAATAACAGTTAAAACAGTATGATAAACATTACCAGTTGAAAATGTAGTTGAAAAGTCAGTATATTTAAGGCCTTCATTAGGAGATCTTTTACAAAAAGTTAATTGTGTAGAACTAAACTGCATTAAGTAATTTAATGTTGCATAACCACCTTTAGCAATTAAAACATTTTCTAAACCAAAATAAGTTGATGATGCAAAACCCGAAGGTCTCCAAACACATTCAAGAGAAAATGCAACATCACCCGCTGTAGCATCAAAAGTTATAGGTGAACTATCTCCAATATTTTTATCAATATTAGTTCTAGTATTTGCTGATCTTGAAGTTCTAGTAATACCCCCATTAAAATCAGTAGTATAGCTATCTCCACTTACTGAACCAAAACTTTCGATAGTACCAGTGTTTAAATTTCTAGTTATATCACTAACAGAAGTACCACTACCTGGGTAAGATCTAGGTGAAGCGTAATCTACGGCCCAAACTAAACCACTTGTAATAAAAGGCCCTCTTGCAAATCCCATTTAATAAATTATTTAATTACAACAACATTCACAATTACATAATGTTTTGCAGTTACATTTAGTGCAGCTACAACCTGCAAATATAATTTCATTGTCCATATTTAATATGTTTTATTATACATATTAGACTTTTCTCTTTGAAGACGTCTGGAATGTAGAAGTATAGGGAGTTAGTTTTGGGTTTTCAATATTAAATAGTGCTCTTACATGACTAAAGATTTCCAGGTTTTGTTCTTGTGTACGAGGTGACTCGTGTACTTCCCAATTTTTACCTTTTAAACGTTTGCCAGATTTATCTTCACCTCTAGATTTAGATTTTAACCATAAAACTCCAATACGATCAATATCTTTACCATAACATTCTTCATAACACTGGGAATATACTGCACTTTGCAAATCATATGTCGTTTGTAAATGATTAGATGTTTTAAAATCTATAATCCATCGTTCCGTTTTACCATCTATTTCAATTTCACATACTAAATCGCAGGTACCTGCTACTTGCATTTCATCTGAAAATAAATGTACTTCCGCTTCTATTAATGTTGGGTTATAGGTTTCCCAAAAATCTACAAATCTAAGGAACATTTGCCACACATGAGTAGGCATTTTAGGATTTCCATTATCATATAAAAATGTAATTTCTTTCCCATTTAACCAATCTTCAATCATTTCATGGACTAATGTACCCTCTTCTGCTGCTTTCTTAACAATCCATTCAGCACTATACCCTACTTTTTTAAGCCAGTCTTCAAAGTACTTACCTTTTGGATAAGAACTTAAAACATGAGTAATAGAAGGATAATATTTTCCATTACGTCTGTAATACCTAGAATCAGGCATTGTAACTTGTTGGTAATCATCTGAAATTTCTAATAGTCTTTTGTATGATTTTTTGATCATATTGATAGTTTTTGTTCCATTAAGTCATAGTAGGTTAATGGTAACGTTGTTTGTATAAGTTTAGTGAAATTTTCGAAACCCATTTCACTCGGGTCCTTATCTTGCATATCCACAAGATAGACTTCTTTACCTTCCGCCATTAACCTCTCGCAGAATTTTAAAGCTTGTTTGATTGCATCCCTATCTAATGCAATGTAAATTTTATCTACTACAGATGTAACTATCTTTTTCATTAAGCTACTCTGTATATTTTTCCCTAATAGTGGGATTGCGTTTCTTTTTATAGCCATGGCATCGAACAACCCTTCACATAAAATTACTGGTACATTCCAGTTTATTAAATGTTCGTTAGGTATTACGTCTCTACTTGCTGATGGGTTTCTATATTTAACATATGGTTCTTTTTCAAATGAACGAGCAGTAAAATAATTTAAACTACCCTTTGCATCATATGTTGGAATTATAATCATATTTTTATATAAACCTGATTTACAATAACCTATGTTGTACTTGAGAATATCGTATTTACTCACGTGTCTATTTTTTAGGTACGCAGTAGCATGTCTAGCCATTATATCGCTGTTATCAACGCTATCTAGGCCAATATATTCATCTGGTAATACAACGGTAGATACGACTTGTGTTTCCTTAATTGACTTAGAGGATTTAACTAAACTACCAAGTTCTACAAATTTATCTGCAGCGGCTTTAACTTGTCTAAATAGATTATATATAGTAGTACCTCTAGCATCACACGCCCAACAATGCCATTGATTTTTACCTTCACGGTTTTCAGTTAAATTAACCTCTAATTTAGGTTTATGATGGTTACATAAAGGGCAATGGTAAGCATAGTTATTCCGGGCAGTAGCTTTGCCCGAACCCAATACTGAATTCACTAAGGTAACTAATAACTGATTAACCATTAAATTTTTCTTAAGGGTGATTGTGCAAATTTTAAATAGCTACCATTAAATATATGATCTAAATCAAGATCTACTGATAAAATAATTCTTGGTTTTGTTCCTTTATGTTCTACTGAGTGGTAATAATTACCTCCATCTTGGAAAGCAAGCCATTCCCCTTCTTCCCAGGTTTTAGTTTCTTGTATATTTAAATCAGCATCAGGGTGTTGTTTTGTTATAAAACATTCCCCATCAACATCAACTCCTATATGACATCTTAAAAAATTATTTGACCATCCTTTATGAGGTTCAATAATACTACCCGGGTCTAATTTAGATATAAATGAATTTCTAACCCATCCTTCTTCCTCTCCATGTTTAATAATTTTACTATATGTTGGAATAAAACCCTTTATTTTAGGTAATTTATTGTTTATTTCAGATTTTACTTCATCCTCTTCCGTTAATTCTATATGCTCATGAGCAAATTTACTTAAGGGAATAGCCTTCCAATCATTTTTGTATAATTCACCATCATATAATTCATTTGATACCTTATATTTAGGATAATCATAAAATTCATGGGTTTTAATATAATCTAAAATTTCCTTTTGAATTTGGGAAAAATTTGCTTTTATTTCCTGTAATATTTGGATTTTATCTGTTGGGTAAAATAAGGGTTCTGGATAGTTAAATGGTACTTCTAACACATCTTCTCCTAAGAATTTACTGGGTGTTGCATCTACTCCTAATATTTGTTTCCAATAACGAGCGGCAAGTTTAGCTCTAATTTGAGCCTTTTCTCCATAACCCCTTAAACATATAATATTAATATGTTGGTAATTATCACATACCCAGTAACCTATTGTAACTTGGGTAGAATATAGTCTATATATGTTAAAAGAATTAACTACATCTTCATACTGACCTTCAACTAGTTTAAAGTCAATATCCTGCCTAACTAATCCGTCCTCACATTCAATAATTCTAATGTCACCCTCGTATTTGAGGTCGTTGTCATCATCATAAAAAGAATATCTAATGTTACCCTGTGGGATACCATTTTTTATTTCAATATGGTTTGATTCTACTTCCCATTCAAAAGGAGGATAGGTATTTTTTGCAGCATATTTAAGTGCCGCTTCCCTCTGTTTAAATACTAAATCTTTTTTGTCCATTTAAAACTATTTTATATAGCCCAATATACAAAATTATTTATGCGTATCCACGAAGCTTTCAACTTCAATATCTATTAAATCTTTTGTAAAAAATTTACCTAGAACATTGTCGTTAAAGAACTCATCCGGTTTTTCTAATACCTGATATATCATCTGGTATTTTAATTCAAAATATGTTAGTGATTTTTTAGTAGGTGCGCATTGTAATATAATACGTTCGAATTCATCTTTTTTTCCTTCTAATAGCAGTTGTTTAATATCTTTTTGGGAGCCATAGTATGATTTCCAATCTGATTCTTTAACTGATAATTTGTAAGATGGGCGACGGCCAACTACTCCTTGTAGTTTAGCAAGCTCTTTCTTTCCTAACTTAACTTTTTTCGTAAACTGTAATATTTTTTTTCCAATATATGCTTTCCCAGTGGGCTTGTGTGTAACTATGTAAACGAAACCGTAAGTATTGTCTGGAAATTGAGAGATATCGACCATATCATTTGATTTGTAGGTCCAACTCATGTTTTTGATTTTAATTAATATAACTAATTTGTGATTATAAATATTAAGTTATTATTACTAACAACCTACATATATATAACAATTTAACTATCTAGAGAATTAAATATTTTATTATTATCAAATATTTCACTTAAGTCATTATATGGGAGATTATGTATCTCTTCAGATAATGAAAAGGGGGCATAAGCTGCTTGTTCATAATTCATTTCTTTAGTAAAAGGTTTTGCTTTAATGTTGTTATGAAGGTTGTAACCAAAAATTTCAGGTTTTGTGTTTGACCAACAAACTGTAGATTTTAAATTTAATGAAGCAGCCATATGTTGTGCAAAACTGTCTATTAATAATCTTTTATCTGATAGTTGTAGTAGTACTGCTATACTTCTAAATCCATCTAATGCTTGCATAGTATCGGGATATATCTTTTGATCCTTTCTTTTTATATGGATAATAGTATGTGATTCTTTATACCTATCAATTATAGCCATTATAGTAGGATCGGGTAAATCTCTAGTCCAAGAATATTGGTAACCTAAACCAGCAGGCCCACCAAGTGGTTGTATAGCTAATATGGGTTTATCTGTGGTATAATACGGTTTAAAATAATCTAACTCAGGTTGTGTTATGTATATCTGTGGTTGTTCATTATTATAGCGTAAACCGTACAATTCACACCAAGTTTTAAATAAATGTATAGGTTTTTCTAAAATATAATCAGAAGTTCTATATGGTTCATTTACATATATCTTACATTTTTGGTCCTTAATGTATTTAAGGTAAAAACCATTTGTATTGTTAATATTATAAATTTCATTAACATCCGGATTATTTAAAAAAACATCATGAAACCCAGTTACAACTACTAAATGGGAGTTTTTATAACGTTTTTTTATAACTTTTATCATTGCTGTGGCCATAATAGACTTACCAAGACCACCTTCTATTTGAAATATAATATTCATTTATAACTTTTTAATTTAATTAATATACAGAACTATTTTATGGTTTCCTAATTATCCCAAGGAGTTCCTGATATTGGTAGTTGGGAAGTAGCTATAATAACGTGCTCAGCTATAGATGAGGAATTAGATGTTTCTATAGCATTACTATCTAATCTTCCTTTAACCCACTCTATAACTATTTCTTCAGTTAAATCTCCAAAAGATATAAATGATGGATTTGAAGGGGACCCGGTTATCTCTACCTCTGCTGTTGATCTATGAAAGAAGTTTGATCCTGTTTCATGTTCATTAGAGGAAGGAATGGTTGGAGAATGAAATCTAGTTTCAGTATTACACGTAATTTGTGTTACTAACCCACTAGATGGGTCTCTTTTCATATCAATAATTTTCCAAGTATGTTCCATTGTGTTTTTTATTTTATTATAAATATTAATTTAATTTACCTTAAATAATCTTTCTTTTTAATTATCCAATTATTATTAAAAATAATAGAATTAGGTGGTGCCTGTTCTATATTATCACCCCCTATAAACCCATTTTTATTTATTATAGGTAAATATGATAAAATTAAAGAATGTATATCTTCTTGTTTTCTATTATTAATATATAAAAATGAAATGTTAGAAAAATCTTTACTAACCTTTATAGGATCTTCTTTTATTTTACTTATATTATCAAAATGAAAGGTATTGGAATGAAAGCCTATTTCAACATCCTTCCATGATATATTATTTTTTATATTAAATGTATCTTTTCCCTTTAAAGGATCTATAGCATATATATTACTAAATAATTCACTACATCCAAAATAGAAGGTAGATTCACCTAAGTGACTATATAATTCTACCATTTTAGTATTAAGGGGTAAGTTATTAGATAAATATTTTAACATTTCAGATAACCCAAAGAAGTTGTTTTTATTAAATTTCTGAATACCAAATTTAGGCTTTGTAAAAACTATCTCCATGTATTGATTTAGTAAATCTTCTGGATGTTTTAAATATTGAGCAATTTTTTTATTTATAACATTACCCTGATCATTAAATGATATACCTATATTACCACCACTTTCTCTAAAATCATTATAATAAGTATCAGAATCAGCATTTTGTGTATCAAGTGTGTCTGATTTTTGTCTAATAATACTTTGTTTAAGAGTAAAAGAGTTATGGGTATTATATAATTGTTCTAAATATACATCAGCAGCATATTTAATAGGGAGGTAATTATCTGATAGATATTTTATTGTTTCTTTTTTAACTATATAAGCGTGTGCACCATGGTAGTTGGCATTAAATCGGGGCATTGTTAAAAAATTACCAATATTTATACCAAATTGAAATTCAGTTTTTTTACCCAAATGAATTAAATCCCAATCATATTGTTTTATTTCATCTAAAATTTGTTGATACTCAGGGATATAATTTTGATCTTTAACGAACTCACATATAGGATATACATCATCCTCTAAAAACAAGGCATTTTCTACACCATCCATTAATGCTTGATCCCAGGCTTTTTTATGTGATAAAGCACAAGCAAATACCCCATTAGTTATCATCCCATTAGGATCAAAAAAAGATGTATTTAGTTTTCCCTGTTCTATTAATTGGTGGTGGGATAGGTTTTTTCCATCTATAGCCTCTATAAAAGTAAAATCTGTATTTGGAAAGTCTTTAATAATTTGTTCTTTCCTATCTTGTCTACGTTTTAAATTTATGACGTATATTTTATCAAACCCTAGTGTTCTGTGTTTAAAATCCATTTAAAAAGGTATAATATTTTTCTTTAGAAAGGCTATCATTTAACTCAAGTAAACCTTTTAAAGTATTAGTTAATATTTCTTTTAAATAATCAGGGGGGGTATTTGTAATTAAATTAATATTATATTTTATTGATTCTGGGGTACCATTGGATTGAAAGGGGTATGATTTAAAAAATGAAGAGGTACCTGTGTTTTCTGTAAGAATAGGGACCATACCATTTAAAATACTTAAAAATGTAAAGTAATCAAATGAATCATAAATAACAGCACTATAATATATATGGTGTGAGCTAAAAAATAGTTTTGTATTTTTTAACTTACCTTTAAAATTAATATTAGGTAAAGTACTTGTTAAATCATTTATTATACTTTCTCCAAATATATCCTCTCTACCATGTGCTCCATATATATTTAAAGAATAATCTTTTAGATTGCCCATTATATTTGAGAAGTTTAAAAACCCATTACTTATAGAGGGACTACAGTTAGTACCTATTAGTTTATTAGGTTTAACATTTTTAAATTTAATTTTGATATCCTCCTTTTTCCCTAAGGAAGGTGGAATAATAGTTAATGGTTTTTTGTTATCAACAATATAATAATCCTTAAAGAGATCTTGATCTAATTTATTATAAAATATAAAACCATCAGCACATTGATCGTAAAGTAAATTTTGTAAATTTTTAGAAAGACTAGTAAAGGGAAAATGAGAGTTAATTTTTTCTTTTAAATATATTTCCTTATGTTTTTGGGGAACCATATCTATAATAAATATTTTAGGAATGGTTATACTATCTAAGCATTCTTTATATATATTAATATTAGTAATTTTATAATCAATTAATACTAAAACATGAGTATAGTTTTCATTTATGTTATAGGCAGTGTTAGTTGTATTAAAATTAAAAATGTCATTTGAAGGGATATCTAAAGTAGAACATAATTTATTAAAAATAAATTGTTCATTTACATATCCCCTACTATTGTAATTTGTGATTATACTTAATTTCATATAACCAATATAATAAAAATATTTTACATTTCCTAGTAATTTATTGAGGGTATAGTTTTTAACCTACTTTAAAAAGTACTTGCGTCAAATACTCTGTATTTTAATTTTATAGACATGCTAATTAAATTACTTGGGGTTGCATTGTTGAATGTTCTAACTAAAAATGTTGATTTATTAGTGACATATGACCTTCCATCATTATTGTACTGAGGTAAATCTCTTGAATAAAATCCATAACTTGGATTTGTAGGTGCAACAGACATTATTTCGTTTATCTTACCAGAAGGTATTCTTGTTATACCTGCAGTAGCAAGAGTATTAGTAGCTTGTCTTACTTCAAAAGCATTAGTAGACATAGTACCTGTGCCACTATATTTTATCATCCAGTTAGATTCTTCTACAATAACAGCTTTGTTAGTTCCAGGAGCAGATAAAAGAGTAACACCACTTGTTGTACCTGTTAAAGCATCTAATTGAGCTTTAGTAAATGTCCAAGTTCCTTCTTGTGATCCTTTTACAACATTACCACTTGGATCAACAGCTAATAAAGCTAATGTATCTTTTACTGCATATGGGACTTGAATTGGGTTTAAACTACCATTTGTTGCAACTGATGTAGCATTATAGCAAGGGAGAATTAAACACTCTGTTGTTACTCGTCCTTTTATGTCAGCATTATTCATATATGTAGTACAAATACACGTAGAAGTAAGGTTAGCACCTATAATAAAGCTACAATTATGACTTGAAGCAATTGTATTATTATACCCCATTATTCCACTATTAATTGCTGTAGCTATGGAATTTGATTGTCCACCTACAATCATACTCCTTCCAGCATTAGTACAAACACAATTATTAAATCCTCCTCCTATAAAAGAATAACAAGCTTGACAACTTTTATTACCGTCTCCACCACCAATAACAGAACAACAAGAATTACAAACACTATTGCTAACTCCCCCTCCAATAAAACTAAGTTTACTACATGATCCACCTATGAGGTTAAGGCATCCCCCAACAATAGAGTTAAATGGAGAGTTTCTAATGGTATTGGTACAACCACCCCCCACTACAGACCATGTAGAACTTTGTACTAGATTGGATTGACCACTTCCAATAAAATTCATACTACAACCATTACTACTTGCACCTAAAATTGTGTTTTTACAACCACTTACTATAGCATTATAATAATGAGTTCCAGTAGCACAACATATTTTATTTTCTGTTCCCCCTCCTATAAACGCTGATAGTTGTTTTTCACAAATTCTATTACCACTACCTCCTATAATAGATGAATAACTTGATGAAACATGGTTGGAAAGTCCACTACCTATAAATTGGTGATCTCCTAAACCTGCCTGGTTACTATCACCACCTGCTATAGTAGTTTTACAGTTTGAAGAAAGTATTTGATTTGATTGTCCACCTAAAATTGAAGAGTAGTTACTACAAGCAGCTAAGGTGTTGCCTGATCCTAAAATACTTGAATATGTTGTTCCAGAATTAGTGTGTAATTGACCTACTACTATTCCTCTTTGACCTGAACTAAATTTAAAATATTCATTACCACATATATTTGCTCCTCCGGTTGCTGTTAATACATAACTATCTACATTACTACATATAGTTGCAGCACCTGATGAACCACTTGATCCTGAAGATCCTGCTGTACCACTAATTCCTGATGTTCCTGAACTACCTGAAGTACCACTTGAACCTGACGTTCCAGTATTACCACTCGTTCCTGAACTTCCTGATGTTCCACTACTTCCTGACGTACCTGAAGTACCACTTGTACCACTAGTTCCTGAAGACCCACTTGTACCTGATGAACCACTTGTTCCACTTGAAGCAGCATTTGCTTCGTATCCTATATTACCACTTGAATCTATTACTAATACATCATTACTGGTTGTTATATTAGGTAAGTTAGGGATACTTAAGGTTCCATCAATCGTTGTTAAACCTGAACCACTTACGGATAAGATTGGAACACCTGATATATCAGATGCTGCAAATACTGTCCCTAATAAATCGTCTGTTACTGAAAATAGTTGACCCTGAGATCCTTGTACATCTAGTACTGTTGAACCAGAAGAATAAATTTCTACTACTCCAATTCCATCACTTCCAATATCATTTGTAAGCTTCATAAGAGGAGTATCTGTAGATGTAACACCATCCCCTACTGAAAAGTTAAGACCAAAACCTGCACCACTTGATGTTGGGGATATCATTCCATAAGTTTCTCCACCTAATGATAATCCTATATTTCCACCATCTACTTGTAATCTGTTGTTGTCAAATGCAGCATATGCACCTATTGATAAACAAGTACCATTAAATGTTAAATTAGCTTCGGCATTTAATTGGCCTTGAGTCCCCGTTGATGTAGTTACTCTATCATTACCTAAATTTGTTATTGTTGCTGTACCACTTGATCCTGAAGAACCTGATGAACCTGAAGTTCCTGATGAACCACTAGATCCTGATGAACCTGAAGAGCCTGAATTACCACTTGTTCCTGATGAACCACTTGTTCCTGATGAACCTGAAGTACCTGAAGTACCTGAAGATCCACTTGTTCCACTTGAACCTGTGTTACCTGAAGATCCTGAAGAACCTGATGTACCACTTGTACCTGAAGAACCTGATGTTCCAGATGAACCTGTATTACCTGAAGTACCTGAAGATCCACTTGTTCCACTTGAACCTGTGTTACCTGAAGATCCTGATGAACCTGATGTTCCTGAAGTACCAGATGTACCACTTGAACCACTTGTTCCTGATGAACCTGTATTACCTGAAGATCCAGATGAACCTGAAACACCACTTGTTCCTGAAGAACCGCTTGTTCCACTTGAACCCGTGTTACCTGAAGATCCTGATGAACCTGAAGTTCCGCTTGTTCCTGATGAACCACTTGTTCCACTTGAACCTGTGTTACCTGAAGATCCTGATGAACCTGATGTTCCTGAAGAACCACTAGATCCTGATGAACCTGAAGAACCACTAGATCCTGATGAACCATCATCTCCTCTATCACCTACTAAAGCGAAAGAAACAATTACCTCTTCATTATTAGTAAATGGAGATGCAGCTGATGATGCTTGTTCGTTTATGCTTATTGTCCAGTATGTACCTAAGTCTGATAGGTTTGATATTGAAAATAATATAAAATTTTCTGCTGAGAATTTATCCGCTATTCTCATATGACCCTTTACTGCTGATGTAGAGGCATCAATACTCTCTAAAAATTCTTGTATATCATCACCGTCTTCTGTGGTCTGGCTAATAGTGGATATTGTAGAAATATTTTGTGTGGCGTTATTTAATTTTATATCTCCACTACCTGGATTTGTGTTAGGATTTGTTGATGTGTCAAATGTATAATTAAAAGTAGCACCACCAAAATTACCATCTTGTCCTGATGAACCTGATGAACCACTTGATCCTGAAGATCCTGAAGATCCTGAAGATCCTGATGAACCACTAGTTCCACTTGAACCACTTGTACCACTTGAACCCGTATTACCTGATGTTCCTGATGAACCAGTATTACCAGAAGTTCCTGATGAACCAGAAGTTCCTGATGAACCATCGGTTCCATTACTTCCTGATGTACCACTTGTACCTGAAGAGCCACTTGTACCAGATGTTCCTGATGAACCAGAAGTTCCGCTTGTTCCGGATGTTCCTGATGTTCCTGAAGAACCGCTTGTTCCTGATGAACCAGTATTACCTGATGTACCAGAAGAACCACTTGTTCCACTTGTACCATCTGTACCATTTGATCCTGAAGTTCCTGAAGTACCACTAGTACCACTAGTTCCTGATGAACCAGAAGTTCCGCTTGAACCTGATGTACCATTTGAACCTGAAGATCCTGAAGAACCTGATGTACCTGATGTACCACTTGTACCTGAAGAACCAGATGTTCCTGATGTACCTGATGTACCATCTGTACCTGCTGTTCCTGTTGTTCCTGAAGTTCCTGATGAGCCCGAAGTACCTGAAGTACCTGAAGAACCACTTAAACCCGAGGTTCCTGAAGAACCACTTGTTCCTGATGTCCCTGATGAACCACTTGTTCCATTAGTTCCTGAAGTTCCGTCTGTACCATTTGAACCACTTGAACCACTAGTACCACTTGAACCACTAGTACCATCTGAACCTGATGTACCACTAGTTCCTGAAGAACCATCTGTACCACTTGTTCCTGAAGTTCCTGATGAACCTGAAGTTCCTGATGAACCCGAAGTACCTGATGTTCCTGATGTTCCTGAAGAACCTGCAGTACCGGATGTACCATTAGTACCACTTGTTCCGTCTGTACCTGACGTACCACTAGTTCCTGAAGAACCGGTATTACCTGAAGTACCGTCTGTACCACTTGTCCCGTTTGTTCCTGAAGTTCCATTTGTTCCTGAGGTACCGCTTGAACCATCTGTACCATTTGAACCACTTGTACCTGAAGTACCATCTGTACCATTTGAACCACTTGTACCTGATGAACCATCTCCACCTGAAGCACCATCTAGGTTAACTTCCCAAGATGAATATTGTCCACTACCAACTACTCTAAAAGGAGGAGTAAATGTTAAATTACCATTTGCTGCATTATAAGTAACTACTTCACATTCTTGGAAATTAGTTAAATTATGCACTACAATAATAGATTGTGCTGTTGTATAAGCTAATCCAGTAGCAACAACTATAGAAGCATTAAGTACATTATTTAATGTAAATGTTGAGGTTGATTCTGTAGCATATACATCAGATACACCACTAGATCCTGATGAACCTGATGTTCCTGAAGATCCACTTGTTCCACTTGAACCCGTGTTACCGGATGTTCCTGAAGAACCAGAAGTTCCATTTGTACCTGATGTACCATTTGAACCAGAAGTTCCACTTGTACCTGATGAACCTGAAGTTCCGCTTGAACCTGAAGTTCCTGATGAACCTGATGTACCACTAGTTCCTGATGAACCTGATGTACCACTTGTTCCATCTGTTCCATTTGAACCACTTGTACCTGAAGTACCATCTGTACCATCTGTACCACTTGTTCCTGATGTTCCTGAAGAGCCGGATGTTCCTGAAGTTCCACTTGAACCACTTGTTCCGCTTGTTCCCGAAGAACCGTTTGTTCCTGATGTTCCATCTGTACCTGATGTTCCTGAAACACCTGAAGTTCCACTTGAACCACTTGTACCATCTGAACCTGATGTACCACTAGTTCCTGATGAACCACTAGTTCCTGATGTACCATCTGAACCTGAAGTTCCGCTTGTTCCTGATGAACCTGAAGTTCCTGAGGTTCCGCTTGAACCACTTGTACCACTAGTTCCTGAAGTTCCATCTGTACCTGCTGTTCCGCTTGTTCCTGAAGAACCGGATGTGCCTGATATACCTGATGTACCTGAAGAACCAGATGTTCCTGATGTTCCGTCTGTACCATTAGAACCTGAAGTTCCGCTAGTTCCTGATGAACCACTTGTTCCACTTGTTCCTGATGAACCACTAGTTCCATCTGAACCACTTGTACCACTAGTTCCACTTGAACCTGATGTTCCTGATGTTCCTGATGTTCCGGATTCACCACTTGTTCCTGATGAACCTGATGTACCATCTGTTCCATTTGAACCACTAGTACCACTAGTTCCTGAAGAACCATCTGTACCACTTACACCTGAAGTTCCTGATGAACCACTTGTTCCTGAAGTACCTGACGTACCACTAGTTCCTGATGAACCTGATGTACCAGATACACCACTTGTTCCACTTGAACCTGAAGTACCTGAAGTTCCATCTGTACCTGCTGTTCCGCTTGTTCCTGATGATCCACTTGTTCCTGATGTTCCTGATGAACCATCTCCACCTGAAGCACCATCTAAATTAATGGACCAAGATGTATATGTTCCTGAACCTACTGTTCTAAATGAAGGACCAAATTCTAAAACACCTGTTCCACTATTATAAGATATAACCTCACATTCTTGGAAATTATTAGCATCAAATACTATAATAATAGATTGTGCTGTTGTATAAGCTAAACCTGCATCTACAGTTATTGTATCATTTATTGTATTACCTAATGTAAAAGAGGTTGTTGATGTTGTTGCGTATTTATCGGATTCACCACTTGTACCTGAAGTTCCGCTTGAACCTGAAGTTCCGCTTGAACCACTAGTACCACTTGTTCCTGATGAACCGCTTGTTCCTGATGTTCCATCTGAACCACTTGTTCCTGATGTTCCATCTGAACCACTTGTTCCTGATGTACCACTTGAACCTGAAGTCCCACTAGTACCATCCGAACCTGAAGTTCCGTTTGTTCCTGATATTCCACTTGTTCCTGATGAACCTGAAGTTCCTGCTGTTCCTGAAGTACCGCTTGTTCCAGATGAGCCACTTGTTCCTGATGTTCCTGATGAACCACTTGTTCCTGAAGTACCTGATGTACCACTTGTACCTGATGAACCAGAAGTTCCGTCTGAACCTGCTGTTCCTGTAGTACCACTTGTTCCCGAAGAACCTGATGTGCCTGAAGTACCTGAAGAACCGCTTGTTCCGCTTGTACCATCTGTACCTGCAGTACCAGAAGTACCATCTGTACCATTTGAACCACTTGTTCCTGAAGTTCCTGATGAACCTGAAGTACCTGATGAACCTGAAGTACCTGGTGATCCTGGATCACCATTTATACCTGATGTACCACTTGAACCTGAAGTTCCGCTTGTACCTGCTGTTCCTGAAGAGCCACTTGTACCTGAAGTACCTGATGTTCCTGAAGATCCTGATGTACCATCTGAACCTGATGTTCCTGAGGTTCCTGAAGAACCGTTTGTTCCACTTGTTCCTGATGAACCATCTGAACCTGCAGTTCCTGAAGTTCCACTTGTTCCTGATGTTCCTGAAGAACCACTTGTTCCTGAAGTACCTGAAGTACCTGAAGTTCCATCTGTACCTGCTGTACCTGTAGTACCTGAGGTTCCTGAAGAACCATCTGTACCACTTGTTCCTGATGTACCTGATGAACCCGATGTTCCTGAAGTTCCGTCTGAACCTGAAGTTCCAGATGTTCCGGATGAACCTGTATTACCTGAAGTACCATCTGTACCATTTGATCCACTTGTTCCATCTGAACCTGAAGTTCCTGATGTTCCTGAAGAACCACTTGTTCCTGATGAACCATCTCCACCTGAAGCACCATCTAGGTTAACTTCCCATGTTGTATATGTTCCTGATCCAACTGTTCTAGTTGGGGATAAAAATATTAATTGTCCAGTGCCTGAGGTATAAGTGTCAATTTCACATTCTTGAAAATTATTTACATCATGAACAATAATAATAGATTGTGCTGTTGTATATGCTAAACCTGTATCTACAGTTATAGTTCCACTATTTCCTAATGTAAAACTTGTTGTTGAAGTTGTTGCATAATTATCTGATGTTCCTGAAGAACCTGAAGTTCCATCTGTACCATTAGAACCTGAAGAACCAGATGTTCCTGAAGAACCTGATGTTCCTGAAGAACCATCTGAACCTGCTGTACCTGTTGTACCTGAAGTTCCGCTTGTACCTGAAGAACCTGATGTCCCATCTGTACCTGCTGTTCCCGATGTTCCTGAAGAACCTGAAGTTCCGTCTGAACCTGATGTACCACTTGTTCCTGAAGTTCCTGATGAACCACTTGTTCCGCTTGTTCCTGAAGAACCACTTGTTCCTGAAGTACCATCTGTACCACTTGTACCACTTGTTCCCGAAGAACCATCTGTACCACTTGTTCCTGATGTTCCTGAAGAACCATCTGTACCACTAGTACCATCTGTACCAGAAGTTCCTGAAGAACCGCTTGTACCCGAAGTTCCTGATGAATCACTTGTACCACTTGTACCTGATGTTCCTGAAGAACCACTTGTTCCTGATACTCCACTTGTTCCTGATGTACCTGAAGTACCATCTGAACCACTTGTACCAGATGTACCTGAAGAACCAGATGTTCCACTTGTACCATCTGTACCAGAAGTTCCTGCAGTTCCACTTGAACCTGAAGTTCCTGATGTTCCTGAAGAACCGCTTGTTCCACTAGTTCCTGATGAACCGTCTGAACCACTTGTTCCTGATGTTCCAGATGAACCGTCTGTACCACTTGTACCTGATGTACCACTTGTTCCTGATGATCCTGATGTACCAGATGAACCTGATGTTCCTGAAGAACCGCTTGTTCCTGAAGTACCAGAAGTACCGTCTGTACCACTTGTACCAGCAGTACCACTTGATCCTGATGTTCCACTTGTTCCTGCGGTTCCGCTTGTACCCGAAGTTCCTGATGAACCACTTGTACCAGAAGTTCCGCTTGTTCCTGAAGTTCCGCTTGTTCCACTTACACCAGAGGAACCACTTGTTCCTGCTGTACCAGAAGAACCACTTGTTCCTGCTGTACCACTTGTTCCACTTGTTCCACTAGAACCTGATGAACCTGATGAACCATCTCCACCACTAGCACCATCTAAGTTAACTGACCAAGATGTATATGTTCCTGAACCTACTGTTCTTGTTGGTGATTGAAATACTAATTCTCCTGTAGCACTATTATATGTTGTAACTTCACATTCTTGGAAGTTATTTACGTCGTATACTATAATTATGGATTGAGCTGCTGTATAAGCTAAGCCTGTACCTACAGTTATTGTTCCATTTCCTCCTAATGTAAAACTTGTTGTTGAAGTTGTTGCATAATTGTCAGATACACCACTTGTTCCTGAAGAACCATTTGTACCACTTGTTCCGTCTGTACCATTTGATCCTGATGAACCAGATGAACCATCTGCACCTGAAGTACCTGAAGTACCATTTATACCACTTGTACCACTTGAACCGGATGTTCCACTTGAACCTGCTACATTACCTGATAAATTTACTTCCCATGATGTATATGTTCCTGTACCTTCTTGAGTTATAATACTCCCAAAGCAAAGTACTCCTGTTACGGCATCATATGATGTAACTAAAGCTGTTTGAAAAGCAGTGTCACTATTAGCCATAATCATTTCTTGGCCAGCAGAATATGCTAAGTCAACTCCTACAGTAATACAGACATTACCTGTTCCTAATACTGCCGAAGTAGTTGATGTTGTTTGATATTTGTCTCCATCAGCACCTGAAGTACCTGAAGTACCACTTACACCTGAAGAACCACTTGTACCACTTGTTCCTGATGAACCTGATGTACCACTATTTCCACTTGTTCCTGATGAACCACTTGTTCCTGAAGTACCAGATGAACCTGCACTTATGGAAGATACTTTTTTTAATTCTTTAGTTGAAGAATCTACTACTACTACTTCATAACCCGATGAGGCATCAGGTAATGTTGGTGTTATTACGCTTCCAGATAAAGTAGAAGACCCAGTTATGTTTAAAGACCCTGATATTGAAATATCATAGGCATCTTCAGCTGTGAATGCATCTACAGATTGAGAAACGTGCCAAGAGTTGATAGTAAAACCTTGTGAAATTTCATCAACATTTGCTTGGAAAATATTTTCTAACTTCTTAGCCATTAGGTTTTATTATAAATATTAAAAGATTATTTCTTATGGTACTAAACATACCTGCTTGAATGAAGACCCATTATGAAAATACAGAGTTGCTGCACCTCCCCCTGCATCACAAGCAATAAGTTGTCCAATAGTACCACTCCCTAAAGGTGAGCGTAATTCTAAAGTTACGGTACAACCTACATTTAAATTATTTACATGAGTTGTACATGCAGCACAGCTTGTGATATTTGAACCTACTATTATGGCACAAGTGTGAGTACTTGTTATTACATTTGTACTTCCTCCTATAATGGCGCTACCATCACTACATATTGTATTACAATCTCCATTTAATATAGAAGAATTTTTTCCATCACTAATACAATTATTTTCTCCATTTAATATTGTATTATAAGAACAACCAGTAACATCACCACATATTGTATTACAATTACCATTTAATATTGTGCTATGGTTATTAGTTGTTCCACTACCTAATATTTGGTTATTATATCCATTTATTAAATGAGAATTTCCGCATCTGTTTATTTCATTACATACTCCCCCTAATGCTACACTATCAGATGAATTTTGATTGATTGTATTTTGTAATCCACCTAATATAGCAGAATTATCAGCTGATATAATCTTATTTTGTACACCACCTCCTATTATGGAACACTCAGCAGATGTTGAAATATTATTTGATCTTCCTCCTCCAATATAGGCAAAACTAGAAGTTACATTATTATTAGCACCACTTCCTATTCCTGAATTATTGCAATTGTTAGTAGAATTTTGTCCTGCTATTGGTCTAATATCTTCTCCACTTCCTGTTACATAAGCACCAGTTGAAGGTGGGGATGTAAAACAACTACAACAAGCAAAGGTTACGTTACCTGTACTACAATTGTAAGTTAAGACATTATTTTGAGTATTTTGTGGTATACCTTGGATAACCATGGCACCATTAGAACTAGAAAAGGCAGTACTTCCAGTTACAACAAAAGAACCAGAAAGAGATATATTATATGCCTCCGCCTTTGTAAAAGCATTTATAGATTGAGATATTTGTACCGCTGTTATTGTTTGTCCGGTTACTATTCCTGTATTTGAGAGTGTACATGCCATTATCTATCTATATTTACTAAAATTGTTGTATCAGTTGTTTGTGAAGTAGGTAAAGGTTGTGCTAATTTTCCTACAGCTAACAACTCGTATTGTTCGTTATACATACCAACAGTAGTTACATAAGGACTAAAGTATGAACCAGTTGCAAAATTATAAGGTACCCCGCTTGAAGTATTTTCGTTACCAGTTAAACTAGATGATATAATACTTGGGTTTTGTGAAAAACCAAATTCAGATTCATCTATTGTACATTTATATTGTGTTTCATAGATTGAATATGAGCTTGAAAATGAAGCTGTAATTTGAGATCCGGAATATGCATTTTCTAAGTTATCTCCACTCCAATTTTGTTGAGTTAAGACAGCTATACCATGAGGATAAAATACTTGTCCTACATTTATACTAGCTGAGAGTAGATTTCCGTTCCCATCATCTATAATTTCTGATGTTTGGCTAAAAGTATTGTTATCATTATTTAAATTTAATACAAATGATTCGGGTTGGATATAATCTCCATATAATTTAGAAGGTATAGAAAATATTAAAACATTGTCATTTGAACCTGTAGGAAAATAACGTGATTGAGTTAATGTAGATTGCAAATAATTTGCGTATCTACCGTTAGAACCTACACCACCTACTAACACATCACCAGATACATCAGAACCTAATAATACACTAGCAGTTATGGCACTATCGCCAAAACTGGAAGTTATATAGTTGGAATAATATAATTCTTTTACAGAATCATATATTGAAGATTGAGATAGAATTAGACTACCAGAATTAAACCCTGTTGCATTGTTATTAGATGCAGTAAAATTAGTATTTTTACCTAAAAATCTATTAACATCAACGTTTGATGCTGATAATTCTGCGTCACCAGCAAAAGTAAATGATTTATTTACTTCTAGTGGCGATACAATTATATCCTGTGAATTGAATTGTTTGAAAGCCGCCATTCATCTTAAAAATCTAATTTAACTCTAATAAGAGCTTCTTTTGTAAAATCCTTTTGTATTGGTTTAGATAATTTAGCTACTGCTAATAAATCATTATTATCGTTATATAAACCTACAGTTGTTGGATATACAGTTGGGTTATTAATAAAATATGAGTAAATTACTTCTCCAGTTGAACCTGATATAAATGAGGGGTTTTCTGAATAATTTATTTCTGAACTTCTTGCTCTTACAAATACATAATCTGATGTTATTGTTTCTTGACAACCCAATCCAAAAGATGAACCTCCACTACCTGACATAGCTACAAATAATTTTTGTGCGTTGTTAGCATCTGTATTTGGGTCTCTATCTGTGAATAAATTAATTCCTTCAGGTGTATTAGCAATATCTAAAGCACTACCATTTAATATAATAGTTGAAATATCTGGTAGAAATAAACCATAGGATCCACTATTCGTAGTATATCCGGTATTATTACCATTTACACCACTAGATTTATTATATGCTGTTCCATTTGAACCACTAATTACTTGATAAGCTCTCATTGTTCCAAAATACTGTGGAATTGTAACGTCTTGTGAGTTATCAGTTAATTCTAAAGTATCATATCCTGATACACTACTAGATAATTTTAAATTTAAAGAACCTGGAAATAGTGTTTCTTTATATCTAGCTCTATCAATACTAAGGGCATAAAAATAACTTGAAGATACATTTCCAAATACAAATTCTGAGTTTTCATCTTCTAATACTAAGGTTCTGTATGAACCATACATTGTAGTTGAAGGAGAATAATTATTTACTGTAGAATTATATGCTGATGCTCCACCTCCTGTTTGATCTGCATAAACAATAGCATATTGGATTGCAGAATCAGGTTGTCCACTTTCAGTATTTAATATATTTAAATAATATTCACCTGATTGTCCTGTTTCTTGGGCTGATGATGTAAAAAAGGTTGTAAGTATTGGTTGATTTCCGGTCCATACTGTAGATGAAACAGAATCAGCACTTACTACAAAATCTTGTGGGTCTAATCTATTAAAGCTCATATTTTTATGATGTTAGTGATGATTGTTTTGTAATTGTTACTGGAATTGTTAATCTTGCTCCACTATCTAACCCAATTACTGTTAATGTTGTTATTAATGTTGAGTTAGTACCAAACAAAGTGTTAATAGTAGTTGCTCTTAAATTTATTTGTGTTCCAGTTACAGTTGTAGATACATTAGTTCCAATTGTTGTTGTAGCGTTTGCATTTGCGTTTGTTGTAGCTGCAGTTTGAATACCTAAACCTTCAAATGAAGATAATACTCTAACATCGGCTATAGTAGCTGAGTAGCCACTTGTTTCAAATGTTTGATCATTACCTAAGTAATTTAAGGTTTGTGGTGTTATTGCTAACTGTGCACCTTGTTGTAAAGTAATAGCAGCATATCCAAGATTTAAAATTGGCATTTTAGCTGTACCCCTAGGTAAAGTTGTTAGTTTATATTTCATTATTTGGCTTTCCAAAGGAAATGCTTCTAATAATGGTTGGTTTACAATTGCTTCACCATAATATGCAGAACCAGATGGGTGAGATGGATTATAAAGTGTATAATCAATTTCGTCATCAGCTAATGCAAATTGTGTGATTTGGAAAGAACCATCATTGGACGCCATTGCTTCTCTACCTTTAGTAGTTAAGATGGCATCAACTGTAATTACTGCGTTATTTAAATATCCCATTTTGTGTTTTTAATATAAATGTTTGTTATATGTTATAAATATGTTACTCTATTAGTTTCTTATCAATTAAGTCAGATAATATGTCATCTGGGTTTGTTTTTAATTGTGATGTTGGGTACTCTGGTGACATGAAACCTGATATTGATTGTGTTACAGGTGGGTTGCCATAAGGGTATTGTTGGAATGTAATAAGGGAACTTGCGTCTTCCACGTATCTTCTAACTAAAAAGAAATCTAAAGGTCTAAATACTTGAGGACCATAATTTACTTTTTTAAATACTGGTATTACTGTTCCTTCATCTGATCCACTATATAAAGAAGATGTAGCCTTTGTATCTAAAGCTGTTCCTATACCCCCCACAGAAGATTGGAATGGATTGTCAAAACTAAGGGGTACAGCATTATCTAAAGTTATTTCTAACATCCCTACATTATCTTGTATATATTGTGACGCAGTTTGTTGTGCAGGAGTTAAAACTGAGGTTACTACATAAGAGTAATCTTCATCACCTTGGAATCTAATTTCATCGTAAGGTCGAATATCCCAGGGTGTTGTTACACTAGGAAATGAAGCAAAAGAAGGTTCTAAACCATCTGGGAAATCTTTATTTAAACTTGCGGTATAAATAAGATCTTCCTGAATGAATCCTCTACCATATGCTTTATTCATTTGTGATGAACTCATTATTAAAGTATTAGGAATATCATTTCCACTACCATCTTTTCTAAACACCCAATAAGGTGGTATAGCAAGTGTAGTTGGGTTACTATTAGCTCCTACTAAAGTATGATTATTTTCAACTGAACCACCTTGGAGTGAAGGGAAGAACTTTGGGTCTAGGGCTATGTTCCTACCTGCAGCATTTAAAACTATCATATTCCCCGTTCCTGATATTCTAAAATTTCTACCTTGTTTTATAGTAGCTTGACCAACACTACAACTTACAGTCCATCTTTGTTTTAATAAATTTCCTGCGTTATTAACGGGGGTAGTTGATTGTCCTGTATTTGAAATAGCATTTTTAATTATATTAGAATTCCAAGATATATTAACACCACTAGACCCAACGGTTACAAAAGAACTAGCAATTTGTCTATAATTTATATCTACTGTTAATTCTGATCCATCTGCTTGTCGGTAATAACTGGTTAGTATTACCGTTACATTACTTGGGATAAAGGTTGTAAAAGCACTACTACCTGGTCCTTGGGTATTTGTTCTTTGAAATTTAATATTCATACTACCAAGTGCAGCAGATTGGTTATAATTACCATTTTTATTTGCATTTGAAGTTTGAACTTGATATGTTAAAGGTGTAGTATCAATTCCTACAGACAGGTTTAGAGTATAAGGTTGAGAAGTTGGTAATCCATTACCACCATTACTATTAGCAGGGTAATTATCATTATTTGGTATATGTATTATTCCTGTTCCAGTATCATATACTTGATAAGGAGATGAATTATCTGAAAATGAGGCTGTTGTATTTACATCTGGGATTCCATTAGTATCTGGGTTTTTTTCTGTAGCATTAAAGGCTACTTCTGTAAATGATGTACCTTCACTACCTACATCTACACTTTGTGCTATAAAACCATAATTTGCAAAAGTTGGTACTATATTTGGATCTACAGGTTCTTTACCAACCATATTTAACCCTTCACCAGTATAAATAGTTGGGTCAGCGGAGTCTACAGATGATGTTACGGGGAATAAATTGGATTTTTGTGAATAAATTATTGGTACTGGTCTTTGTGTTACTTTTTTAAAAGTTGTAGTACCATTTAAGGGTGTTAATGATTCATTTTCTTGAGACTGGTTCATTGCTACAACTCCTTTAGAAACTTCTGGGTATGAATCAAAAGTACCTTGCATGTTGTATAGAGTAATATCAGATAATTTTGGTTGTGTTGCAACCCCATCTTGACCTATTAAATATTGTACATTGTATTGGGTAGAGTTGTTTAATAATGGGTATAAATCTGATGTACTTTTAAAGTAAGCTAGAAACCCTCTTGATATTTCAATATTTGGTAATTTACCATAACCTCCTTCATCACCAGGTGTCCAAGTATTTATTCGAGAACTATTTGTTCTAGTACCAAAATATCTTGGGTTTGCTGAAGCTTGTATAGTATAATTAGATTCAGGTACAGAAGCTCTTGATGCCGAAAACTCTATAATTTGTTGCCAGTTACTTGGAGTAACAGTACCAAAGTTATAATCTATATCTTGTAGTCTATTATTTAATCTTCCATCACTGTAATTATTTAATAAAGGTTGACAGTCTAAAGCAAGGTCAAAATTTGAATCATCACTAAATACGGTTGGTATAGAAGGATCTGTATCTGTATCTATTGAAGATGAAAAACTCATACTATACTCTGTAACAATAAGAGAACTTTGAACTACGGATGGTGCATTTGACCCACTACTAACTAGTAAAGCCATTTTTAATACCTTATTATATTCTAATTGGGAAGGTAGTATATTTTCTTCTATAGTAATTCTTGTTCCTGATGCATGATTTGTACTATATGAATCTTTTCTAAAGAATATATCCCCACCTAATTCAGGCATTTCATTTGGGAAATTATTTGCAGAACCAGAGTATATAATTAATGAAGCTGTTGTCCAAGTAGTTCCACCTGTTGCAAATCCACCCCCATAATCTTCTATTCCATAATTAGCAGACCCATAAAGTGCACTTGTTGATGTTCCCGAAAATGATTTTACTACAACTGAAGCAGTTAAAGCAATTAACCCATATGTTGGTGTTACATCAAATATATAAGAACCCGCTAAACTTGAAGTAGCTGAACTTGAATACACTATATAAGCATCAGTAATTTTTGTTGCAAAATCTGCAGGTACTGGTACACCACCTATATAACGGTTACTAATTGATCCTGTTATTACAAAGGGTTCATTAAATGGTGTTTGTGCTGTTGGTGAACCTAAAGCAGCTTGAATTACATTTGAATCTAAAGATGTGTTATATATATTATTAAAACCAAAAATTGTATTTATCCCATTTTCAGCATATAATACTAATTGTTGTCCGGCTGTCAGAGTAAGGGTTGTATTATCTGCAGAAACCCCACTAGCTATTTCATATACAGGTAATCCATCTATAGAATTTACTGGTCCTGTATTTGTTTGGTCATTATTAACATATAATTTTAAAGAGTTAAAAGAGTTAAAATTAGATCTTAATAAATCAATATTATAAACCCCACCTACTTCTATATTTATTCTTTGAAATTTGTTTTGGTCTGTGTAGAATATTTGTCCTGAAAAACTCATAGCGGTACCAACATTTTGTGCCCCACCATTCCCTGGATCTGCTGTCATACCATTACCAATTTTTGTAGCAGCTAAATTGTATACATCTACTGTGTCTTGATTGTAAGAGGTGTTTATATAGTCTATAGTAACAGGGTTTTGACCAGAACCTAATTGGTTTTCTAAATTATATGTTGAATAATCACCATAAGATGTCCATAACCCAAATTCTGTTCTACCATTTCCAAATCTACCAGTATCAAAATCACTCATCGTAAATATATAATTTCCTTTAGGGAATATTATATCGGGTGTTACTGTATCTCCTGCGGGTTGAGTCCCTGTTAGTAAAGATTGGGATGATGTATTTTCACCATCATATAATTCCCCAAATAATATTTCATAAGTACCTGCAGCTATTGCTGCAGAACTTTGTTTTGTATCCCCACCATTATTTTGTAAGTCGTAAAAATAGGGATTTAAGTTAATATAATTAGATCCAAATTGACCACTACCACCCCCTTTTGAAGAGTTTCCTAAACAAACTAAATTTAATTGGGTAGGAACAGCAGTTATGGATAAATTACCACTAGATGTTGGTAGAATTACTGAAGTAGTAGTTACAGTCGCATCCCCACAAACATCAAGGATTTGACCACCTACCATATATATAGGACCAAAAGTAGAACCATCCTCATCTAAGTAAAATAATATACAACCAGAAGCAGAAGAACAAACTATTCTATAAGCCATCCCTATAGGGACAAGGTTACTACCACCACCTGCAGATTCATTTTGATACATTCTTAAAGTAGCAAAAGGAGTTCCATCAGATTGTGATATAGATATTGCGGATCCTGAACCAATAGCTGGTCCAATACCACCTGGTTTTCTTTGATTATATGTAGTATATATAAAAGGTCTTACTTGTCTATCATCATTATAAACATCAAAACTTCCAGATGTTTGGGTTAGTGAGGGTGCTGTAGAAGTTTCATTTAACACTCTCCAATAAGAAGGGGTAAAAGGAGTAGTAATAATATCCGTTTGTGTACCTAACATCGTTGCAAACTGTCTTCTTACATTATCATAATATGTAGGATTGCCAAATACATTTGCTCCTCCACCACTACTTGGGGAAGAAGACATAGGATCATATAATTCATATGGTGTTCCTGGTGCACCTGATCCTGTTTCTGTTAAATAATATATTTTAAATGGTCTATGAATGTATCTATTATATCTCCAAGCATTTTTATCTACACCTGCATTTGTCCAAACACCACCCGAATTAGTTAAACTATTATTTTCTCCTTGATAAACCCATAATTCATTATCGGGTGCAATTGGTATTGATAAACTAGTTTGTCCTGGGGGAGTATATGATGTAGTAGAAGATCCTTGTGAGATTATCTGTGCAACTAAACTACTTGAATATAATGGGGTTGCTTCTTTTAATTCATTTTGAAATGATGAACCAGACATATATATAGCATTATTACTAGCATTGTAGTAATAGTTAGTTCCTTGTATAGCTGGGGATTGTGCTGAACTAGCACTTGTAAATCCTATTGTAAAATAATTATTTGTAGCAACAGGTCCAACTGTTGAATCAGGTATATTTGAATAATCTAAAAATGATGATGATTGTATTTTAATCCAACTACTCTGTTGAGCATCCTGATTAGCATTCATGAACCATGGGAAATTACTTGCTGGATCAATTCCAGATTGTAATGTAGTATCAGTATTATCTATTTCATGTGAACCTGTATTAAAATTATCTAATGGGTCGCTTAATAAGCCTGTTGTTGAAATAAAAGTACCATTTTCATAATAATTAGAACTTGCCCAACCTCTAAAAAATGATTCTGTAGGGAAGTTTTTATTTACTAAAGCACTTCCTGGTAATGGGAAATAACCCTGTGGAACTGAAGCTGATATGCCTGTGTTTAATACTACATCTGGGTCACTAGTTGTATCATCTGTAGCGGTCCATATAAAATCTCCACTTGCGGAAAAATTAAAATCATAAAAAGCGGAATCATTGGATGAAACCATTGTAGATGAAAGAGCGGGAACTGTAAAAGCTAAGGCTGCACCTACACTTTGTGCATTTTGTGATAAATCTGCTGGTTGGATTGCAACTGATTCTATGTAAAATGTCTCACCTCTACCTAGTAAAATATTACCATTTACATCAATAGGAGTGTTAAATTGAAAAGTAACAAACTCAACTCCTTGGATAAAAGGTGCTATGTTAATACCATTATATGTCTCTAAAGACATTTTTATATATAATATATTACCCGTAGTATTATTCCTGGCAGTAGATGTATTACCATTTTGCCAAAACCAAACATAGCCTGCTGGGGGTTGATTGTTAGGTTCTAGGAAGGTTTGTTCTCCCATCACACCCGTATTATTGTTTCCATCAGAGCTCCAAAATACAGGAATATATCTATAAGATGTATTTGATACTTTAAAATAAGCACTACATATATCTTTTATTCCAATTTGTATATTTGAACCACTAAATTCTCCGTTATAGAATTCTCTTTGGTCTGTTCTATCAATTGGGGCTGAACCTGTAAGTGTTGACCAAGATTCATCCCAACTTTGTGTTAAAAAATATCTATTATTAGGTCCTAAATTTTCACTACCTGAAGGATATGTTTTTAAACCATTAAATGGCTCAAAACCACCACCTGTACCACCACTAAATTTATAAATTGCAGATCCTGAATCTGAATATTGTGGGTAATCTGTTGATCCTAAACTATAATTTTTAGGTAAGTTTCTAACTGAACCTGAATATTGTTCAAATGAAGATGTTATTTGTGCTGGTCTTTGTCTATTTCTTTCTAATAAATGTTGTTTAACTACAACACCAGAAGATAAACTAGTTCTAGCAGGTGTAAAATCCTCTATCATTTTAAATAATGAATTATCAAAGAATTTAATTAATCTAACAAAATCAGTTACATTATAATTTGTTATATATTTTTCAAAATAAGCATTTCTTAATACATCTAAATCAGGATAACTTCTATCAGATGAAGAAATTAATCTTGGATCTCCAATATATTCTCCAATATTAAAATACCCTAATTGACTTGTAATATCGTCATTAATTTGGTCTTGTGGAGAAAATGCTACCTCTAAATAATTTACACTAGGAGTAAAACTCTCACTTACATATGAAGTTTGTTGAATTGATCTGTAACCAGATAATGTATCTCCCTCAGGAAGAATCATTGCTTCTGTTTGTATTTTATCTGTTACCCTATTTCTCATCCCTGATGGGGATTGATCTGGGTATATGTCTTCTACATTATTTAACCAAGTTGGTGTTGCTGAAAATGAAGCTGTACTTGCTATGTCATTTCTAAATGAACCAGTTGTAACCCAAGATCCTGTAACTTTAGGATGGATTGAGGTATTAAATGATCCTGTTTTTAACATTGTACCTAATGGTAATCTGAACGCCAGTTGATTAGGTGCACTATTTATGCTATTTCCTTCAAATGAATAAGGATTCATAGTATAATCAAAAAACACACTTTCACTTATAGGTTCAGAAAAATATCTTACCTCTTGTAAAGATCCAGAAAATGGAAAATAATATTTTGAATCAAATTCAGTATAAGTTTGTGGTAACCAGAAAATTTGATCTGCAAGTTCCCATTTTTGTGTATCGGCTGAAATTTCATCACTACCAGTAAATCCTAGGTTTTCTCCCAGGGCATTAGCTGCTAATAATTCGAATTTTCCATCACTTGCTTTTCTATTAATTTGAACAGACCACCAATCTCCATCCCAAAATGGTAAATATAATGAAGCATAGTTTGTAGGGTTAATTACTTCGTTAGGCCAAAATTTTAATGTACCATAATTCTTAAATTTACTTTCGGTTGATCCAGAGTATGAACCAGTTAATAGTAAACTCTCATTATACTCTATGGCCATTGCAATCTTACTTCCAGCACCCACACTACTATAAAAGAAGGATTGTGTTATTGGAGTATTTGATGCAGATGGAATACCATTAGTTTTAAACCTAAATTGAATCGCTCCAGGTGAATTTTCATCAGCCTCGAATTCAGTTGCTAAATTGAAAGATGATGTAAATGCCGAACTGGTTGTATTTAATCCAACATTATAAAAATCTTGTTTTAAATCCCAATCCTGTGAGTTATTTCTATCTTTACCTCCAAATTCGTTTATCCTTAAAATAGTATCTGGAATACCATATGAAGTAATTAATGCTCTTAAACCAGCTACCGTACCTTTAGTTTTAAGTAAATAAGGTATATTATGGTAAATTCGTTTATATAATCGCTTATTAACATCGTCTAATGGGACTATATCGTTTGATGCAGATATTGTTGAATCAACGTACTCATACCCAGGAGGTGTAGCAACTACACCACCAATTGACCCCGTCATATATGGGAAAGGGAATGAACTACCAGAAGGAGTTAACCCTAAAAATGTTGTATATAAATCGTTAGTATTAAAGTTATTAGAGTATAGTTTTACTCCAAAATCTCTAATAGCATCAGCTACCATATCCTTAGAAATACCATAATCTAAACGGTTATCCGCGTCAAATCTAGTAGTGATATTTTTAGTATACATCCACAAATTATCATAATGTTGACCAACCATATCAACAAATAATTCATATTTAGCGTTTTGTATATCGCTTCTTAAATATTCGGGTATTGCGTAATATAATGAATTTTGATTTATTTCATCAAAATTAGAAGATGAAATGGATTGACCACCAAAATAGGCACTAGAATCATCTGTTGAACCTAACCAATTTAATACCTCAGTACTACCTGTTGGGTATAAAGCAAATGGGGGTTTTAGGTTAGATTTAGGATATGAATCTTTTGATCCACTATCAAAGTATAGAAAATACTCATACCCATCAAAATTTTTAATTGTTGTTTCTATAGTATTACTAAAAACAGCTTGGCTTGAACTATATATAGTTGACCCTGTTGTTGCAGATGTTATTTTTCCTAATTGTAAACTTGCAGATTGTATAACTCCTACTTTATGGTAAAAGTTTTGTAATCTAGTATATGCAGAAGAAAAATATACAAAATCATTATAATCTTCATAATTAACATTTATATCAATTTCTTTACGAGTAAGTAAACTATTTATTTGGTTAAAAGATGAAGTTAAATCTGATGCTACTAGTGTATTATAGGAAAAATCCATCCCAGGAGTTCCTGATTGTCCCTTTATATTTAGACTATAATTTGGTCCTGATATATAAGTAAAATCGTCAGGGGTAAATTCTAATGTTGGAAAGTTTACATTATATGATTGTGGTGTAGAAATTTGTTCTACAACTGAACATTGTGATTTTTGACCAAATATTGCAGGTAAGGCTTCATATAATTTAATAAGGATAGTAGGATTACCTTCATCCTCTAAGTCTAATTCTATATTATTAGCAATAATTTGTTGGTTATTACCAAAATTAAGTAAAAAATCTACAAAATACTCTGCTGTATCTCTATAAGATATAAATTCTAGACTGGAGCTTATTAATAGTTCATTATCAATTTGAGTACTATCTAATCTAATTTCAGTTCTATCTGAACTTATTTCACTAATATAATATTGAGTGTTTAGGGTAGAAGCAAGTCTTGGTCTATAAAAATCATAAGATATATAATATGAACCTATATCAAAACCTAACCTATCTAAATCATTTGAAGGTGTTAAAACTACATCTCCTTCAGTAACTTTATAATTAGTAAAAGGTACCTGACTTGATATTTGGTTTTGGTTTCCATCATATATATAAGCCTCTATGTAATCAGTTGATCCTGTAAAAGCAGTATCTAGTTCATTATTAGCTATTAAAGTTTCATCTGATGTAGAATAATCTTGAAACTCAAAAGTTTGAGGATCTACTGTATTTATGACTATGTTGTTTTCCATTTAATGTGGTTGTTAATAAACACTGTTATTTGAAGTTGTTCCACTATTTGTAGAAGAACCTCCTGATAATATACTATTAGAAATATTAGATGTTTCATTTCCTAAATCTAAGGATCCAGTATCTACTGAAACTCCTGATTCTAATTCTATTACTTTTATTTGTTCTGCTAATAATTCCTTTCTTAAACCAGCAATTTCTTCTTGTAAAGCTAGTATTTCATCTGCTATTTGATCAAAATTAATATACTGCCCACTTTCTCGAACTAAAAACTCATGAGAGTTAGTCTCACCATTGGGTGGTATATCATAAAAAATAGAGTTGTAATTTCCAAAGAATTCTTCAACACTTATTGTATCTTCTGCACTCGCACTAACAGAGGCAACACCTAATTGAGAAAAATTGGTATCAATAACTTGTTTATATTGGTCTTTATTAAAAACCTCTATTTTTAAATCAACGTTTTTAGTTTGTATCATATTTAACCATTTACAACTTTAAAGTAATACTGATCATCTTTTACTATTGTATTTCCATCTACTCTAGTTTGAATTAATATTTCATAATATCTTTCTGGTTCTAAACCATTCATATACATAGTAAAATAACTACCAGTTGCATCACAACTTATTTGTGTAAATTCATCATCAAAGTCTATTATAAACTCATTAGTATCTAAATCTTTTATAGCATAATACGAAGCTGTAGGTAAAGCAAAATTTGTTGTATAAATAGAAGCAGTTTGAAATGTCCTAATTGGAAATTCAGGTCTACAATTTACTCTAAATTGGTTAATACTTTCACTATAAAATACTCCTTGATTATTATCTATAGCAAGGTATAAATCAGGGGTATTAATTGTTTCTAAACTTCCTGTTTGGTATATAAAATCTCTCCATTTTACTTCTAATTGAGGGGGATATATAGTATTTGTATCCGTAGAGTAAAATTGCATATTTGGTTGAATAGCTAAATTAGAGTCAAATTCAATTTCATCACTCCATTTTAGTAAAAAACCATTATTTTCTATTTCAGTATAAGTACCAGGTATAGATTTAGAACTTGAATACCAAGTTTTAACTATATCTGTTACATCCATATTAATGTCTTTAGCAGTTCTCAAATTAAAAGATTGAGAATATTCTAAATTTAATCTTGTATCTGTGGATGCTGTGTACCAAGTACCTCCTCCTTTAGATGCTGTTAAAAATGAAGCTGTAACATTAGTTGAAAAATTATCAATATTCCAGGGGTTTGATCCTGAATTTGATCTAAATTCCCAACCTACACCATTGGTTGTTGATGGGTTATCTAAATATTCTCCACTACCATTATTCCAAGATCCAGAAAGTGGGTAAGCATATATATCAGATTTCATTACAACACCACTAGCATTAGAAATAAATGATTTTAAACTAGCTGATATAGCTGTAGATCCAGTATTAAAAGTATCTATAACACTACTAATTTGTGATTGGTCAAATTGAATAATAGGTCTAGCTACAACAGGAGTTCCAATTGTTGATGGGTTTAGATTAGAGATTTCAAGTATAGAATCTATACCAGTATTCATAAGGGGATACCTTGAATACATGGTTGCGTCTTGAAGTGGGAAAATTTTATATACTGCCATTGTTTATGTTTTAATAATTTCTACCTCCACCATTTGCCGTGCTTCCACCACCTTGACCTAAAGAAACTACCCTACCTACTATGTCGGTATTAGGATATTTTACTTCAAATATCATAGGATCAATTGAGGGAAATATAGTACCATTTTGTAAAGCACCAGCTACATCATAAGCGGATTCGGAATATCCGGATTGTGTTCCTGCTTTATTTGATATAGATATGTTATTTACAGTTTGTACTCCATTTATATTATCTAATATAATACTTAAATCTCTTAATAATATTGGTTGGTTAATTTGCCAATTATTTATGTTAAAAAAGTTTTGTAAAGCAATATTACAAGCAGTTAATACATTACTATTGTTATAATCAGGAAGTGTTATTATTTCATAATTTATACCTATATTAACTATAAATGCGTCTTTTATATTAACAGTATCTCCTATCATTCGATATTGGTTAATATATGTTCTTAAGTTAGACTTTAAAGCCTTAGAGGCATATGTTAAATTATCGTTTATATTAGTTGATAAAACATATAAATCTAATGTAGTATTAGGATCATTAGCCTTAGGTTTTTGTGTAATAGCTTTAGATATAATGCCATATTTAGGTGGCATACTTAAGGCTCTTACTAGATAATCATCTGCCGTTACATTTCTTAATTGACTTGACATTTGTGAAATTGAATTCTGTCTTAATTCCTCTGTTGAATCTCCATTATTACCTCCACTTGCGGCTGAATCATTGGTTACTTGTATTGAATCAAAAATAGTTTGTGCTACTGTAGAATTAAGTGTTTGTTTTTGAAATCTAACAGTACTAGTATTTAATTTTGTAATAGAATTAGCAGAAACATTAGAACTAACTCCTCCCCCTTTTAAATATCTAAAGGTTAAGGTTTTAAAACTAGGTGCTATTCCATAAGTATTAGTAAAAATAAAATTTGTTGGTGAATATGCCGTAGTAAGTTTATCACGTTCAAAAGGTAATCCTAAACCAACATTCATAGGGTTAGGTATTATATCTTCAGTTGTATTTAATGGGTTTCCTGACCCAAATTGGATTTGTAATTTATTTGATTGAAGAAATCTTGTTGCAAACCTATTTTGAACTTGTTGAGTTTGTAGTAAATAAGGAGCATTATCACTGTCTTGATAATTGTTAGGATCATTTACATTGGTATTTTTAATATTTGTAAATATTTGTTCTTGCCCTAAATAATCTACTTCAGACCATATTTCACCCTCACTATCTCTACAATCTAATATACCTGCTATGTTATTATCCTGTATTGTTACTGTTGGAAATTCAGTAGGTTCATCAAAAGTAAAGTTTATTGATTTTATAGCTCCAGATAATGCTTTTCTATTTTTCTTTAATAAATAATAGCTAGGTTCATTATTTGATACCTGAGCAATACTTATTTCTGTTGGGTCCATTGAATTAGAAACTGTAAAATCAATAGGATCTTCTATTGTAAAAGATAATCCTGAATCTGTTTTTGAAATTGTGTTTTCACTAACATAAAGAGCAAAATTAAAATCTGGAGAATATATATCATTTGTATTTCCTCCTGGGTCTATACTTGATGATATTTTAGAAGGTACTAATTGGTAAAAGGATAATTCAACAGAGGATAAACCCGTTACTTTAGGTTTGTAACCATACATATAGGATAAATCATATAGATTATCACTTTGCCTAGCATATTGTAAAAAATTTTCTTGAACTTGATTATCTAAATAAAAGGATAATACATCACCTACATAAGCTGCTTGTTCTATAAACATCATACCGGGGGAAGTTTCTGTAAAATCCGTATAAGTATTAGGAAAATAGGTTTGGGAGTAATTAATTAGTTGAGAACGATAATCACTAAAGTTCTTATTTGTATAATTTATGTTTCTTCTTACTGCCATTAGTTAAAGCTTAAAGTTAATGCATCATTTATGTTTGTATCTGCTACATTATATGTTATATTAATTTGTATTGTATTTTCTCCCCTTGCTGGGGTTACTGATACCTCATTTACAATCACATTTGGAAAATAATCTTTTAATTTTCCTTGTATATCATCTTTTATATAATCAAAATCTTGACTGTCTATTTGGGTAAATATAAAAGCTCTTAAACCGGCTCCAAATGTAGGATTTCCGGGCCTTTCACCTGGGTTTGTTAAGAAATAATTAATTAAATTATTTTTTATAGCTTCTTTAGTTTGATAATTAGGAGTAAATACCCCACCTTCATTCATAGGAAGGTTAAAACCAATAGCGACACTAGGTCGTTGATCATTGGGAAATATTCTTTGTGCTCCAAATGCCATGTTTTATCCTCTTTTCATTAAACCCATTATTTGATCCATGTTTACTTCACCTGCTGGTAAAGAACCATTTGCTGACATAGTATCTGTACTAGTAACTTGTAGGGGTTGACTTACCATACTAGAATTAGCATTTATAGTACCATCAGCACCCGGCATCATTCCTCCTAATAAATTTTGAATATTTTCTTTCATTGCCATTCTTTTATCTTCAGGCATAGGTTGTTGTGCTACAGGATTCATTGGGCTAGGTGCCGCAACATCCGTTGTAGGAGTACCCATTCTGTTTTCGTAAACAGTTTGTTTAGGAGAACGTACAGCTTCCATAAGGATGTCTTTCATCTCCTCTTGTATAGCCTCTTTTACGGCCTCTTTTACAATAGTTTTTAATTGACTTAGTTTCATGTTGTATTGATTTATTATAAATATTAAATTAATTTGCTTTTAAATCGTTTGATGTAATATAAAATGCAAGTTCATCGATTAAAATTTGATCATTTGAACTAAATGAAGGTTCTCCTTTTAAAACTACTACACCTAATGAATCTGTTGCAGTTGCATATCTTCTTTGTAATGAACCTACTATGCCTTTATTATCTGGAACTGTACCTAATAAAAAACCATTAACTAAGTTATTATTACCGGCACCATTATCATCTTCTTCTTCAGGTTCTAATGTAAACCCAACTGCTTCTAATCCTTCAGTATCACTACATCTTTCTATTTGAGTATCTAATATGGCTAATAATTGTAAAATACTTTTTAATAGGGCTAATAATACTAATAAGGCAGCAGATATTCCTAAAACTAGGGCTAACAGGGTTTTAGATAATTTTTCTAGCTTTGTAATACTTTCTTGAAACTTAAATATTAAGCTAGTAGGTATACCTACACCAGGTGGTACGGAGGTTGGAATTGGAAGGGCTTTTATTATTTGGGATGCTACTAAAAGTATAGTGGCTATACCACCTATAACACCTGCTATTACTAAAGCAGTATTTAACATCTTATATATTTGATTTAACTGTCTTACGAGTTTATTCCTTCTATCTTTTATTTTTTTAATTTCTGCTTCGGTTGGGCATGGTCCTTCAATATCTTCAGCCGACATTTGACCAGTTAGATAATCAATAATTTCTCCAATTAAAAATGAAGATAATAATGTTATAAGTAAGGGTATTAATCTTTCTTTACATTGGGCAATAAACATTTTTAATAATACCTTAAGTGTACTTTTTTTACCTAAAGCTTGAATCAAAAATATTATTTTAGCCTTAGTTCTTCCTATATCAGCTTTTGCTTTTTCAGTTAAACCTTTAGTAGATTTTAATTGGGTTGTTTTTAAATCTTCTCTTACTGTTGAATCTAAAGCATAAGGAGTTAACTTTTTAGGAATATAACCCTTTGCAGTTATTAAAATAGGAGGTTTTATTGATGTTTTCTCAGTATCTTTATTAACTGGATATAATGCTTTAATTCTAAATTTTCCATTTTTATCGGTTTTAGTATTAAATTTAGTACCTGGGAGGGGTAATATTACATTAGCATTAGATATAGGTTTATTTTTGTAGTAATCTATTACAGTACCAACAATTATATATTCCTTTTTAATAGTATTAGGTACCTCAAAATATTGAGTAGAATTAATAACATAAGTACCGGGTTCAACCCCCATATCAATTTGAAGTTGGTCTAAAGCATTTATAATTAATTGGTCATTAGGTAAAGTATCAGAGGGTTCTGATATTTTATTATCTAATGTATCTATAGATGTTACTACAGTTTCTGTTTTTAAAGAACCATCATTTAAAGATAAAATATTTATATATCCTATATCATTAACTCCTTGTTTTATTAAAGAAGTTGAAGCTAAGTACGATTGTGAGGCAACACCACCTATATTATTTGGATTTAGATCAGTTTCTGCCATTATCTTATTCTTACGGTGTTAGATAATAAAGGGGATGTAATTTTACCATCACTAGGTAGTAATCTTTTTAAAGCTTTACAAACAAGTTCTAAATCTTGTGCAGCTAAATCAATTCCCGTTGATTCTATATTAGTAGCTGTAGGGTCAAATCCCTCTAAACCACCTAAGGCAATAGACATTACTTGAATTTGATCAATTAATATTTTAAATTGTTGCATAAATGATCCCCCTAATATAACTGGTTCATCTGCAGTAGGACCTCCTAATTTAATGCTTTCTCCTGATATATTTACATTTTTAGATGTAAGACCTATCTGATTATCAGAAGATAAGGAAATAGAGTCTTGAGCACTTGCAAGTATACTATCTGTTGTAGCATTAAATATTAAACGTTCTGAGTTTAGTATTATTTGAGGGTTAAAAAATTCCCTAGGTAATAATGGAGATGGAGATAATGCTGAATAATCTTCATTTGATGCTCTTAATGGGATTTGTTGATATGAAGTCATATAAATGGAAGATAAATCCTCTCTTATATTTTCTATAATAGGTAACCAACCAGCACTAGATGAATCTTTAGGTTGACCATTTCTTAAAATAGTAATAGGATCCCCATTTTGCCCAACAAATGACCAATTATTTTGATAGTTTGATGTGTTTGATGAACCAGATATTGAAGTTGGTGGTACTGTACTTCCAAATCTAATAGAATTACCCCATCTTCCTTCATATATATTATCACCAGAAAAAGGTAATAAGGGATGAATGTTAGTTTTTTCTACAAATGATCCCTTTTCTACTAGAGGACTATTAAATTCTATGTTTGAAGAAAAATCACTTACTTTTCTAACTACTCCACTTTCAATTTGTTGATAAGATATTTCTTCATTATTACTATCATTATCATTAGTTAAAGCATTAGGGTAGGCATTATGGTGGGGGTGGTTCCAAATACCTACAGGATTTAGGTAATAATATTGTAAGATGTTAGTATTGTTAGTAATTTGGCTAATATTTTTCCCCGGAAGATTAAATAATACTACTATTTCATTAATTAAAGGATAATTTTTAGCAAAGGGTAATAAGGGGGTTGCAATAGGATTTGAAGTAGTTTCTGAAATTGAGCCTAAATTTGTTGTAGGTTCAAAAAATATAGTTCCTAGACCATTCCATCCACCATATTTATTAAATAGGGGGTGGGTATTACTAATAATTATATCTGTTACTCTTGCAGTAATAAATTGAGCATTCAATGTCTCCAATTGAGAAAAAATATCTTCTCTATTTTCAATATTTGAATTTAGTGTTGCATTTAAACCAGAAAAACCTGCTTTATTCATTTCCTCCCTTTTTATCTTCGAAATTAGTATTTAATTTATCTAATTCTTCCATTAACTGTTGTTTTTCATCTTCCGTTATACCTAGTGTATCTTCGCTATTACTATTATTTAACGCACGCTGTACTATAGTAGCCATTTTAATTAATTGTTCATCGTTACGAACGCCAATATCCATATATTCTTTGATAAGTGGTACAATTAAAGTAGCATCACCAATATCATTGATAAGAGGTTTAAGTTCGGATATTAAACCCGATATTTGTTTTTCTTTCTTTTTTTGATTGTTGTATATCTCTTCCAAGATGTTAGAGAATTTTTTCTTCCCAAATACAACACTATCTAATGATCCCATAATGTAGTTTTGTTATAAATATGAATATAAGAAGGATTTAGAATCTAGCGTAACCATTTTCTAAATAAAAGATATATTGTAATTTAAATATATCATGTAATTTATCAGCTATTTTAGTAATTTTAGGTGTTTTTACATCTACAATTTCACGAATGTATATATATAATGCCTTTTTATTAAATACTTCTATAGTTTCTCGCTTTCTAAATAGTTCAAGTATAGCATCTGCTATTTGGGCATCATTTTTCTTTGGAAAAAGTTCTAATATATTTTGTGTAGTATATTCTACAAATAAATCTATATAATTATCTAAATCACTCTTAACTTTATCCTCACCCATTCTATAAGTGTGAGTTGAGTTTTCTCCAGTTAATACATCAACATCAACTTTTTTAATTTTTTTAGTATAGTTTTTAGTATTATATAATATTAACCACCTTTTTACTATCGTACCAAAATAAGAGTAGGCCTTTGCCCCTCTACTAGGATCAAATAAATGCATTTTAGTTAAAAGAAAAGTAATGATTTCATGTTGGAGGTGCTCTAAATTTTCTACCTCTGTATGGTAAAATTTAAAGGTATGAATTATATTTTGTGTGAGTTTAAAGAATGGGTAATGTATATGGGTTTCATATATTTTACTTCTTATCTCAGAGTCAGGTTGATTATTATATTTAACAATATAGTCCTCTGTTTCTTGAGTAAAATAATTCTTACTCTTTTTTCTTCTTTTCTTAATTATAGCCATTTAGTTGATTCGGAATTTATCCATTCCTTCTTGTAAGTTCTTAATTTGTTTAAAAAACCAACCAATTTCATCATCACTTTCAAAAGATCCTTTAGCATCAATCTTTTTTAATCGATCACTAGTAAATTCAAGTTGTTTATTAAATTCCCCAATGTATTCATTGTATTGGACTATAATGTCTTCGGCTCTTTCATTTTTGCGTAAAAGGTTAAAAGTCGTATATCCTAAGATAACGACTAATAAACTTAATATTACTAATATGGCTTCTATCATTATAAGTTGTCTAACATACTCTTTAATCCCGGGCTTGATATTGAGCTAAGTGCCCTAGTTTGAGTATTTGGTTTTTTATTTGACGCCAATGTATAATTTTTCTTTGGCGTCGCCACGCTACCCTTTGAGAACTTTGGTAACCACTCTATTTCAAATTCAATACGTGCCGCCATCATGTCAGCTTGGTGCAAAATAAATGGAAGTGAGGTGCGAGGTTTCTGTTCTGGCATGAATGATTTTAAATATTTCTCATTTGCTGAGTCATATAAACCATCATGTGTCTGGATAGCAATCATTTCATTAAAAGTATATTTAATATCATGTTGCTGAAGTAGAAATAATCCACGATCTGGAACGGCTGCGAATGGTAATGCTTTATTAAACATATAATCTTCACCTAATTTATCACGTCTCCAATTATCTGTCTGAGGTACATATGCTTCTTCAGTATCAGATCCCATTTTACCTAAATCATGGTTGATCGCCGAAAATACCAATTCTTCCTGGGTAAATGTCGTCATATCACAACCAAATCCTTCCCATACAGCGGACATGGACAATGCTGCTTTTACAACTCTATTAACGTGATCTACATACCCACCTGGGAATGCTGAATGATATTCTTTCTTATGGGCTGCTGGCATTAATATAATACGGTCCTCATATTTACTATAAAAATCAAGTAAACGCTGTTTACGATCTCCAGTAATAAATGTCTCAATGTTAGTGTTAAATTCGATCCAATTTGATTGGATTTGTTCCGCGGATAATTTCATAACTCTTATTTTTTAAATTTAATTTATCTATAAATAGCTGTTTTTGCACTTTCAATAAGTTCTCTAGCTTCATTAATTGTTTTTTTATAAACCTCTAATGGTTCTTGTCTTGAAACAATAAATTCTAGGTGGGAAAATTTGCCTTCCAATTTTTCTAATAACCCGATTACATAATCTTGATTTTTCATAATATATTTGTTATTTATTATATGGGTAACGTTACCCCTTTTTTGCCTTTATTTCCATCTCCTTCTTATCCCTAATTTCCTTAAAACCTGTAATACAAATGTACGAGAAGAATTTTGAATATCCTAGTTATTTTGTAATTACTTTTACTATTTCTTTTATTTTATGTAAGTGTGCGCATTTTCTGTATTCTTCATAGTTTTCAAAGAATTTAACTGCACCATCTAATGTTTTATAAAATATTTTAGGATCAAAATTAATAATAGCATCAACATCTTCCTTCTTATCTAAATCAATCTGTTTAATATAACTCCATGCTCTATGGTATACAGTATATTCAGATGCTTCTTTAGTTGACTCTACATTATAATCAGGCTGTTCTTGTTTTAGAAATTTTTCTAATTTTTTATGGAATACTTCGTGGTTTTGAATAAGTTTGACAAACATTCCGATTTTGGCATAAGGTCCGTTCATAAAATCTTGGATTTCATCCTTGGTTTTATCACCATTGATTTCTTTCCCGTCTACAAATAATTTAAATATTTTATCTTTGTCTATCATATTCATTTTATTATAAATATATGCTAGCTCCCTAACTCCTTAATTTCATTTTCAATATCAACCTTAATTTTTACTAAAATTTCATATTCAGACACAACATCTTTCTTATCTGGGTTTTCAGGGTGATATCTCCATAATTCTTCCATTACAGTTGATGTAGCTACTAAATCATTAATTAATTCTACTTTTTGTTGGTCTAATTCTTCTTGTTTTAACATGTTATTTAAATTTATTGCCGATTAATATAATATTATCTTTTGCCTCTTCCAAGCTAATGTGAAAAAATTCTTTTTTATTATTAACTCTAAAGGCTTTTAATTTCTGATGGGTCATTCTTTCTACTATTTCACCATTAAAACATTTATAAGCCCATTCTACTTTATAAGGTGTTGGAACACCAGTAGCAGAAGATATTTGGATTGCTCTTTCCTCAGGTTTTAGTTTAGTATAACCAATTTTTAAATATTCTTTAGGTAAAGAGGGGTTTGATAATATATATACCCATTGATCTCCTTCACCTTGATCGGCATAAAGCCCATACTTTTTTTCGGTATAATACGTTACATCTTCCCATCCCTCACCTCGTTCACTTGGGGTAATGGTAAAAAAAGCTGCGTTTTCAATACCGGTATTTCCGTAATTTTCACGAAGGGGAATAAACCCCTCCGCTACTTTATTTGTTATCCTTTCCATTATGCTACGAATTCTAATGCCTTACTAAACATTTTCTTGTTAACATCCTGATCTTGCTTGAAATTTTTAATAACTCTCGCTTGACGTTTTTTACCTGATTTGGTAATATATTCGAAATTACCTTCAATAATATTCTCTTGAACACGATTAAATACTTCCCAAAGCATATTTCCTTCATCTTTCTTACGTTGAGATTCTAAAACTTCCTCAATTGCGTGTTTATCAAAGGTATTATCCGTACCTTCTACTCTAATATCTAAAAATGATTTAGCAAGATTAAATATTTGCTCTTCTTCTAATTCAACATTTTTCATTTTATTCATAGCTTCAACAGTTAAAGGTAATTTTCCAACCATCTCCTTAATAGTATCTTGTAAAGTTGAAAAATCATAACCCATATGACGAATCTTAATATCCTCAAATGTATCTGTAGTTATAACTAAACCATTTGCACAAATCATACGAAACAACCCAGCTGTAAATTGAAATGAATTTTTTCCATCGTGAGAATTAGTAAGTAATACTTGTGGGTAAACAGTATCACCATCTTCCCCATGAATTACAACATCATTATTTCTAAAAACAACTAAATGCTTTTGAAAACCATTTGTTGATTCTTTTCTTGATTGAACTTCTTGGGCATCAACAACACCCCATCCTAATAATTCCATATCTTTGATCACTTGATCAGTTGGAATGTGTGTGTACTTATCACTCGTATCTTTTGAACCAACTTTGGTAAAAATACTTGGAGCGATTGCTCTTAACTCTTCTAAACTCTTAAACTCTGTACTTTCGTAATCTAACATAAACCTTTATTTTTAAATTAATTAATTGTTGCTAATTATTAACAACACGTGAATATACGAACCCTAGCCCGGGAAGCCAAGCCTCCCGTGCATTACTTTCGATTACTTTTTAAACAATAAACTTGGTGAAACTCTCATTTGTGCTCCTATTCTTCCATTACCAACATTTAATTTTTCAACTGTAATAGTTTTACTATTAACTTTGATAACTTTAAATTGATCATTTTTATTAACTCTTCTATGGTCAATACCTACTGTATCACCTACTCTAAATGATTCTTTTGCATCATTTCTAAGTTCTGATCTTTTTCTATCAACAGCAAATCTAATTTTATTGAACTCTGCTAATTCTGAATTTTGAATGAAATCTAATACTTCTTGTAATTTTAACATAACCTTTATTTTTAATTAATTTTAATCGCTCGAACCATTCGAACACGTAAATATACGAACCCTATCCCGGGAAGCCAAGCCTCCCGTGCATTACTTTAACTTACTTTATAAGCACTATTTACTTTACGTGTTAGACGCTTATCATCTCTCCAATTACCTTTTATTACACCATCAATTAAGGCGAATGCATGTCCTTTTACTGTAATAATATAATTACCTTCACTATGTGCTTTAACAAATTCCTTTACTTTATAAGGCACTTGTATTACCTCACGT
>Ga0209634_1000225_pt1 | contig 44434 bp, 67 predicted proteins | sample LinPmetageLP40_FD_184043 | JGI IMG/M metagenome (GOLD analysis project Ga0209634, IMG submission 184043) | Marine viral communities from the Pacific Ocean - LP-40 (SPAdes) (version 2) | ecosystem: Environmental > Aquatic > Marine > Oceanic | place: Pacific Ocean | collected 2010-08-26 | reverse complement strand
ATGGATTAGAACACATGTGTGCTTTAGATAGTCAATATTGTGGTAACTATAAAAATCAAGAACAATATAAATGGTTACAAAGGTTTTGTAATACTTGGGATAAAGTTGAATACAGATATTCCGAAAGGAGTTTTGCATGGAAATAGTATTTGGTAATAAATCAAATAGAACTAAATATACAATATATTATTTGTTGAAAGGTGACAAGAAACATAGAGTTTTTATAAGCCACAACAAAGACAATATTAAAAAGGTATATAAAAAGATATTGTCAAAACAAGTAACACTAATGGAAGTGTTTTCAGACCCAACAGGTATATGGAGGCATAGAATAGCATATCATTGCCCAAAGTATTTTATTGACCACAATGACTTTATAAGAGAAAAAGGTTCAGAGTTATTAGACTTTGATAGAAAGCAAGAAGGATAAAAAAAGTTGGGAACTTTAATTAACAAAAGGAGTATAAGTAGTATGAATAACAAAACAATAGTAAATAAAATAAAAGAGTGGTTAAAACACGACACAGAAGACGAAGTATGCGACAGAATAACAGAGGGCAGAAAAGAATGTGCGGTATCACTATTAGAACAAATAAACAAATGGGAGAAAGATAATGGGTAAGATGAGTGAGTTAGATAGACAGAGACGTGAATTACTTGAGGTATGTAGAGAAGTAGAAGTGGAAGAGCTAGTGAATAATAAAAACCAAAGTGTAGAAAGTATAACAATACCAGCTTGGGGTATAACAATACCAGCTTATTATACAATAGATGATGAGACAGGTATCAGACACTACGATACAGATAGTATTCGTGAGGAACTTGAAGAAAAAATCAAAGAGCTTGAAGACAACACACAAGCAGAGGTTGATGGATGGAATGAGAAACAACAAGACTATGCTATGGATAGCATGGCATAATGAATGACAAAGGAGAAGTAATGATAAGATACAATAAATGGAACGAAGAAAAAGAAACAAGAGATAGAGAGATGGTTAAGCTAGATAAGTTTCTTGAAATGATATGCAAAGGTAAAGAGGTTCACGAAATTAAAAATGAACTTGCTTATTATATATCAGTTGTATGGGACATAAGCTATACACACAGAAAAGCAGACAAAGACTATATGGAGCTAGACAATGGAGGGAAAGAAAGATAGTGAGAGATTACACAACAGATAGTATTGAATCAAAATATAGAGCAGACATAGAAAAGCTTGGGACTTATTCAGTGATTATACCACTGGATAGAACAGACATAGGATGTTATGTAGAGGGGTTTGATGACATGGATAGAAAAGATAGTGATGAACTTTGTAGAGAGGTTATTAATGTATTAGAGTTTGAGATATTAGTAATGAACAATACAACCGAAGACAATACAAACAATAAGTTTATGACTTTGGTAAAGAATTGCACACAAAAAATATGTAGGATGAACAACTTAACATTCATAGATAAGGATAAGTTATTCTTATTAGGAGAGGCAAGTGCTTGATGTAAAAGAAATATATGCAGGATACTTAAAGAAACTAAATGAGGATAATCGTATCAACAGATACGAAGACAGGGAACATTGGTTCCATGCCTCATCTAGTGGAATGTGTATGCGTAAGATATATTACAACAGTGTAGAGAAAGTAGAAAGCACAGAGATAGATGAGAATACATTGAGGCTATTTAGACTTGGTGATTTGGTTCATGGGGATATACAGGATGCTTTAACTCTACATGGAGAGAAAGAAAGAGTAGACGTATTGATTGAAGAAGAGATACAGATACAAGACATAAATGTCAGAGGCTTCTTTGATATATGTATAGTTGATGACGATGCAATGTATGATATAAAAACGTGCAATAGTTTTAAGTGGAGGAACTTGTTTGGTAGAACACCTGACCCTGAACCTGCGGAGAATTATGCGTTGCAGCTAGGCACCTATGCATACTGGTATCAACAGAAGTATGATGTTGAATTACAGAAGTTGGCATTGATTTATTATAACAAAGACAACTCTTTAATGAGGGAAGTCAATGTCCCTAAGTCCTTTATTGATAAGGCTTACAGGTATTGGCAAGATGTGAATGAACGATTTAAAATTGGGATACCAGAGGTATCTTTAGGCACCGCACCAGTATATGAGTGGGAGTGTAATGTTAAATATTGTGGATACTTCAACCACTGCGGAGGTGGATTGAAGGGTCAGAGTAAATGGAGTAAACGATAAAAAAAAGGAGTAATAATGGCTAAGACATATGCAACAGGAAGAAAGAAACACGCAGAAGGACCTAAGAGAAAGACCTATGCAACAGGTAGAAAGAAACATTCTAACATACCTACCTTAAAGACAGGTAGAGCTAGAATAACTTCAGCTAAAGGTAGACCAAGCAAAACTTTATATGTGTTAAAACATTTAGAGGAGCATGGGACTATCACTAGTTGGGATGCTATACAATTATATAATGCAACTAGATTGTCAGGTATCATCTTTACCTTAAAGCAACAAGGGTATGTGATTGAAACTACTGGTGGTGAAGGTAGAAATTATGCTACATATCATTTAAGAAGTTAAAAATAGTTGGGAACTTTTTAAAGTTAGTGGCATATAAGTGTTGTAAGCCAAAGCAATGGTGCCTTGGCTTAAACCAAAAAGGAAAACAAATGAAATTCGTAAAATCATACGGAGGTAGAGACAAGTATTACTCTACTAAATACAAAAAAGATATGGCGGAAGATTGCGTCATCAGAGCAATAGTACACGCTACTAATATAGATTATATGCAGGTGTTTAAAAGACTGACAGAGATTAGTCTTGAGACTGGATTCTATCCAAATGATAGGAGAACATATGGCGTATATCTTAAAGAGCTTGGTTGGGTGAAAAGAAAACCTATGAGAAAAAGCAACGGTAGATTGTATAGGCTAAGAGAAATCAAGTGTGATAGAGATTTGATTGTACACACAAGAAGACATCTTACCTATGTCAATGGAGATAACTTTGATATGACTCTGTATGACACTTGGAATTGTAGTTACAAGATAGCCAACTCATACTGGGAAAACGTTGGAGACTATAAATAATAAACAGAGGGCAGGGGTAAAACCCTGCCCACAACATAAGGAAAAACCAAAATGAAACAAACTGATACAGTGTACTTAATAGCAAGACCAATCAATGGTATCTCATTGAATGGTAATGAATACTTACACGATAAAGATAATAATAGATTTGAATTTACAACATACGAAGATTGTGCTAATAAATGTATTGAGCTAGGATTAGATGATACGTGTGTTTGGAGTGTAGAAGTAGAAGATAAAGATGTTCAAGAAGCATAAGGAGAAACAATGAGTGAAGATGAAGATAGAGGAGTGTTAGTCTGCTGTGATTGCGGTGGTTCACCTAGTAGTGAGCCTATGGAAGACGTAGGATGTAATATATGGTCTGCCCTATGTGCGGTATGCAGAGACTGGGCTGACTTTAAATATGAAAAAGACATGGAGGAAAATAATGACTGAATTTAGTAGAGCAATAAAGTTACAAAGAGAGATTGATGAGCTTAAAAAACATAAGATGCTAATTGGGATAGATGAGAAACTAAAAGAATTAGATAGCTTAGGTTATGAATACATGGAGCACAACATGACTTCTTCAATAAGAAAGAAAAGAAAATGAAAAAAGTAATTGACAATGCTTGGGATATAAAAAAAGAAGGGCATTTAAATCCAAACAATATTATATTCCAAGACAAGAAGTATGTCAAGATATACAACGACATGAAAAAAGAGAACGATAAAATAAAGGAGAAACGATGAGAGTAGAAACAACAATGTCAGAATCAATCAAGAACTTAGCATCAGCACAAGTTAAAGTTCAACAAGAGATTGAAGACATGGCACACGACAGTAAAGGCTATGGATATAATTATACATCATACGATGCACTAGTTAAATACCTTAGACCATTACTAACCAAACATGGAATATCATTTGTTCAGATGCCAGTAGGCTCTAGCAGTGAGATAGGTGTTGAGACTTTGTATATGCACACATCAGGAGAGTGGATACGTAGCGGTATGATGACACCGATTGCAGACTCTAAAGGTATGAACATATATCAGTCTGTAGGTTCAGCTATTACTTACTTCAGAAGATACAGCTTGTCAGCATTCGTGGGTATTGCTAGTGATGCAGACAATGATGTAAAGTCTATAGAGGTTGATGCTAAACCTATAAACAAACCTGCAGCTAAACCTAAGAAGGTAGTTAAAGTAAAGGGTGAATCTATATCAGCCACCGATGCAGTGATATTACGTGGTATGTGTCAAGGGTTAAGTGAAGATACAAAAGAAAAAGTTAGAGAAGGACTTGAAAGTAATCGTATAAATGCATCTAACATTGAAGATACAAAGAAATGGTTAGAAGGATTGATTGATGCACAAGACACTACTTTATCACCAGAAGAGGTAGAGAAAGTTTTCAGTTGATTATATATAGTCAAACACTTAAATTAAATCAATGAAGAAAAAAGAAGTAAAGATAAACAAGAAAGTAGTAGGAAAAATAGAGGGTGAAACTTTTACAAAAGAGTTAGATTCTTCTAAAGATTTTCTACGAACTCCTCGTGCAATAGCATTTGATGAGTTGGCTCTGTCAAAAGCTAAAGAAATGGGAGCAAGTAAAATAAAAGTAAAAGATAAACGAACTGGTTTAGAGTACCATACGTCTATAGTGAACCTAAGTAATAGAGGGTTCTCTTTTAATAGAGGTTTTGGAAATCAAATAGGTTTGTCTTTATCTGAGTGGAGTAAGAGTGAAGAGAGCCAAGTTAAAATCTTTAATTCAAAAAAAGAATGAAGACTTATTTGATATGCAACATTGTATTTACACAAGTAAATATAATTGGTGGATGAGAACTTATTTAGGATTGGAAGAAGATTGTTATAAACCAAATAAAAAATATGAAGAGAAAAAAAACTAAATTAACCTATGAACAACTTGCAACAATGATAGTAAAGACAAGGCAAGAGTTTCAAGCACTAAACAATGAAGTAAGAAGTATGTTTTTTTTATTTAATTCTTTATTAGATATGGATGGAAAAACAGAAAAGCTTACAAAGTATGTAGAGGAGAAAGTAAATGCCAAAGAAGAAGATGACACCGCAACAAATGGGAAGAAGAAACAGGCAAAGGGGAGCAGAGCTACAAAGGCTGTCAGTAAACCTAGCTAAAGATTTTAACCTAGATGCTCACAACAGAGACAGGGGTGGAGCTTGTCATCCACTAGGAGACATATTAATTGATGGAAAGTATTATGGATGTAAGATGCGTAAAGCTATACCATCTTATTTGCTACCTGAAAAAGAAGAGATAGGTGTAGTAGTAAGAGCAGACAGAATTAAACCAGTTATAGTTATTGATTTAGAAAGATATTTATTAATGTTAAAAATTTTAAAAGAGGCAGAACATGGAGATAAGAGGCTTGATTAAGGTATACAAAGACTTATATAAAAATGGAAAGATAACAGGTGCTGGTATCATTAGACATAATGAATTAGTTTCTAAGTACAGAGATAGACTAATGCAATCTTCAGACTCAAAGTCTTATAAAAGATTAAAAAAACTTTCTTATATAGAGGTAAAGAAATGAAAATAAACTACAAAGATATATCAATAACATTTAAATTTAGATTAGAAGAACTAGAGAATATGATAGAGGTGTATACTAGACAACCAAAGAAGGGCGAACTTGAAGATGGTATTAGACAAGACCTCAGAAACATAAGAATTAAAGTAGAAGAAAGAATTATTTTAGAAAAACAAGCAGAAGAACAAAGGCCACCTGAAGATATGAGAGAGGCTTCAGCTAACCCTACATCTGTTGAACACATAAAGGAGACAACTAATGAGTGATTATGTACCAAAACCAAATACAGCAAACCTATTTCATAATGATGTAGGTGACAATCCAAAAAGACCTAATTGGAAAACAATAGGGACAGTAACTTTTAATGGAGTAGAAGGATATGTTTCAGGCTGGAGTAAGAAAGCAAGCAATGGAAATGATTTTATATCTATTGTCTTTGAAGACAAAGAAACTTACGAAGCTAAAAGAGGCGGAGCAAGACCTCAACCTCAAGAAGCTGCACCACCTAAAAACGATATGCCCTTTTAACACTTAGGCTAGTAGAATATTTTCCGTATAAAATATCAACACAAGTGCTAGCCTAAAACTTTAATAGCTGTCAGATGTTTATTGTTATACAGTTAGTTTTTTCCTTTTGGTCTGACAGCTAACATTGGGGTAATATAGTATAAAATTAAACAATTAAAAAAGTGAAAGGAATACTATTACTTTTAAAATTGTTTGCAATACTAAGGTTGGCTACCATTACCCCATAAAAATTATGAAGAACAACGATAAAATATTATGTATGATTAAGCAGCGGCTAGATGTCGGTGCTGCAAAGTATGGTGAACAAGTTCCAATCGATGGAAGTAGGGACAATCTTAAGGAAAGCATAGAAGAAGTTCTTGATTTGTGTGTCTATTTAGCTGGTGTCATGCTAGAATTGCACGAAAAATACGAAAATGATAAATGATACACGAGGCTATATCTCTATAGTCTTAAGTATATTTACTCGATAGTTATATCCAATAGAAAAAGTTATGGCCGTATAGGCCTATCCTCGTAAGGAAAATTTTAGAAAAGTGTAGAAAAAATTAAAAGTACTATCTATTTCTTTCTTTTTCTTTTTGTTGCTCTCTTTTTAAATCAGCTAATCTTTTTTTAACTACCATATTATAAATAGAGGAGTAATCATCACCTATTGTAACTCCGTAGGCACCGTAAGCTTGATTCCATTCTCTTGCTTTCTTCTGAGCTTTATCTAATAGTTTCTCTTTATCAGATTCGTTCTGCATATCTTGAGCCTTCAACCATAAGTTAGTAATTTCTTTTTCTTTTAAACCTTTAATATAAACTAACCTATCTCTTTTTTCTTTAAAACCTTCTAACCTTCTAACAGTAGCCCTTGCTGGTCCACCTAAATATTTAGATAATTCTGATGATGCTGAGGAAAGTTGGTCTTCCATATCTAACAATCTTGTTTCATGATAGTATTTAGATATATCATCAGCTATGTCATTACCGATAGCCCAGAACAACGGCTCTGCTTGAAACTGTAAAGCTTTAAAAATATCATCAGCAGTACTTAAATCAGCAACATAACCACCCGCACCTATAGCAACAACTCCATCAATCATACTATCTTCATCTTGTCTAGTAATCACATCTTCTCCACTTAATGTTGATTCTAACAATCTTTTAAATTTAATTAATTGTGTACCAGCTGCTCCAGCTACAAGTATTCTTAATAATGGAACTGCATTACCATACTGTAATTGTCTGGCAACTAAATCGTGAGTTAACTTTGTTTGTTTTATAACAAACGATTTTAATCTAAAAGCATTTCTACTCATTGGGTGTGACATATAATATGCTTCATCAGCTACATTTCTTTTTAACTGTGTTTTATCTGCAAAAAATATTGCTCCATCCCCTGCTTGTTTCCTAGTCAATGGTGAACCACTATAGGTAATATTAAAATCTGTAAGTAATTTTTCTCTAGCCCAAGCTTTTCTTCTTTCAACTGCATTAGAACCTGCGACTTCTTCTTTACCTAGTGTATCAGCTTCCATTTTCTTTTTTATTTTATCAGAATAAAAAGTTCTTTCAAAAAGGTTACTTCCTGTTTTAGCAGTAATCATTAAATCGTTCATTGCTTCAAACCCTGCAAGCACAGCAGACTCGTGTACTTTTTGTGTAGAACCTTGCATACTTAACCTTCTAGCTCCTGACGTAGTTGATACATCTATACCTAAAGAAAGTAAACTTCTTTTAGCTGACCAAGCTGCAAAATTTCTGTGAAAAGAATTTACATCATTAAATGTACCATGAGTTAATTCAAACAATTCTTTATCTCCTTGAAGTGTCATTCCAGTTTCATCTAACATCTTTTTTTGTTCTTTCCTACCTTCTGCAGTCAACTTTTTTAATCCTGACTTAACACTAGGCATATACCCTACAGCTGCGTTGTAAGAAATCAATGGCTGAGTAACATTATACGCAGGACCATATCCAAAAGAAACTAATAACCCAGAGAAGACATTGTTTATTGCTTCTACTCCATAGTTTAATTTTTCTGTTACTGTTCTTGCAACATCCCAAGGTTTACTGTTTAATGGCTTTGTCCAAAACTTTCTATAGTTATAAGTCGCATCATACATATCAGTAAGAGCTGTAACATCTTGGTCTTTCCCTTGCATCTCTAATTGTTCTATTGTTTTCTTGTACACTTCAAAGTTAGTACCAAACTGCTCATTAATAGCCAAAGACTCTGCAGCATCTCTACTATATTTCTCTAAATTTTTAAAAGCATTTGTTTCAAAAATGTCAACATCGTATCCACCTTTTTCTACATCCCATTTAATTTGTGTTGTTCTACCTTTTGTAAAGTTGTGAAATGAATTATTACCTACGGTATTTAAATGCTGATTAATTTCTTTGAATGCTTTGTCCCACTGAATTTCTTTTGTCTTTCCTTTTGTAATTGTATTTTTATCTACAAACTGTTGTACATACTTAACAGCTCCTACAGATTTCTCAGTCTTCATCCAATCTTGTAATACTTTTGATACTAGTTTTGTTTCAGCTTCAGACAGTTTTTTATTTCCTTCTACAGCTCTATTGTTTTCCTTAACAAAAGAAAGGTATTCGTCTCTACCTTCAAATTTAAAAGTGCTGTTAGCTATCTTAGATTGTAAGCTTTGTAACGCTTCCATTACAGATTGTCTTGGGTAGTGCGGCTGATAGTTTGGTTCTAATGGTACTTCTTTAGGTATGATACCTTTTTCTCTAAGTCTTCCACCTAAAAAGTCATACACATTTCTAACTGAATTAACGACAGGATTATCTTTTACTCCTGTTAATATATCGTTTGTTAGTCGGACTCCATCTATTTTTTTATTAGTAAGATAATCTATTACCCCAGCATCAGATAGGATTCTACCTTGTATAGCTTGAATTTTAGAAGGTAGTGCATTAAACTTTCTCCACATATCTCTAGCAAAAGGGTCTGAGTCTATTCTTTTATTTATTCTGGCTGCATTACTTCTAATTCTTTTTATAGCTTCAGGCATAAAAGGTACATCTAATGTAAGCATATCAACTATTTTTCCAATCATAGGAAGTCTAGCTGGTGGTAGTTTTGATACTGATATGTCTCTCATATAATCAGTCATAATCTTCTGTGCTTTTAAATCTTTAAACAGTTCATATTGTTTACCTGAAGACATACGGCTTAATCCAGTTTGTCCTTCTGTCAATCCTTTGGGTGGCATCCCATCATAGTATAACTCACTTTTTGCTTTGGAACTTGATGCTCCTAAGTCTGTTGCCAGCTCTTCAATTCTTTTTCTTATAGTATCTGCTGGTAAAGATTCTATATTTTCAACATTATATTTTTTATGAAACTTATTATTGTTCATATATTTTGTAGGGCCAACAGTTCCATCTTGCTTTACTTCTTGGTATTTAGCATTGTTCTTAGGTGTAACTCCTATCTTTCTTACCTCTACTCCATCCCTACCGTATACTGAATTAGAGTTTGTTACCTCTGTTTCTATCTTTACCCCTATTATATCTTGAGCTCTTGCTATTTCTGTATCTGTTAGATTTATGTCAAAGGCTTTATTAGTATTTAGAACTCTTTCTCTTATTTGTTTTTGCGTACCTTGCATTCCTTTTAATCCTGCAACAACACCAATAGAATGATACAATGCTTCGGCAGGTGGTGCTATTCCATACTCAGGCACAACAAAAGCATATCCTCCACCTAATATGTCCCCTGCTTCTCCTCCAACTTTTTGCAATACCGCAGCTGATTTAGTACCAGGTGCAAACTTAGATAGGGTTCCGCCAACTATTGGTTTACCTATAGCAGCACCAATAGGGAATGCGGCTCCACCTTTCCACCCTGCAACTCCAGCATCAACAGCTTGTAAATAGTCTACCTTGTTTTGCCATGATGCACCATCCTCATTATATACTTTTTGTCCCACTATATCATGAGTAGCACTATATATACCCAACGTATTTCCTTGCATTACTAAATTAGTTGGGTTGCTAAGAGTTTCATACACACTTTTTGATAGTTTATTAATAACCTTGTCTCCAACTCCTGCACTCTTAAAACCTTTTTGCATTTTTATTACACCTTGTGCTACCTTTGGTGCAAGCCTAGCAGCAAGAGCAGTAACTTGAGCAACCTTAGCTCCTGCAGCTGGCACAAATCCAGCTCCACCAGACGCATAAGTAGCAGCGGCTATTGTAGGAATATCGGCAACAATACTTACAAGGGTTGACCCTATATCAAACAACATACTCTCATCGTATTGACTAAAATCATCAGAGACTTCATGCTTTCTCATAATGTCAGGCACATAGGCATCCATCTTTTTTGCACCCTCTGCTTCTCCCTCTCCTAATAAGTGTATAGCATTAGCAGTAATAGATTGATTGTATCCAGACTTAAACATATCAGAAAGATAGTCAGGCATAAAGATGCTAAACTTTGGTTCTTCTTCTTGTGGTTCTGGTCCTATAGAAAAGTCAGGCTCAGTATACTGAGGTCCCTTTAGTTGATATTTGCTACCAGATTGATGGTTTGGTTCATGAGGCATAGTTACCTCGTGCTATCTGAAGAAGCCTCTTCAAAATTATATTCTACATTTTGTCCACCAGCAGTAATTCCAAGACTGTCTAGCTCTGTTCTTACTACATCATCAGAAGACATATTTCCTAGTGATACATCAGATACTTGATTTAAACTTTGTAGTGGTCTGTTTTTATTATACAATTCCATAGCTCTTGGCAATCCTCTAAAATCTGCAGGCCTTACTGGATACCACATATCAAAAAATTTCTTTTGAATTGTCATATTTTTTACGGCTTCCATTTTACCAGCATCGTCTAGTTTTTCCCAGTCTGGTATTTCTTCTTTAAACATAGTCTGTGCTTTTGCCCATAGAGGGTCTGGTTCACCTGCACCTGGTAGTCCTTCTGAAATTATCATATTTGATTTTCCTCCAAATTCATTTCCAGGCTCTAAAACATTCGATGAATTAATTTGTACTAAACCAGAGTCTAGTGTCCCGTTGTCATTTGTTCTAGTAGAGTCTGGGTTTCCTGATGATTCTGCCATTCCCATTATATCGAACATTTGTTTTGGAGAAGGGTACACACCACTGTCTACCTCTACTGTTTTATTGCTTAAAATATTGTCAGTGTCTACTGTTCTTAAAGGGTCAGCTTCTACTGTATCAGGTTGTGCTGTTACCATAGTATCAGGTTGTGCTACCGCTGTAGTGTCTGAAGTATTAGGAAACATTGAACTCATAAGTTCTTCACGGCTACCATACTGAAGAGCTCCATCTACTATAGGAACTAACTTTCCATCAACCATTTTAGCAACATCAACATTACCTTCAGTGTCTCTCATTGCTATCTGCTCTTCACTAAGTCCAATGTTTTTCATAGGGAAAATTGAACCTAAGTCTAAGTTTAACTTTACATCATCGGGAAAGTCTTCCATTAATTTAGATATGTTACTTTGTATTTCAAGAATTTCAGGTGAAGGACCTGTAGGCATATCTATATTTTCTTTTATAAATAAGAAAGGGTTTTTTTTGTATCTGTCATAAGATAACATTGCATTGTCAGCATTAACTAAGAAAGTTTCATTTGCTAGTATTGTTTTTCCCATTTCTGTGTCTTTCCATGTATTTCCATTTTCTACAGATAAACTTTCCAGACCCATAACTGTGTTCATTCTATCTCTCATATTTTCTTCTGTGTCCATTAGACCGCTTGGAAGAAGTCCTAGCTGTGCTTTCAGACTTTTATTTTTTCCTACAATATCTCCATACGTTTTGTCATATGCATTATATCTACCAGTTGCTTCTCTCCATAGTTCAGCTACATCTGGGTTTTCTCTCATTATTGTTTGAGCGGTTTCTTTTCTTTTAAGTTTAAACGATTCAAGCTGGTCTGCATCATAGTTAAAGTTTGACTCAAGTATTAATAATTCTTCTGGATTTTTAACACTGCTCATCTTTTGAATAGTTTCATAATTAGCTTTTGATTTTCCAGCGTATCCATCACCTTTAGCCAAACTCAGAGGGTTAGATACACCCACCACTTCATCTACAACATCTTGTCCTAAAATATCAACATAGCTACTAGCTATTCCTGATACTTGTTTTTCTCTCATAAAATAAGGCAAACCTTTTGTTACATTAAGGGTGTTAATAATGTCAGTGTTTAAATTTCTTCTACCTGTATCTATACGTTTTTGTTGTTGCTGAGTCTGTGCTAAGTCAGCATTATATCTTAGTCTTTCTCTCTCTAATCCAATATTAGCTTTAGCAATATCTCGGTCCATTCTTTCTGAGTATGTACCAAAGATAGAGTCAACAACATTAGTTTCTGGTTCGTCATACTCTACGTTAATATATCTTGATAGTCCTGCTAGTGGGTTACTTGCCATAATTTTTTCCTTTAATAGTAATCGCCTTCTTGTTGCTCTTCGTCTGAACCACTTCTATATCCTAGCGTACCAGTTATGTAAGATTTAACATCATCAGATGTTGGGAAGGAACCATTAGCAGCAAACTGAGATGAAATAAATCCTTGTATCTGTCCCATATCTTGATTGCTTATATCATACTGATTATATACACTTTGATAATTTCCTGGAACTCCACCTGTATAATTTTGAGTAGTAGCTCCGCCTGTCATAGTAGGGTCTTGATAGCTATAGTCTTTTAATTTTGTTCCTAAGTCTGCATTCAATCCAATTACACTGTCTGCTATATTAGCTAGTCCTTCTTGTAATCCTCCTACAACACTACCTCTCAAGCTGTCAAGTTCTGATTGATAAGCTTCTTCTCCTCCAAGTAGCTGAGTCTTCATTGCATCTCTAAGACTTTTACGTGCTTGCTTTCCTCTTCTTGACTGTCTACCTGACTGAAGTCCTGATGCAGATTCTTCCTCTACCATTCCCAATAGTCCTCCTACTTGGAACGTTCCTTCTTTTGTTGCTGTATCTAGTAACATGGTTCTATAGGATTGTAAATTTTGTAACTGCTCTCCAGTACCTTCCATATAGTTTGCAAACTGTAAAATACCCGCTTTTCTTAAGGCTTCATAATCTGTCGCACTTAATTTGCTTGTGTCAAATCCAGCTAAGTCTGCTAATTCTTTTAATGATAATGCTGCTCCACCCTCACTGTCTGCTCCTGTTGCTGAAGTAATTTGGCTTCTATAAGGGTCTTGTAACCCACCAAAGAAAGAACTAAATAAAGATTCTTGTGAAGTAGAGAAAGGCTGGTATCCATTAAACCCTCCTGCACCCTCTGAACCTGCTCCAGAAAATCCTCCTGCTGGTGGTGTAGCACCTGTATCATTTGGGTCTATATCTCCATATGAACCGCCTCCTGTAAATCCAGAGTTATCTCCTGCTTGGTCTGGTCCAAACATACCTGAGAATCCTTGAGCCTGACCACCGATAGCATCTATTTGCAATGACGCTGACATTTGTGAAGGGCTTTGAATATTTAAAGATGGTTGTTGTTGTATAGGTTCACCAAAATTATTGCCTCCCATGTTTCCTTCAAGGTTTGTATTGATAGGTTTCATTTCTTCAAAAGGAGTATTATAAAAAGACTGAGGGTTTTTCTTTTTCTTAAGATTATTTTGTGCTCCCTCAAGACTACCTAATGCTAACAGACTATTTAAATTTGAGGCCATTATTCGTATCTTCCTGTAACTGGGTTAAGTTTATACCCTCTTGATTCATTAAACTTTTTACTAAAAACATTAAAAGCGTCTTGTATTTTTACAACAGCGTTAGGGTCATTATCTCCTGGACCATATGTACCAAAATTATCTACAAAATCTCTCATTGCACCCAACTGTCCTTGTCTATGAAACTTTCCACTATTTCTAGACAGCTCATCTACATTATAAAAAACACCTGAAGGTAAATTTGAAATATCTTCTCTTACTTCTTTTGGTAAATTAGTGTTAGAAGACATTGAAAGTTGTGAACTAAAATTAGGGTTAAGTAAATCAATAGATGGTTCAGGCACCATACTTTCTATCTCTTGAGATAATCCCATAGCTTCTGGAGTAGGCTCAGGTAACCCTTGTTTTATATCTTGTAATAAAGTATTGTCCAACATTAAACTACCTGCATCAGTTTCTTGAGTAATAACATCTAATGCTGACGGAACATCCACACTGGCAACCCCAAAGTCATATAATGTTTCATCTATTTCAGTATCCATTCTAAACTGCAGGTCTACTTCTGGTGTTTCTAACATATTATAAACACTCATGTCTAATCCAGCTTCTTTTCTTAACCTGTTAAATTCATTTTGGTATTTTTTTCTTTCTGACTCTACTGTAGAACTAAAGAATTTATTTAACGAAGCTGTACCTTTATATTGTAATTCTTTTGTGATGGGGTCTCGTTCATATCGTTTCATAAATCCTACAGGATTTTTCATAAACTGAGCAGTGGTATCACTGGCAGACTTAACAAAGTCTAACATATTCTTAGGTATAAATTTTTCTTTAAGGCCTAAACTATTAAACTTATCTTGGGCTTTTTTTATTTCAGGAAGCTCTGCTAGTTGAGCCATCATTTTTTCAGACACAAAGTTTTTTGCACTAGAAGAAAATTTCATATCTTTCATTAAGTCTTCTGAAAATCCTCTAGCTTGTGAGTCAATCTCTCTTGCAGCATCTGCTAATAAAGTTACTTCACCTGTATCGATTCCTCCAAAAGCGGAAGACCTTAATCTATCTTTATATGCAGCATCGGCAATGCTTAGTATTGCATCATCTAACTTTCCTGGAATAATTTTACTAACAATACTTTTAAACATTCCAAACTTTTTACCTTTTTTCTTAGCCCTTTCAATTTTATCTAATCTTGATTGAAGCATACTTTCAAGTATAATAGTTTCAGCTGCTTTAGTTTGTGCTAAATTAAGAAGTGCATTTGATGCAGCATTACTATACTTAATATTATTTTTCTTATGAACTCTAGGACTAAAGGACATCTAGGTGTTCCCCTCTATTTTTTTTAATAAACCTTTGGGATAAATTTAACACTTTATCCTCTATGAATGCAAGAACTACTCTATTAAATATGCTATTAGTTTGTGTATTATTATTCATATTATTTTAAAATTAAGCTTTCTCCATCTGGAGCAACTTCAAATTCTCCCCCTACTACATTTGAATCTCCAGCATCAGGTACAGAACCATAGAACTTTTTACCAGTACCAGCTCTAACTCCACCAGAAAATATTTTAATAGCATCTCTTGCTGGTTTCTTTATATCAGAAAACTTTGCAAATGTTTTTAATTCTTGTAATTCTGGACTACTATACTCTAGTTCAAATATTTTACCAAATTCTTTTCGTATTACTTTTAGTCTTCCTTTGTGGTATTGTAATATCTCTTCACCGTTTTTCATTTGATTAACAGATACAGGTCCACGCTTAACTTGTTTGCTTGTTCCAGCTACGGCTCTTCCTTTAACTAACGTCATCCTCTTACTCCTCTAGACCTAAAAACTATTGTTATGTCTTGTATTTCAAAATCAGCTTGTGAATCTCCTGATATCTTTAGCTGTATTGATTTCTTTTTAACCCTAGAACCACTAGCTATTTTAAACTTTGTAGTTACCATTGCACTACTTGTTGAAAATGTATTTGAATCAAAGATGTTTGTTGTTGGTGCAGCACCTTCAAATCCACCAGTAATAACTAAATCATCTGCATTCTTATGTGTTACATAAACTGCGTAAAACTTTTTATCTACTGAAGGTTCTCCTAAGTCAATCTCTCCAGTTTGTATATCTATTGTTTGTGCTTTTGGGTCTGTGTTAAATCTTTTAACAGTATAGACATCATTACTACCTGCTCCAGCAGTTGTTCCTGTGGTTAATTCCATACATACTAGTTCTTGGTTGTAAGTAACTAAGTTCGTAGTTTTTTTATTTACTAAAGTGTTAGCAATATCTATGTTAACAAAAGACTTTGTTCCAATGTCATATATATATCCCTTATCAACAGTAGAAGTAGAATCTCCTATAACTAATATTTGATTTGTTTTTGGTATAAATCCAACAGAACAACTTGTAGCAACTATATTAGTTGCCCACGTATCTTCGTCTATGGCTCCACTTAGTTTGTTTACAGTATCTGAAAAACTAAACATTCCATTTTCATTTACCCAAACTAATCCTAAATCTGATTTAGCCACAGCAGCAGGGTGACTGATACCTCTGTTTTCAAACTCTCCCTCTACATACCAACCAGCATCAGAACCAGATGCAATGTTAATAATAAATAATTTATTTTTTTTGTATACAAAGAGTCTGTCTCCAAACTCTATAATTTTAACAATAGCGTCACCATCGTTTGTTCCTACATCTAAATAATATGTCTGTGGAAACGTATCATACTTTCTAACAGGAGTGTATTGTATTCTATCTCCCATTTCTTTTGGAACTCCTTCGTCATTCACATACAATACATTTCCTACAAATGCTCTTTGATTAGCAACAGTAGCTGTCTTATATGAAAATGCTTCAGCTCCATTAAATGTAATTGCTTTTTCTTCTGGTGGAAATCCATTAATAGTAGAATAAGTATCTAGTGCGGGAGATTTGATAGCATAGGCTCTAGCATCGGTAGCACTGTTATTGGTGTCATTGGTTACCACATACCCTGATTTGTTTATAAAGGCATCATATTCATTCGCTAAGGATACTCTGGAACCTAACTCAAAGTTAACATCAAGTAACAATCTATATTCATCATCTGGATTATTAAAATTCTTTGCATATATTCTCATTCCCTGTAAGAAAGAGTTTAAGGCATCATCTGCAATAGTCATACTAGCTATAAAATATTGAGCATCTGCAATAGCAATGGGAGATGAGATATTAGTTAATAGTGACTCTTGTCCACCAAAATATACATAACTAACTCCAATAGCATAATTTCCTTCTGGCCATAGTCCATCTGTTTTAGAACTACTAGAGCTCATTTCAATTCTAAAATCTTTAGAATCAGGGTCTACTCCATCTTCTACATTAGAAGAAGGGTCTACTGGTGCGTGTAATGCTCCAGAGTTTAATACAAAGTCTGCAGCAGCTGGTGCTACAAACCCTCCAGTATAAAATTTCATTTGGTCTGTTACTGCTGCCGCATAAACATCTGGGTGGTCATCATTAGTTCTTTCAATCCTAGCTAATACTATCTGTTTGTTTCCTGTATTACCAAAGTCTGAATCTGCTATGCGTAATCCACCATCAGCATAATAATATACTGGTTGTGCGTCTGTTGCACTACCTGTACCTATTAAAGTAGCAGAATCAAATACTGCTGCACTACCAAATGTAGCACTAGTGCTTAAAAACACCTCTCCCTTTGGAGATGTATAAGCTAGATATTCTGCAGCTGCGGCTCCACCGCCTGGTGTGATGTCACTACTAAACTTAAACAATCCATATCCTGGTTGTATTGCAGCGTCACCATCATCTGTTAAGGTAAATGAACTACTAAGGTCATCAAGTTTTCCAGTGGTAATTATCTTACCTAGATGTCCTACATTAACATTAGTTGCTTCTGCTAAAAACCCATCTGTTAAATCTTTTTGAGAGTCTTTATTGTTTAGACCCGCATCAAACCTTTTTATATTAAATGATTGCTTTGCCATATTAGTTACTATGTTTACTAACTATATCTTTAAAGTGTTGTTCTGTTCCAGCACCTTGTTCTGTGTTATAATATTTTTTCCAGTAATAAGCTAGTCCATCAATGCCTGGTTGTATAGGTTCTTGAATCCTCCAATACTTAATTCTACAATGTAGAATACCAGCAGCGTTATTACTATGAAGCATCCAATCCCAAAATATAAGGTTAGGCTCAGTAATATTACTAGGGTCAATGTTAAGAATTGAAGCAACTTTTTCAACCAGCTCAGGGCGGTTTGCAATAAAGTTTTTACAATTATCAACGGCTGTTTCTGGCTCAACTTGCCAAAAACTTTTAGCAGGTCCTGTTCCAATTTGTTTAATGTACTCATATCTGCTCTCCACTAATCCTGTATTATAAACTAATTCAACTGCATCGTTAGAAGAATACCTATCTCCTAGCTTGCTACATACTTCAAAAATTAGTTCTTTAACTTGTTGTTGATTTACCACTAAGCTGACCTCTTCACTTTTTCCAGTGAACGCATTCCCCCAAGACCTAACATTCCAAAAAGTACTGTCGTTAGTGTGCTCATATCGAATACTGGGAGTTCCATAGGTTTCCCAACAGATAAGAGTACAAACATTAAGAAGGGTTGCAATACGAAGTGATAACATAAAGCTACTCCACAAGTCCAACCTACGAACGGACGCCAACCACTCTTGAATAGACTGGAAGAAGAAGACTCTATCTTGTTGACTTCTATCTGTGCCTTGTTTATCTCTTGTATTAATTGTGCTTGTTCCTCTTTGTCTAAAGTAAACTTGTCTACATGACCAGCTACTTTATCAATAATATTTGCAATCATATTTAATTTAGGCATTTTTTTTACTCTTCTTTATTTTATTTAATTTATTTTTTAATTTCATTATGTTTGAGTATTCTCCGCAATCACACTTTTCTTTATACTTACACCATGCATATTGAAGTCCCCAACCAAACCCTATTCCTAATAAAAATTTCATATATCCTCCCGTTTATTTTCTTTCTAAGGAACCCTAATAGGGTAACCCTAATACCAGTCCCTTGAAGTAGTCTTCAAAGATAACTGGTTATGACCTTTTTGTCAATGTTTTTTTAATTTATCTACACTTCCAACGTCTACGTGCCTGTCTAATTCTTGAATTAGGGTCGTTTCTAGTTGCAGCAGAACTGTTTCTTAATTGTCCTGCAGACCTAGCACAGTATGACTTTCTTCTTTTAGCTTTCTTACTACCTGGTTTTACTTTACCAGTAACAGCAGTTTGTAACTTACTTCCAGGGTTTGCTTTTCTATAAGCAGCTACACCTTTTTTAGTCATCCCTGCACCATCTTTAGTCTTTCTATAGTTAGGACTTTTACCTGTAGTAGTTTTTCTTATAGCCATTATGCTCTTTTCTTATTGTTTTGTTTCATAGCAAATGTTCTTACATTTGTTGGCTTACCGCCTACGCCTTGTTTTTTTGCTCTTTTTCTTTGTACAGCACTTTTCTTTTGTGATGCTGACATAGTTGCTGCCTTAGAAGAAGGTACGCATTTAGGGTATTTTCTTTTACTACCCTTTGTTGATGAACGACCACATTTCTCATGTCCACCACCTTTTTTCTTTGAACCTATATCTACCCAGTTCTCACTAAACCACTTCTTAAGACCGCCTTGGTAAGCCATTAATACTTACCACCACGTTTTTTATATTCTCTTACTAACCAAGCATTTGCATATGCAGAAGGATATACATCAAACTTACTCTTTGCTGCTGACTTAACCCTAGAGTATAAAGCTTTATTTTTAGGAGTAGGACTACCTTTACTTTTCTTTTTCTTAGACATTAGTATATCAACCAGTTAAGTCCAACCTTGGACTCATAAGACTGTACATCGTACATTGACAAGAATCTACCTTCTAAAAATACTCCAAACTTATTAGTAAGCTTCCAACCATAGACCATTCCTAAGTCGTAATCAATGCCATTCTCGGCTACTTCATAGTTAAAGGCATAGTCAGACATACCTTTAGTTACTGGGTAAGCTGTAACCCACATATGCAACCAGTTCTTAGGTGTGTATTTATAATAGTCTGCACCTACTGATAAACTTAGTTCGTTCTGGTATCCTAAGTCTTTTGCATATTCTTCATTATATTGTTTAACAAGCTCTCCATATACTTGTTTATAGAATTGTTCATCAGTATTAGCAACAAGGTTTCCTTCTGCATCATACCATTTGAAATCAAAGTAACTATATCCATATTGTGTAAACTGTTCTACAAACTCATCTGAATAGCCATAGAAATAAGCAAAGTCCCAAAAGGGTGTAAACTCATCTGTGTTAATATCTTGTTCAGCCCACCATAAATCAATAGGTCTAAAGTCTAAGTATGCTGGATGCATTCTACCAGCTACTCCTAATGATAGTGCTAGATTACCTACATCTTTTTTGTAACGCATATCTAATGCTGCAAACTCTACATCTTCTAATCCTCTGGAATCATAGTTAGCTTTTACTAAAAAATTCTTTCCCATATATCGTAACATATATTGTTCGTTTACAAACTCTTCTTCAAACTCTTTGTGGTCAGAGTATTGTATTACATACTCCCAGCCAGTAGGTACATTACCAATAGCAGCACTTTCATTTATAGGTGCTTCTTCTCCTGTATACCAAACTTCTGGTTTGTTCTCATAGCCAAACCTTGCTAGTTTTCTAATACCAAATGTCATAATACTATGGTCATCTAGCTCCTCTTGTAATTCTTGTAGTTGTCCACCAGATACTTGGTATTGTAATTCTTTAGTTACAGGACTGCTAAAGCTATAAGCACCATATATAGTGCTAAACTTAAAAAAGTCTTGTGCTGTTAATGCTCCCATTAATAACACGCAACCAAATAATTTTTTAAACCATCTTGCTAAATATATCATTGAAACTTCCTTAGTTGTATTTCATCAATTTCATCTTTGATTTCCTTGATGATTTTATCTTTATCTAAATTGAAACTTAATCCAGCTTCAAATCTTTTTACTTCTTTACCATATTCAAACATAATTATTGTTGGCACAGAAACTATCTTCCACTCATCTGCAATAATTGCACCGTATTCTTTATCATCTATACTTGCATTAAACCATACACAATTATTTAAGCCATTCAAATCTAACGATGCTTTAAAGTTCCAATCTGCATTTACTTGGACTATAATACATTCGTCTTGACTCAATAATTGAATCTGCTGTAAATCTTTTAAACTACTTTGAGCATATAAGGGCGATACCGATAAACAAATACCAACCAAATATGTAATACCATATAACCAATTCATCTCTGTACCTCACTTTTGCATCAACATACGTTCAATGTTCTTCACATCTGTACGCATTTCTTTTTGTTCTTCTTTAATTTCCTGTACATCTTTTTCAGTTTCAATGATTGTGTTTCTAATCATTTGGTCCTTTAAGTCGTACTCAGTTCTACCTATTGGAGGTTCAGGTAATTCTTTTGCTTCTTTAATATCTGCTTGTAATGAAAACCACATACCCACTACTAACACTAGTGTAGTTCCTAATGATATTAATGTTTCAATACTCAATGTCATTTTACTGTTTTTACTCAGTTCTGTCACTTTTTTTTCCTTCTTTCTTTTTTTTATTAAATATTATGTCCCAACGCTTCGCATATTCTTTTTGAGATATACCTATATCCCTAGGCTTATCTCCTTTTCCTACTCCGTTGGGACCCCTAAACATTCTTTATTAACCCTTGATTTTCTTGTATTCAACAATATCTGCTTTAAGTTCAGTTACTCTTGCTTCTGCATTTACTAATTGTGCTTCTGCTTGTGTAATCATCTCATCAACTTGACGTACTTCAATATTATCTACTACAGATACGTCTTTACCTGCTTCATCTTTCATTGAACGAAGGTGTTTGATTTCAACCATTTTAACTGCTGCATCACTTGCTTTTTCTGCTATTTTTTTAGCCATTTTTCTCTCCTAGTTTTAGTTTGAGTTCATCTATTTCTCGTTTCAACTCCTGTATAGCTGAAACATACATTGCATCTTTGTCACTTAACTTAGACACAAAACTTTGTCCTTCAGTATCTTTTACATACTCGTAATCTTTATTTTCTTCTTGAATTTTTAATGTATTAATCCAATACTCATCTACTTCTTTTACTTCTTGAGCTATAAATCCTCGTCTAGTTCCTTCTTTGTGAATTTCAGGATTTCTCCACTCAAAGTTTCTTGGTTGTAATTTAGAAATAATATCCAAACCGCCTTCAAAATTTTCAATATTCTTCTTTAATCTTAAGTCAGAATTAGATGCGATAGAAGTATCTGTTGCAGTCAAATCTCCATTAGCTGCTATTCTAAACTTTTCACTATTATTAGTTACAAACAACATATCATTAGTAACGACTTGAAGTCTATTGAAATTATCTGTGGAATTACTATCTTGTATTACGATAGCAGCACTTGCATCTGTGCTTGTAAACTTAGCAACATTATCAAGGGGTGTAGATACATCTAAAGCTAAGTAACCTGAAGCACAATTAATATCTACTGCTGTTCCAGTAGCACTATCAATTCTAACAGTTCCTCTTGCATTAGGGTCTTCATCATCTACATATAAAGCATAATCTCCAGCTCCTCTTGCTTCGTCTGCATTAACAAACAATCCGTGATTTGCATTTCCTGAAGTATCTATTTCAAATGTATGTGCAGTATCTCCACCATTTGGTCCTACTTTAATACAACCTGATGAGTTTATTCTCATTCTTTCTGCATTGGCACTAAATAATTTTAATCCTTTACCTGATGTTGATGCACCAAAGTTTACATTATCAGAATCTGTTGTAAAGAATCCAGCAGTAGTTCCATTATCTACTAACATACCATTAGTAGTTCTTGCTTGACCAGCTACATCTAACTTTACTCCAGGTGATGTAGTTCCTATACCTACATTACCTGAATTATTCATAAATAAATTATCGTGTCCAGCAACATCTTTAAATTTATAATTATCAGCAGTAAATAATAATGTATTGGCTTCTGTACCAATCTTTTCGTTACCACCACTATACATCTGTATTTTATCTGCACTATGACTTGCTGGAAAACTAATACTGGAACTAAAACTTGTAAACTTAGCCATATTAATACCGACAGCACTACCATCTAATGTTATGTAAGCTGTAGTTCCACCTGAACCATCATCACAAGATAGTATTAAGTCTGAATCGGTAGTATTTTGAACTATGGATAAAGTACCAGTATTGTTTTGAATTTTAGAATTAGTTCCATCGTGAACCTGATACAAATCAAGACTTCCACCAACTGCTAATAATGCACTATCAGGTAATCTAACATAATTAGTAGAACCCTCTACAATATTAATCATTTGTGTTCCACCAACTACAAAATCTAATGTATCTGCTGCTTGTTCATAGATATAAGTATGACTACCACCATCAAAGTAAAGTTTAGAAGTTGCAGGTATTTTTAAATCGCCCTCTGCTAATTGTACTCCACCACCCTCTCTATAAACAATTAAAATATTATTATCTGCATCATCTCTAAAATAAAGATTACCATTGTCTAAATCTATGAAGTTGTGTGTTCCATTGTGAGATATTTCCATATCTCCTGCGGCACCAAATGTTGCTTTGGCGTTGTCTGCGTGTTGAGTGCTTTGAGCAAATATTGTTTTAGTAGCACTACCATCTAAGGTTAGGTAAGGTGTTGTTCCACCTGAACCATCATCATTATAAAGTATTATGTCCTTATCGGCTTCGTGATTTTCAATTATTAAATCTCCAACATAGTTGGCAATATAACTATTTGTTCCATTGTGAAGTAATTGTAAATCATTTCCTTCACCAATAAGGAGTCTTTGATTATCATTAGGTAAAACAATATTTGCAACCTCACTTGAATCAATAATAAGTGCATTGATAGTAGAGCCACCATCGTTTACTGTAAAATAAAAATCTGCATCGCTTTTTGTATTTTGTATATAATTATGAGAACCATTATGATTTATTACAAAAGCATCACTTGCACCCATAATTACAGAACTATTATTAGGAAGTCTTAAATGACTTCCATCAAAAGTAAGATTGGCTTCTGCGTTCATAGCATCTGTGCCAGTAGCAGTAAGTATTCTGTTGTTACTACCATTAGACATAAAGTCAGATACATCTACTGAAATAGCATCTGCTGCTACATCAATACCAGTACCAGCTATAACATTAATAACAGAACTTGTAGCTGTCATACCTGCTCCTGCAAATAAAGTTGCTACATCAGCGATTGCTTCTTTTGCGTGTGTTCCTGTTGCACCACCATCTAAAAATAATATATAATCTCCATTGGCGATAGCAGCTTCTCCTGCTTCGGTTAAATCAACATTAATCGTAGTTGAACTTAAATCTATTAATGCACCTGCCGTGTCAAGTGTTGCGTCTAATTGCGTTTGAATATTGGAAGTTACTCCATCTACATAGTTTAGTTCTGCGGGAGTTGCTGTAATTACAGTTGTAGAAACTGCGTTTAATAGTGGAATATATCCACTTGCGTTTAATAAATATTGTGTGTTGTCATCATTGGTAGGGTCAACAATAGATAATATAGTTTCGTTTGCGTCTGCTGTTGCTCCTTCAAACTTAATAGCATTTGCAGCTTCCATTGTTACTGTATCTACTTGAGTAGTTGTTCCTGCTACGGTTAGTTTAGGAACTAATAATTCTCCTGTGCTTGGATTGTATCGTAAAGCACCTGTATCGTCTAATAAAACATTTCCTGTTCCTTCATCGTGAAAGACAACTGGAAAGTTTGTGTTTGCTGTGCTATCTGTTACTGTAGCTTTTGATGCAGTTCCTGTTGTATCCTGGTTAAGTGTACCAACAACTAAATCTATTGTTCCATCTCCATCTTGATAAGTAGCAGTAATTCCAGTTTCGGTATTACTACTAAACATTGCTCCTACGACATCTTGTATTTCTTCATCGGTTTGGTCGGCAGTCGCATTACTTTCAACTGAGTCAAGTTTTGTTTCTTGAGCATCAGTCATTAATCTTTTATTAGAAGCATCGGTAAAATTAGTAGTTGTAAATGTAGGTGTTGCTCCACTTACTACTGATTGGTCTAATGCTTTTATATCTGCAATACTTGCAAGTTCACTATCCATTAACGCACCAGAACTTGTTACATTGGCCGTATCGGTTACATCTGCACTTGCTTCAATAGCATTTAGTTTGCTATGGTCAGCATCTGTAAAAGTGTTAGAGTCAGAACCAGCTTCTACTGCTGCAACAATCTCTGCATTGCTTTGGTCAGCTGTAGCACTTGCTTCTATTCCGTCTAGTTTGCTATGGTCTGCTGCTTCAAAAGGAACAGATGTTACTCCACCAATAGTTAAAGCATCTGTTTCAAGAGTTCCATCAATGTCTGCATCTCCACTAATATCTAATGTAGCAGCATCTAACTCACCGCTAATAGTAATATTTCTACCACCAGTAATATCTTTGTTAGAATCTGTTATAATAGCTTTGCTTGCTATAACTGTTCCGTTTGTTATTCCATCTATAAGATTTATGTCTGTTGCACTAGCTGTAACACCATCAAGAATATTAAGTTCTGCTACTGTTACAGTAGCTCCATCTAATATGTTTAGTTCAGCAGCTGTAGAAGTAATAGCAACGCCAGCATACTGTAACGCACCTGCTGATGATATATTAACAGCAGTGGTGCTAATTTGTAATACACTATCTGTAGCTTCTCCATCTGATATTACCCTTAATGTTGAGTCGATTCCTGAATTACTATTAGATACTTGTAATAAGTCCTTATAGCTATCTTTTATTCTTTGTCCTGTTAATGTTGCCATATTTTACCTAAAGTTTGCTGGAACAACAGCTCGTGTTCCACCTGTTTTATCTCTTTTCTTTGCACCAAATTTTTGTATACTTTCTTTATAGTTTGCTAAACATTGTTGCCCAGAAGCCATTCTTATTTGTGCTATGTTTGGGTCATTTGTTCTTGCAGCCGCATCCATTAAAGCTTTAGCTTTTACATAATCTATTAAGGCAGGCTGTAAAGCATTGTCTACATCTATAGTATCTGTAATTGAGCTTAACTTATCAGGCTCTGCATCATAAGAAATTAATAACCCATTTGTAATTACATCTCCACTAGAGCCAATGTGCACAGCTTTGTATTGACCTTCTGCTGTTTCTGTAGTCCCACCATCATCTTTAGTTGTAGCTATTGCTAGCTTATCGCCTTCAACCCACCATACAAATGAGTCTGAAGGGTCTTTGTAATCACTGCTTATTGCTGCCATTTTTTATTCCGTATCTGTTATTTTAATATCTTGGTTTACTAGTCGTGGTATTCTTATATACTCTCCATCAGAGTTTAAAATACTACACTTAAAAACTTTGTTTACAGTTATATCTCTGTTGTCATCTAGTCCATACCATAGTTGGTTGTGAACTAAGTTTGTTTTTGCCCATTCAATTTGAACTGAATATTTTCCCATATCAACTAATGCTTCGTTAATTAAGTTTATAACATAGTTTTCTGATATTCCAGGAACTGCCTGCAACACTCTACTATATATTTCTTTACCACTAAATTCTATTGCTGCCATTATAATTCCTCATACATTGATGTTACATTTTCCCACTCTTCATCTGCATTTTGCCACAAGCTAAAAAAAACTAAAACTCTTGACCACGTTGTAGATATTGCAGAACTTAATTCTTTTGACCAGGAAGTAGAATCTTCCATGCTTGTTACTTTTGTCCAGTCTGTTCCAAGATTAGCCATTATGCAGATGCCTGTAGTGTTTGAATTTGTTCTTTATATTGAGCGTCTAACATTTGATACTGCTGTGTATACCAAGTATATTTTGCATTATCCACAGCAACTCTTCCTTGCATTTCTTGTAAATATCCTGAAGCAATTCCAATCTTAGTTTGTATCTCATTAGAATACCCTTGAGCTGCAGATATATAAGAAATAGCAATATTACCTTGAACACCTACTTGTTGTAGTCTTTGTGTAACTTCTGCTCCATAAGAGTTTACTTCGTTTACTGCCATCTGTGCTTCTGATAAATAAGCATTACCAGTCTGTAATCTAGAATTAGACTCTTCTCTTTTAGCTTGAGCCTGTGCTAATCTAGCACTTATTTCATTACCATATCCTGATGCTATTCCTAATTTAGATTGAATTTCATTGGCATATCCCTGTGCTGTAGATGCAAACCCTTGCCCTGCAGATAAATATGTTCCAGCTGTTCCTAAATACCCTTGTGCTGCTTTTGCAAAACTATCAGCAACTCTAGAAAATCCAGCTCCATTTTGTATATACCCTTGTGCAACACTAATCTGTGCTTGGACTTGAGATGCTTTAGCACTTACTTCACCCATATAGGTTTGAGCTTCTCCTGCTCTTGCATTAGCTTCTGCTAAAAATGCATTACCAGCATTAATTCTATTTCCTGTTGTATTAATAAACATTTGAGTTGTAGCTAAGTATGCTTGCACTTCAGACCCGTATCCTTGTGCAGCACTAATATGAGCTCCTATTGCACCATTGTATCCATTAGCTAAGGCTATTTCAGCCTGTGCTTCTGATAAACGATTTTGTGCAGTAGATATATGTGCTTGAACTGCTTGTCCTTTTGCTCCAGTAAATGTCGCTCTTGAAGATACCTCAGTAGCAAATCCATTTATTTCTGCAGACAGTCCTGAAACTTTAGCTTGAAATTCTTGTATATGTATCTGTGCTCTATTTTGTTCTGTTTGTGCAATAGACAAAGCACCATTCATTAATTCTACATCTTCTTCTGTAAATAAATAAGTTGCTGCATCGCCTGCTGCATCTTGAGTTGGAGAGTTAGCACCATCATCTACAATCTTTTGTGCATTATCTAATGCATCTTTTACCTTAGTAAATCCTACACCAGTTGTATAAACATCTTCATCTCCAAATAATGCAGGGTCACCACTTGCTGCTTGAAATTTATCTACAGCAGTATTTATAGCATCTAATGCTACATTAAATTTAGAACTACCTGAATCACTGTCTGTCTGAGTTGCTATCTCTGCAGCTTCTGCTTTTGCTAATACTATTTCATCTGCTGCTAAATCTACTGCAGCTTCTCCAGCTGCTAATCTATCTGTTACTCCAGGGTCTGCAGTTATTAAAGCTACCGCTGCATCTACTTGAGTGTTTATAGCTGTTAAAGCTGTTGCTACTGCACTATCATCTGCTTCTAACTCTGCTTGAGCAGATTCTAAAACAGCTTGGTCAAACTGACCATTAGCCAAAGCTACTGCAGCATCCATTTTATCTGCCGCAGTGTTAATAGCTGCACTAGCTGTATCTATACCAGAATCAACTAAGACCGCTGCTTCTGCTAATTCTACTTTAGCTAAGTCTAATTCTGCATTATCTAAAGCAGTCTCTGCTGCCATCTTGTCTACTTCAGCATTAGCTAATCCTATTTCAGTAAGAGCAGAATCTGACTGAGCATTTATTAATGCTACTTCAGTATGAATATTATCTGCTATAGATTGTAATTCATCTAATTCTGTATTAATTGCTGTTAAGGCAGTATTAACATCTCCTTCTGTGTCAGCCTCTCCTAAATCTAATAATGCATCGCTTTTATCAAATTCTGCATTTGCTAAACCTACCGCAGTATTAATTCTTCCTGCAGCAGTTGCCATTGCAGCTAAAGCCGTATCTACGCTTGAGTCTACATTAGCTGCTGTCTCTGCTAGCTCTGTTACTGCAGTGTCTACCTGCGTATTAATTAAGTCGCATATAGCTTGAGTTTCATCTAACTCTGTATTTACTGCAGTTAAAGCAGTAGTAATGTCTGAGTTAGTTTGTATATTATTCATTAATCTTTGAACACTATTTCTTGCTGCATATAATACTACCGCACTTTCTCCTTCATCTGGAAAGTTAGCTATTGCACTATCTCCATGTGCTACAGTAATTGCCATATTTATATAAGTTAGTGAGCTGTCAGTTGATGCTGCACTAGCAGGATATGTTTGTAATACATCTCCTTCAATTACATAAGCAGGGTCACTAGTAGAAGCGTATTCCATATAAGATGAATCCACAACTCTACCTCTTTGGCTTGGTAATAATTGTCTACAAGGCATATGATAACTACTGTTGTTATTATCTTTTCTTGTAACTGATACTATTTTTTTACCTTCTATATCTATGGTGTTTGTAAAACCATCAGTAGAAGCAACTCTTTGAAGAGTGTTACCAGGCAATATACTCATAATAGAACGAGCACCTGCAGTTAACCAATCAGATAATGCATCGTCTTCTGTGCTAGCAAAACCTGTTAAAGCATCTACTTGATTTTTAAATGTTTCAGCCATTATCTACCTTGTCCTCTGTATGGTTTTATATAGTTCTTTGTACTCATTTTATTTCCCATTTTAGTATTCTTACTCATACCTTGTCTAGTTTTTTTCTTCCCATTAGTTCTTCTAGTTTGCTGTACTAAACCTCTCATTAAAAACTAATGCTCTCCCCTATTCTTACTTTTCTTTTATCTTTATCTATCATATCAAATATTTGAATATCATCTTCGGAAGGGTTTTTAAACTCATTATTAAAATCATCTTCTGCTTCTTCTTCTGCAGTATAAGGTAAATTTTTAAAATCTCCATCAGTATTAATAAAAGGTAGAACTGCATTTAATTCTTGTAATACAGAATCTGGAATTGTTTCTACAGGATTTGAAAAATCATTTTTTAAAATTCCCATAAATCTTTCAATAGATTCTCTTGAAGATTCTTCTGAACCTAATACTTGTGGCTGTTCTTCTTGTCTCATTCTTTCTAACTCAGGTTCTACTCTCATATCAAATTCACTTTTCATGTGAGGAATATTAGTTCCATACTTTACATTGTATTGGTCTAACCTATCATTTTGCCCAGAAGATGTAAACTTATTCATAAATTGTTCTTTAGTATTTTCAAATCTTTCTAATAAAGTTTTTGGAAAATATTTATCTAAAAATTTATCTATAATTTCTAATCCTTTTCCTTGTTCTGAATTTGGATATGTTTTTTTATATAAATCTTCTCTCATTTTTTTTCTTCTTTCTGCATCAATTTTACCTCTAGCTCTTATTTCTTTTACGCTATTTATAAAATTTCTTGAAAACTCACTATCGTTTCTACCTTTAAGTTTATTTTCTTGTACAATTTCGTATGCACTTTTAGTTAACATTATTTTTTATACCCTTTTTTCTTTACTACTTTCTTTTTCTTTTTTTTACTCATAGCATTTTTTCTTCTTTTTCCATTAAGCTTTGAGCTTTTAATTGTTCCGTACATTATTTATCCTTTCCAAATATCATGCTATCTACTTTTTTAGCACGTTCTTGTTTATTCTTTTTATTGGTTCTTTCTATATGTTTATCCATACTCATAGTTCCAAAATCTATTTGGTCTTTTCTAATAGCAGTTGCCATTGGAGAATCTCTTAAAACAAACTGAGTGCTCCATTTTGCAGGATGTGCTCTCAACCCGCAAGAAGGACAATTAAAATGTCCCCCATGATTAGGCTCATTACAATGTTGACACGCTTTCATTTACTATCCAGTAGATACAACAATATATGCAATTCTAGTTGCATCTAACTTTACTGATTGTATATCTACAATAGCATTGTCAGTGCTGTCTAAAGTTTGAATGTAGTCATTTATTTCTTTAGCTAAAGAACCTGCTACATCACTTGCTGCTGGACTGATATCATTAATAATTACTTTTGTAATTGTATTATAATCTGCCATTTTATTCTCCTATTAGTTTTAAAATTCTTTTGGGTGTTTGGGGTTACACCTTTTTACGTATAACCCCACAGTACCCAAACTGTTAATCCTCACGGATTGGTTTATGCTATAGTTGTAGCGTTAGCTGAAAAATCAGCATCACTAAGGTCTTTAACAAACGCTTGGATAATCCACTGAGTACCATCAGAGATAAGTTCAACTCTATCTCCTGGGGTAGCTGCAGCAGTAAACACAAAGAAATCGTCACCAGTAACTGCAAAGTTACCAGCTGCACCATCTACTTCGTGTGCTTGTCCAATGTTATCGCCTTGACCTAAAGCAATGTTAACAACGTTGTTCATAGAACCATCAGTTGCTGCAATTCCTTCAGTTAGTACGACAGTACAATTCCATCCTTTAAATGAAACAGATGGAAGTGTTAAAGTAGTTTCTGCAGCAGGATTAACTACGAATAGTTTTCCTGAATCGTCTGCATCTAATGTCTTATCAGCAGTTACTGCTTCTACAATCCACTCTTTATACTGTTTACCATATTGTCCACTACTACTATTAAGTACGTTACTTCTAGCCATCTTACACTCCTTCTAAATTAATTAAGTAATGTGATTCTGGTAGACATACTTCTAGTCCAGCTTCAGTAAGAATCATATCTTTTCTTAAGTCTTCGTCTGCACTTTGTACATTCGTCATGACTTGAGTATCACGATTGATTCCGTTACCTACTAATGGTCTGTAGTATAGTTTACTCATATCAGCCATAGCCATCATACCAGATGAATGTCCTCTAAATAGAGGTTCTTTCACTAAAAATACTGAACCGTGAACTGTATTAATCTCCATTAACTGGTGACCATACTGTCCTGATAGTTCATCCATATTTATTTGGTATTGTGTACTAGCAGTTGATATATCAGAAAATGAGCCGTTACCCATTTTGTTAAAGAAAGAAATAACAGGAAGAGAAGCTAATGCTAATCTTTCGTTACTTCCACCTCTAGCAGGGTCAAACAATACTTCAAAGTCTGATAATAGTCTATCATAAGTAAGCTCTGAAGCTTTTGCAGTTCTGAAGTATGCTTTACCTGACTCATAAGATAAGTTAGTTGTACCGCCTACTACTGTACTGTTTTTAATGATGTGACCTACTAGACCTTCTGAGTATTGTACTCCGCCTACTTTTGCTTTTTGATTGAAAAGAAATGCTCTTTCCATATCTATTTTGTGCTCTCTCATTTTTTGAGCTAACACTCTTTCAAACTCGTTAGATACTCCACGTAGTTGTGTTGCATATGCTGTGTTTGAAATCTCAGCAGCTGTTTTGAAAATCTGGGTATACCCATAATTATCTTCTAAACTGTCTGAGAAAACATCTGGTGACCCAGAACCTTCTGCGTAAGCTGTACCAATGATTTGTCCTTTTTTATTATCTAAAAGTTTATTTGCATTAGTTGCTGTTGATGATACAGAAATCACTTTACCAGTGAAAGTTGTATCAGCAGAATTTTGAACAGGTGCATCTTCTACTCTAACTATAACGTTAGCGTAAGTTGCATCATCTTCAGTTCCACCTAGTGTTCTAACTGCAAAGACCATCCCTTTAACAAGGAAGTCTACTGCAGCTCCGTCAGCTGTATCTACAGTAAAAGCTACTATATCTCCAGCTACTTGTACTGCACTACTATCGTGATTACCTTTTAATAAAAACTCTCTACTTGTATAATTAATCTTTGTTCTATCTTCTAGATAACGAAACAAAGAATCATCCGTAGGAAGTTTTGCGGTTTTACTCAGGTATACGAAGAAAGGACTTTCTTCAGGTGCTAGTTCAGCAATCCTATCAGAAAAGTTATATAATCTTCTTCTATCTGGAGCAACTCCATAATCAGCAGCAGTAGTAGCAGCAGTCAAGTTTGTTGACTTTATTTGTCCGCTTATTGCCATTGTATTCTCCTATTTATTTACGTTTTATTCCTTTGCTAATGCTACCAGTCTGAGCTGCATTAAGAATTTGGTCCCACATTCCATCTTGTTCAGATTTAGTAGGAGCCGCTCCACCTTGCAATACCCCTGCGGTTCTTGCTTGGTTAGATGTATCTGGTTTTTGAATAACAGGTTCTCTATATTCACCTTTATTCATTTTAAATAACTTAACCAGATTGTCTAGAGGAACAGAGTCTTTTGGTGCAGAAGTAAATTCCATAAATTCTTGGACTTCATTTTCTTGCATTCCAAACTCACTCTTTAACTTATTAACAGTTTCATTTAAAAACTGTCTTTGCTCTTGACCTTTCATAGCATTTTGCACTGCACTATTTATTCTGTTTTCTTCTTGGTTCACACGATAATCGTATGATGAAGAACCAGGTTTGTTGTACGCTTCCCACGGATTGAACTCGTCTTCATTTAGCTGTTGTGCTTCAGCTGGTTTAGTTGCACCATTATTTCCGACAATATTATCTCTTAAGGTTTCTACAAGGTCTGGTCTTTGCTCTAGCAAGTTAATTAATGGTTTGTACTGGCTTAGATGCTTTTTATCAGATTCAGCTCTATCATACATAGACTGAAACTTTTTAGCTTCTTTTTCCCAATTCATACTTTCATCTCCTTCTAAAGTACCTTCTTGTTGACCTTCTGCTTGAACCCCATCCATGGATTCTAAAGCTTGAGTATCGGTTGTTGATGTTTCATTATTCATTATTACTCCTTTGATGTCTCTTTCTTTTGAGCCGAACTACGTACATTGGATTCGATTATTTTTATCTCTCCACGCAATTTCTCTAATTCGAGCAACACCTTGTCGTTTAATTTGTTTTTATTAACACGCCTATCGGCATTGGCGTTAGATTCTATATCGTTTAGACGAGTCTTAAATTTCTCAACTTCAGTTCGTTTTCTATCTGAAATAGATTCTCTTGTAGCCGTTTGCAGGTCTCCCTGTAAATTCTTTATTGTTTCACCCATAGAAGCCATTTGTTGTTCCATTTGCTGTCTTTGGTTCATTCTTGTTAGCACACCTTCTTTATCAAAGATGTCTGGATTTTTCTTTAAAACTTCTACTTGGTCTACAATACCCATTTGAAATGCTTCCATATACACAGCTAACTCTGCGTATTTACTTGTAGGCAAAGTAGAACCAGACTCAATGCCAATATCATGTTGTTCTAAGTTGTGTTTATCTTTTTTTAAATCAAATATAGTTTGTGTTGTATCTGAATATATTTGACTCATAGTTTCTGACATATCATTATTTGGTTGTGCTAACCTAAATAATTTTTTATGAGTGTAATGACTTTTACCATAATTATATAAAACTTTACCTAATCGTTTAATACTAAACTCTATGTCTCTTAGTTTTGATTTAGGTCTTTCACTACCAAGAGCAATTAATCTTTCTGTACCTCTTGCAGTATCAGGAGCTTTTTCTCCAACACCCTGCATTATTTCTGGTATACCAAAAATAAAATTAATATAAAACTCTGCTTGTTGTATTAATCTGTAAAACTCTCCAGTTAAAGGCTGAGGTGCTGGATAGTGAGGCTCTCCTTGTGTAGAGTCTACTTCTATTACAGCATTTGGATTTGCCCAATCTTTTTCTAATTGAGATACACTTTCTACACTACCTAGTGGAACCATAAGTTTTAAACCAGCTGACGCTTGTGCATGAGAAAGAGCCAAGGACCAAAGCTTATTGAGCAATCTTTGCATTGGCCTTGCTCTTGAAATATCTGAACGAGGATAAGGTGTTTGAGTCCACACATTAGCTATTGGTACAATAGGGTAAACATCAGTGTTTAAAATTGTTTCATATAAAACTACTTCTCCTATACTAGCTGTAACTTTAATTCTATTTTGAAAAACTTGAGTAATATCTACTTGTCCCATTTCTATCATTTTTTTATTTTGTTCTAAAAATAATGAAAAGTCTGCTTCATCAACAATAAACTCTTCGTCAGATTCATTTTCTTTTAAAATATAATATGGTACTTTAACTTTATAAAATCTTTCTAATATTTGATACCTAGTATTATGCATATCAGTATAGCTTTTAACTTTGTCTGGTGTATACATATTAATACTAGATGCATTAACATTCTCTGGATAGTCTTGTTCTAAGCTATATGGTGATATTTGATTTATTAATGGCTCCATTGCTTCTTGAGTTTCTGGGTCTACATCAACCCCTAGTTCTGGATATAAGTTTAACACTTGGTCATTTGTTAGTATTGTAGATAAAATAATATTATCTGCATCTGTAAAAAATCTATCTCTTGAAGACGCTGGTACATAAATTCTAAAAGGGTCTACATAGGAAAACTTTACATCTCCTTTACCAAAATCTGAATCGTAGTCTACGTAAGCATATACATATCCTAATCCAACAACACAATAATCGTGTATGGCTTGTTTCATTTGTGCATCACCATCTGAGTTTTGCCACACAAAACCCATAATAAGTCTCCATAAGTATGCTATTGATGAATCAGAATCTTCTCTAGGTATAACAGTAAACGCTGGAGGTCTTGCTGTTAACATACTTTTTAATCTTTCTACAGCAGGAGATATTCTATCCATTGGAACATCTGCTTGATTTTTTTGAGCCAACTCAGTTGATTCATCTGTAGTAAAATGATTTCCTAAATAAAAATCTATATCTTGTCTAGAATCTCTTTCCCAAGACTGTCTGTCGTTTCTATACCTATCATAGGTTTCTCGGTTTTTTAATGCTCTTTTATCATATTCCATTTAATAGCCTTACTTTTATAAAAAACGACACAATGTTACGTTCGTTAATTTAACTCTTTGTCCTCTGTTATTGCAAGTAAAATGTTAATAAGATGTGGATAACTTTTTATTTTATTGAACCAGTTATCCAATTATACACTTTATTTGCTTTTAATGAAGTTGATTTACTTACAGAATCTTTTAACTGAGTTATTTCAATCGCTGTACTGCTTGGTGGTTTTGCAAAATAATCTGCATAATACAAAGCATCCATTAAGTCATCATTTTTTGGTTTGGGATGTTCAAAAAATTCATCCACTATTTCTGTCATGTGTTTTTTTATAAACAATTTTTTTGAATTAACAATAGGACCAAGAGATGTTTCTAGCCTATCTTCTTTTTTAATTCCATACGGAGGCTTAACTCCTTTAAATATTCCTGGCATTAATCTTCTTTCTCTATGAGAAATTCTAGTTGTCATATCTCTGACCATTTCTTGAGCTGCTACAGTTTCTATTGTTACTCTTCTAACTGGAGAATATTTTTTTGCCATTTTTATAATTTCTTCTGCCATATCAAACGCAGGTATTTTTTCTCTAAAGTAATCAAGAATATATCTATTTTTATTTGCATCTATACCCATTACCATAATTACTTGATAGTCTGAAGTAGCAGTAGCTGTTGCTGCTAAATCAACTCCTAGGTAAACATTAATTGGTATAGCTTCTTTATTTCCTACTAAGTATGCATAATTATTTCTTACTTCAAATTTATGATTATAGTTTTGTATTCTATCTATTTTAAAAGAAGCTGATGCAGAATCACGAGCATCATTCATATATTCTTGAGCAAATTTATTAACTAGTCCTGCTTCAATAAATTCTTTTCTTTTGTTTTCTAGTTTCTTTAAAGAGAATTGTTCTGGCCACAAAGCAACTCCATCTTCTACGGCTCTATGAAATGTTACATTCCAAGGGTAGCTACGATTATTTTTATCTGCATCTCTTACTCCATCATATATGTTTTGTAAGAAAGAATCAAAGTGTACAATAGTTCCAGTCAACCATATCCAACCTTCATTACCTGGTGTTTCTTCTAGTGAAGGATATACAGTAGATACAATCCACTTCTTTAACTCTGCTCTTCTTTCAGGAGTTTTTGTATTTAGCTCTGATTCAAAGTCATCAAGAATAATTCCAGTGTAACGTACACCTACTTCTGCACGACCACGAAGTCTTTGAGCAGAACCCTTAGCAATAATTCTATCACCTTTGGGTGTAACAATATCTTTTTCTGTCCATCTCTTACCTACACTACCACCATCCATATTACCAAAGTAGTAACGAATCATTTCGTTTTCTTCAAAGTGGTGTCGTATATATTTTAAATGGTCAACAGATTGTCCTTGTTCTTCTGATACCCATGCTACAAAGTTTTGTTTATCTGTTTCAGCAAACAAAAATTTATGCATAATAGCAGCTTTAGATAAAATACTCTTACCCATACCACGAGGAATGATATTACAAATACGTGCTCCAGGTTGATGTGCTATTAACTTTTTAGATAAGTCATAGTGGAACTGAGGACTTTCACTTTTATGTAGAAAGTCTTGTGGCAAAAATACACGGCCAAAAAATATTAAGTCTTTGTATGCTTTGGCTAATACTTCATCACGCTCCGCCATTACAGACGGAGGAGGTATAATGTTAATCCTCTTCTTTTCCATCTTTAATTAGTTTCATAGTGCTCATTTCAAGTATTTCTTCTTTACTAAATCCAGTAAAAGCTTGTCCCAATAATAATGATTCGCTTTTCTTTTCTTTAGGATACATACTTTGTATCTTCATAAAGTTTTCTAATGCACGTAGTTTAACTGCATCAGACGTTTCATCGTTCTCAACAATATTCTTTGCTTGCTCTAGTGTCCATCGTTTATCAATACCAATATCACTTAGCAGTTCTTCTATTTCTTTTTCCACTTCTTGTTTTATCCTTGTTTGTTTTAGGAGTACAGACGATTTAATCTTTGCTGTTTTTTCATTATTAGTTTCAAAACAGTCTAGGTATGCTTGCATAGGTTGCTCTCCATGAGCAATCATCTTAACAAATCGTATCTCTCTCCACGTTAATGGTTTCTCTTCTACGTTTGTTCTTTTCATAAAAGAGTGATAATCTTTTTTAGGCTCACCTTCCATCTTACCAGAACCAAACGATGGACCAAGTAATGTTATGAAGTAGTCATCATATGCTCTGATATGAGTATTCTTCATTTTTTTACGTTTAAGTATTTGAGTAACCTTCTTATCGTCAGTAAGGACCCAATCGTTTTCTTCTCCTTTTCTCCAGTCTTCAACTAAGACTTCATTCGGAAAGGTAGAACGAAATTCTTTTTCGTCTTTAAATACATAACGAGGTACGCCTTTAACAATTCGTTTATGCATTAGGCTTCAACAACATTACCCCACACAGTGCATTTGCCATTTACAATTTCAATGACTTCTACTTGAAAGTTTCCATTAGGAAACCAAGTAATAATGCTAAATGCGTGATTCCAGTTGTGTAGTCTGCCACGTAGCCACTTGTTTTTTTCTCGAGACATATCTTTAAGACATCCAATTCCCCACGCTCCAATTGTTCCTGCATCAAGTTTTGTTAATGTATGTCTCTGTACGTCATGTGTATGGCCGTACATAATATTGGCTCCATATGTCTCGAGATGTTTTTTAGCATGGTACGTAGTTGCATAAGCACCATGAAGAAAGTTAATCTTTCCAATTTTTAAAGGAACATTGTATTCGTAGTATTTATATCCACGCTCTTTTATTCTACACGCTTTAGGAAACGTATAGTCTTTCATATAGGGATACTTCTCTACAAAGTTATCCATCCATATTTCATGATTGCCTTGCAGCATATATCTTTTTTCAACGTTATGCTTATCTAATTCAGCATCTATTCTATCTAATCCTTCGTTCACATCATTAATGTCTTGGTCGCAATAAGGTAGTTGAAACTCCAATGAAGGTAGTTTCTTCCCTTTATACTTCCACGCTGAGAAGTTATGCCACTCTCCAACGTCTCCAATGTTGATATAAATATCTGGTTTTACTATTCCGATTGCTTGTAGTGCACACGATAACGCTTTCTCGTCATGTAAAGGAAAGTGTATATCGGGGAATACTATTGCTCGTTTAAGCTTCTGCTTTGTTTGTGCCATGAAAAATCTCCTTAAATTTATCTTCGTCAATCATTTCAGGTTCTTCTATGTTCTTTATGATGTCGAATAATTCAATTATATATTCTAGAACTACTGGGTTTGGTGCCATAATCTCTGCGTCTTTTAGTTTTAAGACGATATGCTTAAGGCGGTGTATTGCTTCAGAAAGTTCCATTATTTTTCTGGCTTATCGTGACTTGCGTCTTCTTGTTCTTTACTATCTACTTCGTCAACAACAAACTTAATGTAGTTGTTCACTAAAAATCTACGCTCTGTTAAGTCTTGTTCCATACGCATACAACTTGTTGAAAGCTGCGTAGCTCGTTGAAACTGTGCTTGTCCTTCTTCAGAGAGCTCTGAAAGTAGGAATTCATATTCTTTTTCGTTGTGCATTATCTTTACTGCTTGTTCTTTATCGGACATTACTTCTCCTGTGTGTAATTAAGTTACCCACAAGTTATCAACATTACCTTTATACTTACAAGAACTTTTTGCGTTTTTACTTTAAAAGATTACTTTATAGAGAGAAGGAAGGAATAATCCTTGACAAAGGCCTTATAATACCTTATCTTTAAACAAGAGTTTTGAGGGCTAGCTTATTAGGGTAACCCTATTAGGGTACTCGTATTAGGGTAACCTTACGTAAGGAACCCTACCCCCACTACATATTAGGGAACCCGAAGTAAGGTTACCTTAAAAAAAATATTAGAAAAATATTAGGGGATTATGTGTCAGCTTGTTTCATTGCCAAAGCCCCCCGCCCGAAAGCGAGGTTAGAAATTACAGATTAGGTTGAAAAGTTGAGATTGGGAAACCTGTTAAGATTCCCCAACCCGACTAGTCAGTCTGTTTTATTTCTTTACTTTATAACTGCACCCATCATAAATAATAATCTCTTCACTATCTAAAATAGTCTTAGCTATTATCTTTTCTAAGTTCTTAACTATCTTGTAATAATCTGAATAGTTTAAATGGTATTCATGAACAGCATCTAACTCTTCATCTGTTACTTTAATATTGTCAATCTGTGCCTGTGTTGGTGCTTGGTGCTTCTTATAGGCTTTAATCTCTCTAGCCCAATGATACAGATTATCGCAATTAGTAGTGTAATGCTCCAATTGAGCTTCCCACTGGTTTAACTTAGACAATGTTTTATTTATAGTTATCATATTATATATCCTATTTATTAATTTATCTTATAGTAGTTACACGTTATGTATCTAAATAAGTTCCCATATATATAGAATACTTTATATAGTTCCTATATCTATACACAAGCTACACACAATAGATATATTACTATGCCCTTAGAAAGCTTTAAAATAGGCCTACAATCAATTATAATATCCTAGGGTATATGTTGGTATACCCTAAAATATTATAGCCTCTTATTTATTCTCCTTTGTTAGTTGTTCTAGTTCTTCTTCTAGTTCTTTTAATGTCTCCATATTTACAGATAGAGTTGTTTTAATTGCTCCTAACACATCCTCTAATTCTACATCTTTTAAGCTAATAAATAAGCTATCTAATACTTTTCTATCATGGGCTACATCTCTCTCTATTGTCTCTATTAGTTCTTTTGTCTCTCTCTTAATATCTAGTTCTGTTTTTTTATATAACATTTATTCTCCTTTTGTTTTTATTTCTACTACTTACACGCAATCAAATATATTAAGTTCCCACTTTTATTAAATAAAGTTATCCACAAGTTATTAACATAGTAAAAGTTGGCTTATACGCTTATTAATTCAATAGGTTCCCAACTATTTACAATAGGGCTAGAACGCTTTAAAATAGGGCTTTAAGACGCTTTTACATTTTGTCATAAGCTAACATTAAAAAATGTTTTTATTGGCTTGTAGCTATCATTTAATGGGTTTATCGTCTGAACAATAAATAAATATATCTTTTATGGGAACTAATTATTATATTGATAGTATATAGGGTGTAAGCAATTTTATTAACAATTAACAAAAGGAATAATATGCTACTAAGTAAACAAGATAAAAAAAGAATAAGTAAAAAAATACAAGCTCTAAAAATAAAGAAAATCAAAACTATGCAGGGAAATTATATGAGTGTAGAAAATGGATTAATAGTTAGAGTAAATGGAATAAAATTCCCAATGGTGAAAGGGGATAGATATTTAATGAGAGATACCACAAGAGCAGTTAAAATGGCTCTTAAAGAATACGAACAAAATATAAATATAAATAACCCTAGCGATTTTATAGGAGATTATTTATAAGAGATAAAAAAAACATGGGAACTTTTTAGCGGTTCCCATGTATAAAGAGTATGCAAACAAAAACAAAGGAGTTAAAATGATTAATAAAAATATTGAAAACTTTTTAAGTAAGTACCCAAATGTAAAAAAATCTATGGTATATTGTTTTGAAAATAATAAAAACTATGCTTGGTTTATACATTATATGGATGATAAAAAACTAGGAGCTAAGCCTAAAATATCAAAATCTTTATCTTTTGGAACTAGAACATTTTATATATATGAAATGCAGTATATAACAGGGTTTTATGAAGTATGGCAATACTTAAAAAAATAAATGGGAACTAATATTAATTAGGATAGTATAAGTAATATAAACACGAACAAAGGAGTATAGATTATGAGAGTTACGAAAGAACATTTAGAAAATCAGGTTTTAATGTTAAATGAATTTACAGGACAACCAAAAGAGCCATATTCTAAAAACGAAAATGGAGAATATAAAAGCAACATTGGGAACTATAATATAGGTTGGGCTTATGGTGGGTGCAAACTAGAGCAGATAGTTAATAGCGGTGGTGGAGTTAGAGAGATAACTTATCATAGACTTACAAAAAGAGAGCTTTATTATGTTGTTCAGTCAATGAATAATATGTTAAGAAGTGAGTTAGATAAAAATGGGAAAAGATTATTATTAAAAGATATATAAAATAAATGGGAACAAAAAAGAATTAAGGTAGTATAAGTAATAGAAACAATTAATAATGCATTGCGAGTATCTTGCATTGCCCTGACTAGTAGATAAAAAATATAGTATACTATATTCTACTTGCAGAGAGATATGGAGTAGAGTCAGGTTCAATGCATTATTAAAAAACAAAAGGAGAACAAATGGACGAAAAAAGAAGAGAACAAATAGCAACGGCAATAAGTAACAGAGAGTTAAATTTAACTAAAAGTTATGCGTATTGTATGTTTAGAAATACGCAACCAATGCTAGAAGATTGTTTAACAATATTGGAAGAGTGCGGAGATGTAGAAGATGCCAAAGAATATCAGGGAGGCGAAGAAGAAAGAGCAATAGATAGAGTAGTAGAGATTGCTTGTGAAATTGCAGAGATGTATGGTGGTATGGAATATGAATAAAAATAAATGGGAACTTTATTTAATTAGGATAGTATAAGTAATAGAAACAAAAGGAGAATAGATAATGGGATTAGACGCAAGTGGTGGAAAATTAAATCATAAATACGAGTATGAATTTGAGAACCAAGAAGGGGAAAAAGTCAAACATAGTTATATAGGAGTAGGGCATTTTGAGTGGAGAAAACACGCAAGACTACAAGAGTTTATGACAAGATTATATATGAAAAGATATAGGATTAAAAATAAATGGATTGAAGGAGATGATGGTTGGTATCCAATAGAGTTTGGAGCATACAACAGAATGAGATTGAAAGAAGAAGATATAGACAAACTAGAAGAGGCAATTAAAACTGATTATGATGAATATTTTTGTGATGGTGGGTATTTATGGGGACACCAAAGGCAAGAGGATAGCATGAATTGGTATAGAGAGCAAGACTTAGAGTTTGTAGAGTATGCAAGACAACGATTGAAAGACAACAAGAGAGTGTATTATTCTTGTAGTTGGTAAAATAGTTGGGAACAAAAGAGAATTAGAATAGTATAAGGTAGTATGAAACAATTTAATTAAGATGAGCAATGATACAAGAAAAAGTGAGAAGGTCGTTATTGTGATACCTAACTCATCTTGATTAAATAACAAAAGGAGAACAGATGAACACTATTGAATATAAAAGAAATAAAAAATGGTATGAAAAAGCATTCAAATTGTTAGTGAATAAAAAAATAATAGCGGTTGGTTGGCAAAAATGGGATGCAGAAGATGAATATTCTTCTACAGGATTAGTATTTAAAGTGGATGATGGAACACAATTTTATATAAGTTGTGATGATGAGGGCAATGACGCAGGTGCATTACATTGGCAAACTGAAAAAGATTATGATGTATTGCCTGTTGGTGTTGCTTCAGTAAATGAAATGAGAAAACAAAAGGAGAACAGATGACTGAAAAACAAATAACTAAAATAATAAAAGAGTGGATAGAAAAAACTAAATTTCCTTATGGTTGGGAAGATGGTTTCTTAGACACTACAAATGATTGTGAATTGCATTGGGAAGACACAGAAGAAAGTCGTGTTGCACTTATAGAAAACTATTTACTCTATGGAAATTGGGAGTGTAAAATAGTTGGGAACAAAAGAGAAAAACTATTGTTAAAGGTAGTATGAAACAAAAACAAAAGGAGAACAGATGTATAAATATAATGTAGAAACACTAGCAAATGACATAAATATTCAGTTGCATAATGAGTTAGCAAAAGATGAGAGTGTAGAAAATCTTACTGATTATAATGTAGATGTAATGGATATGGGTGATAATTTGTATAGAGTAAGACTGAACTTAGTATGGACAACAATGTCTATAATAACAGATAACACGAGAGATATTTATAATGTTACAAGAATGTTAATGGAACATATAAATAATAGTAAAAGAGGTTGGAGCAAATGAAAGTATATAGAAAAAACCACAAGAAAGAAATTATGAAAGCGGGTAGATATTACATAGGAGATTTATGTTATATCTTAGATGAGAAAGATTGGGACGAGGTATGTGATTTAATCTTTCCCTTTGATACTGATTATCACAAAGATGTAGCTAATGTAGAACTTGGCGGAAAGTTTACATTAAAAAATGGAAAGATTATATCTTTGTATGGAACTGAACACGGAGATGGAACATACCATATAAAGAACATGAAAGATAACAACATAGGAAAGCTTCATGTAGATAGCGGAACATTAGGTTGTGTTATGATAGAAGATAAAAGTGAACTGCCTATGGGTAGTGGATATAAGACGAAAACATTTAAAGAAGATTTTGAGTTGGACTATACCAATAGCGGAGAGATTGTATTTAAGAATCTTGATGGGGATTGGATAGCATTTATACCAACAAAGTAAGACTTGGGGGTGGTGGATATTGTCGCTACTCTTTGCGAGAGAGTATTTGTTAGGGTAGTAAGTAGTGAGAGAAAATGTTATATGTGCGTCTGCGGATGCTAATAAGAATATCTTACTAGTTATTGCATAGCAATTATATTCAGAAACCCCCGCTAGATTTGAGGTTAGCATATAGAAGAGGTAAGCTATTAAATAATACCTGTGCTCTACTGGGACGACAACGCTTTTTTTAGCAAGACTCCGATAGTATCAAACGAGATTATAAACAAAGCCTCAAAAGATTTATGGGAACTTTATTCATTTAGAGGAGTATAAATAGTAGAGTTAAACAAAAGGAGAATAAAATGAATAAAAAAAGTAAATTTGATTTAATGGATTATATGAGTGAAATATTACAAAATTTTTATGATAAAAATGGATTAGAACACATGTGTGCTTTAGATAGTCAATATTGTGGTAACTATAAAAATCAAGAACAATATAAATGGTTACAAAGGTTTT
>Ga0209634_1000224_pt1 | contig 44499 bp, 43 predicted proteins | sample LinPmetageLP40_FD_184043 | JGI IMG/M metagenome (GOLD analysis project Ga0209634, IMG submission 184043) | Marine viral communities from the Pacific Ocean - LP-40 (SPAdes) (version 2) | ecosystem: Environmental > Aquatic > Marine > Oceanic | place: Pacific Ocean | collected 2010-08-26 | reverse complement strand
GTAATGGCCAGAGCCATTGTACGCCATAAGCAGTCGCTGGACGCCCTGCGCCATGACGGCAGGCATCGCCTCACTAGAATGCTGGCCACTATCCATGACGCCATTATAACAGAGGCGTCTAGTCGGGACAGTCAAGAGGTGTTAGAGGTAATGGAATTAGATATGCTGGAAGGATACAAAGACCTGTTTCCGGGTGCGCCACTGGATGGTCTTGTAGAGGGGGGCATCGGTCAGAACTGGAGCGCATTGGGGTGACGCCATCGAAGCAGTCATTGTGTTTTTGCTGGTGTGCTACGCAGACGGCAAAATTATAAATCAGTCGCAGCGGTTTGCAGACGTGAACCACTGCACCTACATATCCAACGCGCTCAACACACAAGCGCCTGTGCCGCTGGGCATTACCAAGCGCACAGACATAGATTGCATTTGCAAACCTGTAGATAAATTAAAATGATATCAGTGCTTGCGTCATGCGCTGATGCGTGTATAATCGCTAGCAGAAGCAGATGCAGAGCGCGTGTGCAACAACGGAGATTTTAACATGACTGCAGTAGTTCCTTTTGAAAACGCCCAAGACGCAACCACTTTTATTAAAGGTGGCCGTGCCATGTTCACTCTCAAGTCTTTGGCCAGCGGTACACATTACACCTACAAAGTGCAGCAAAAGAAAGACAAAGAAACAGGCGCGTATGGCGGCATGTACTTTGTTAACGTGCTGGTCGGTAGCGACAACACTGACTATTCGCATTTTATGTACATCGGTTTTGTACCAGAATTTAATCTTGAACTGGTCGCTGGTAAAAAAGGCCGTTCAGAATTGCCCTCATTTCAAGCATTGTCTTGGGCGTTGGGCCACCTAGCGCAGGACAACATGCCTGCCAAATTATCTGTGCAGCACGAAGGTCGTTGCTGCAGATGCAACCGCACCCTGACCCACCCCGACAGCTTGACTGACGGCATTGGGCCAGAGTGCAAGAAACGCTAAACCCTGTACGGTAATTTAAGTTCGCTTGAATTACCGTGCCAACCGCAACGGAGATTGCACATGTATATTAAAATGAAAACAAGATGGACGGTAGCTGACGAAACCACGCTGCGCGAAATGTATCTGGCAGGTGATAAGCCAGCGGTAATAGGAGACGCACTGGGGCGCACGTCTAAGGCCGTGTCTATTCGTTTGTCCCATATGCGCCGGGACGCTACCTTGATGGCCCCTGCGCCCTCTGTGGCTGTCCCTGACCCGGTGTTCGATCTGCCCACACCTATCCCCCTGTCGTTTGAACCCCGCGAAGAAGCCGCGCCTGACGGGTTCCTAATCCCTACCCGCGCCCTACTGTTTGCCGGGTTCTTTCTTTCTTTAATTGTAGCTTATTATTTAGGGAGCCTTTCCAATGTACCAACCAACTGAATTGAACCACCTGTCGAACAGGTCTGATCATATGCCTGTCAGAGACAACGATCTGTTAAATATATCCTTGATGCCCGACCAGCCTGCGTGGCTTCAAAACCTTCTGGAAGAACTGCAGGGGCTGCGCGTTGACAAGGCGGCGCAGGAAGACCTCACAGAAGCGCACAGACGCAATCGCGAAGAATGGGCTGAACTGTATGACGAAGCAGAGGACATTCTTCAGACGGCCAAACGCCAGATTGATGCGGGATATAAATCACTTGAAGCGGCGCACGAAATACTCAAACGTGAAACACCCAGTTTTAATGACTGATTTTGACCAAACTACCACTGACATTGTCAATGAGCGGGGGGCCGATTATGGCCACCCGCTTGATGACTTTAGACGTGCCGCTGCACTCAAAGCCGTTCTGGCAGAGTGCAGCGACCCCGTGCTACGCCACGCCATGGAGATGATCTGTGTGAAGTTGGCACGGTTAATTCACAACCCCACCCACCTTGATAGCATCAACGACATTGGCGGGTACGCCCGGACAATGTTGATGGTCATAGAAAAGAGACAAGAACATGACTGACCCACAATTAGACACTGTGACTGTTGCGCGGCAGGCCCACGCACAAGCGCAGAAAGAATACGCAGACCGCAAAAAGCAAGACAGCGACAGGCGCTGCGTCTGGGTTCCAAAGGACCGCTCAGTAGAATTTACATTAATGTTTAAAAAATGGTTGTCATCAGGCACTGATTAGTTCATAGTGTGACTAGTCGCAACACAGCCAACGGAGAAACCTGATGACTATCTTTAAAAAAACATGTGATGAGTGTGCAGAAGAATTTACTAGCAAAAAGCGGGAAGCCCGGTTTTGCTGCACTGCTTGCCGTAAGACGTACAACAACCGCCGGGCAGTTCGCGGCGCAGAACTGTATGACCTGATGATGGCCTGCCGTTATGACCGGGACTTTGCATACAGCCACAAGCTGCCGTCTCTGATGGCGCGTAGGTGTTCAGAATGGCGTGACGCAGATGTAGCGCGTGACAACGGCACACGCAGCTGGCAGCGCCCTATCGAATGGATGCGCGACAACGGTGCGCGGTTGCGCTCTATTGTTTGCCGTATCCGCTAACGTTTGGCGATTGCGGTTGCGCCGAAATAGGCCGCTACCAGCCCTGACAGCGCAAGGAATGCCATGTCAAATGCTGGTAGTGAGCCGTACCGCTCTGGCGATACAATGATCGCCGCGACCATAAACGATAGCATGGTCAAACACACCCAACACATTTTGCGCCTGTTTGATTGATACGCTGCTTTGTCTGGTATCTGATCTGTCATAAGTCGAATATCTCCAAGTGGACGCTGTCCATAAATGGACGCCTGCCCTGTGACCTCCGCAAATCTACATACTGTAGCGTAGCGTTCTCAGATGTGCCTTCATACTCTAGCATGTTGTCAATGTGCCAAGCACCGCCCCAGCGTAAGCCTACGCCACCGTGCTGCCGGGCAGCGGACACATAGGCGTCACACACATCATCATACAGGTTGCTCTCCCACGATAGCCGTGGGCCAATATAAACGGCAACGTCTACAGCCATGCCTGACTGATGCTTACTTTTATTCTTTACGCCATCGCACTGGCTTGCCTTTGCCGCATAGAGCGCCTTCTGTTCTGCTTCAGTTCTCAGGCCACATGTGATGCCAAAATCAAACACAGACCGCTTGATGGCCATTTTAGAAATGGCAACTAGTCGCGTATCAATCCCTTCCATTTTGCTTCTGGATCGCTTGCTAAATTCAAAATTGCCCATGGTCATTTCCCCTTTGGAATTTTGTTGCTGTACCGTTCAAACGTCCGCATGGAACCCAGACCTAACATGCCCAGCAAAATTGGTAGTAGTTCGTATGTGGCCAGTGTCGGCAACGGCGGCAGGTCTACACCAGCGGCCAGTAAAGCAAACGTTAGGAATGGCTGCAGAATGTAGGTGTATGCCAACGCAATACTGCACACCCACCCACAGCAGGGACGCCAGCCGCCTTTAAACAGCGACCCGCTAGCAGCCTCTGCCGCGTTAACTTTTAATTGTGCAAGCACCTGTTGGTGCGCCTGCTGATCTGCAAGTGTCGCAATTTCATGCGCCATCTTTGCAGCTGCATCTTTGTCTGGAATGGTTTTTGATATGATGTCTGTAACCGGGCCAACCAGCGCCGATAATATTCCTGTAAGCATTATATGATCCCCTTCTGTCTTAAAATAAAGAGCGTCACACCTATCCCGCCGATCACAGTGATTGCGCCTAAAAACCACACTGTGCCTTTCAGTATGTTTTCAACTAATTCGGCTTTGCGCTTTCGCTCTGCTTCTATCGCTGCCTTCCTGCGCTTTCGCGCTTCCACTTGAAAATTAACCCAATCTCCATGCAAGCCCGGACGGCCTGCAAATATCATCAGCTGCTCTATCTCTTTGCGTTTTTCTTTGATTTCTTCCAGCGCAAAGAACTCTTCCAAATCGCTGCCGTCTGCAGCGCCGCCTGCTTTAGCCCAGAAACTATTTTTCTTCTTATTAAGGTTTTTGCGTAAAGCATCCTCGCCGTTAATAAAAGCGCCGATCTGCGAAGCGCAGCGTGTAAGTTCTGAGCCGTTTTTAACAGTCGCTTTAATAACTTGAAATGCAGCATTACATGCGGCCAGTTCTGCTAACATATTTGTACCTGTCCGGGATCACTTTAGCATATCCCTTATTTTATTCGTAAACTCCCACAACATTTTTCTCTGCTCCTTTTCAACATCTACTTCAGCCCTTAGTTTAACCAACGCCTCTTGCTGATCCTGCGTCCAACGCAGCACCCGCTCAACTTGTTTGTGCAGCATTGCTAAATCTTTCTGCGCTTCAGACAGCTGTTCTCTGGCTCTGACGGCATTTACAATAATGACACCAAAGAAAAGAATTTGATGCCAGTACTCCGACAGCCAATCCAAGCATCCCCCTTACGACACGTCTAGCCAAGTGTCTCGCTCTGTTTCTACGGCTGCAACAATAGACGCTATGTCATTTTTGATTGCAGTATCGTTAGTGCGTAGAGCAAAGAACTCAGCATTAGCGTCATATTTCTTGCGAATGTTAGTTACTTTTTCTTTGTCCGTGTTTGGCTTCAACCACGCTTTAACAGCGGTGACCCCGTCTGCGTCTGACTTGACCAGCACGTTGTCGTTTAGCGTGTTGAACAATGCAGCAAACTCTACCGTCATGCTGACATAACCATGTTGATGCCATTGTATTTTGTATGAGCCGTCGAACTTACTTGGTGACACAAGAATATCTACAACACTAGTGTCCCACTGATATAATTTTATAGCCATGTTTATACTCCCATCCTAACCCAGTGGACCCTTGGCCCGGTGATGCCACCACCACCGCCCACAGCGGATACCTGATCGCCCATAAACCATATGTTGCCGTCAGATGTTCTGAGCCATAAGTTGTTATATGTAGTGGTGCTGTGACTTGTATCAAAGTAATAATCTTCAATCGTTACCTGCGCGGAACCGTTGTACCATTCGCCTGATGACAAAGTGTGCATCCATGGTGATGGGTAAGGATACGGCAGGTTTACTGTAGTAGTGCCTGTTGTCGCTCGGTAACCGTAATCCACATACTTGTACCCGGTTATCCACATGCGGCCCTGCGTGTCCACATACGTCATGCAGTTTGAGCCTTCTGAAGTGGGCGTAGGAAACATATATTTAATAGATGTTCGCGGAAACACCATGTTGCTAGTGGACGCTGTCGCACCATCGGCTGTAGTTATCGTTTTAAAATAACTTGTACCCCAAGAGACAGTTGACGGCTGCACCCACGCGCTACTGTTTGTAGTATTACCAAGACCTAAATTACCAGAACTGTTGTATCCACACCCATAGACAGACGTTCCAGTTGTTGTGTCAAACAGATCGCCGGGAACTCCCGTCAGTGCGTGTGATGACGTGGTGCTGTCTGTGCCGTCAAACCATACGGCAGCAAAATTAAGCGACCCACCTGTCTGCGTCCAAGCTGCGCGGTTAGTAGTGTCACCTAAACCAAGTTGACCATAGCCGTTGTAACCAATCGCGTAGCTGTCACCGTCATTTTGCGTTGCTATGATGCTGCAGTAAGTATCACAAAAATGCGCGGCAAACTGAACTACGTTGTCTACCCCGGTCATTACGACAGGCGTTGTTCTAGCAGACCCTTTACCAATGCCGCTGTCATCCCCGCCTGTATGCCACAGATCGCCAGTGCTATCTAAGAAGTAGGTACTTGAGTAACCACCCTCAATGGTAATAATATCGACACCTGACAAACTGGATATCAACTCAGGTATTAGTGTGACAGTTGCGTCACCTACACCTAACGCTCCCTCAGTATTATTGCCCCAACCTAAAACCCTGCCGTCATGTAGGATGGCGTAGTTCTGGCTGTAAGTGCTGTTGCTGTCGGTTTCGTTACCGCAAGTGGCAAAGCAAGACACCTCACAAGTGATGCTGTTGTTGGTCGCGTCTGGACCTAGATAAGGATTACGCACCCACTGGTTTCTGTTAACCGTGTCACCTAGTCCCAATTGTCCGTAGGCATTCTCGCCCCAAACCCAGAGGTTGCCTTTGTTAGTCATTGCCCATTGCGATTTGTACCGCATCCAAATGCGTACAAAGTATTCGCCACTAGCCATGCCGCCAAACTCTGTTGAGATGGGTGCATACAAACTAGTGTAGGCGTTAATCTGATCTGGCGTACCACCATTACCACCTTGGTATGAACTACCCTTGTGGACAATCTCGTAGTTCTGATTAATGAAATAGAACACGTCCCCAGTGGTAACGTTTCGGGAGTAGCGTTTGTTTCGTTTAACAGGGCCACAGCCCCCGTTAGGCATCCCGTCATAAGGAATGTAATCTGCGCTAGCACCAGACTTGCCGCTGTATTGCGCAAGCCACGGCCACTTAACATTTACGTTAGTGTCTGTAGTGTGTGCGAACAGCGGTATGTTAGTGCCTAGAGGTTTTAAACCTTCAAGACCGCTGGTTGTTCCCCAGCCAACTTCTGTGGTGCTGTTCACTTTTAAAACGTTACTGACCGCACCAATGGGCAACCGCGTAGCCGTGCCAGATGAACCGCCAAAAATCACGTCCCCGGCAGTAGTCATTGGATTAGAGCCGTCAGCCATAATATCCCAGTACGCGTTGTCCGCCGGGGTTTGTCCCGCCGCTGCAGTCGTGTTCACATATATCCAAGACGTGCCTTGGTATGATACGACATCATCCGCGCTGTATGTTGTGCTGGAGCTATACGCGCCTTTCCATACAAACTTAATTTTTCCTACGTCAATGGTTGCCATGTGTTATCTCCTGTTTGCCTTACGGCGTTGTGACCAATAAATGGCCAGCCGCCGTTAATGAAAACGTGAGGCCAAAGGATGCAAACTGACTATCGTCATAATCAGTTAACGTGAAGGCTTCAGACCCGCCTGCAGTGGTTTGATCCACTTGCAAGACGCCGCTGGTCTTTTTAAAGCCGTAAAATGCGGCGTTAGATACGTTACTAGCGTTGAATGAAATAGCTTCTTTTACGCGCAGCGGAGACATGCCCTTTACATTATCTGTGCCTGTCTCTGCCTCTGACTTACTCGCTACTGCACTGAATACGCCGTCCTGCCCTGCAGCACCAGTATCGCCTGTGGCCCCAGCGGGAACGCCAATTGCAATGGCGAGATTTCCAGAAGACGCCGAAAATGTTACTGTTACAGTGGGGGTTGCCCCGGCTGGCAAACTACTGCCAGACCCACTACCAGACAAGACCCGGCCTGTGGTTGCTTCTGGCTGTCCAGACGCATCAAAGCCAAATAGCTTGTTGGCGCGTAAACTGGCGACAGGCAGTTCTTTATTTAACGTAGCAGCGTCTGTGGCAGGCACTACAATTGCCCGGTCACTAGTCGCGCCACTGTCCTGCACCATCATGGTCAGTTTGTCGTAGCCACCTTCTAAGATAGTGGGCTGCAACGACCCAAGATTTTCCAAATTAATTAATTGCGTTTGCGCAGTGGATCGCCCAATAGTTAACGTCTGCCCCGTCACTGGGGCAGTTGTAAATGTTACCGTGCCGCCTGTCCCTACAATTGCAACAGTGTACGCAGAAGGGCTGACAATGGTGTTCACCCCGGTTGTGCTGTTTGTTAATGTCGCAACAATATCTGTTGTGACTACAATCTGAAAATTGTAGTCAAACGCTTTGACTGTGCCGTTGCATGTAAACGGCCCGGATTGATTTGTCGTTGTGCTTACTGTCATATTTATCTCCGACTAGTCGTAGAGTACAAGGTTTTTGGTTTTTAGTCTAGTCATCTGTTCTCAGTCTTATCTCTGCCAAGCAAATAACCAGATATTATGTCAGACGTGTCTTTGCCCTCCACCATTCCCCGGTCAGTTTTCATTTGATATTCTAGCCCTTTTGCAAACCAATTTGTTGGCAGTTTCAGAATTAGCCCCAGCATTTTTAAATACGCCTTGGCCTCGCGCACTTCCTCTTCATCTGTGTCAATCTCTCCCGTTGCTCTGGCAACAGCTGACTTCAAGAAGTTCATGCCGTACCCTTCTGCAATACTAAGGACCGGGGACAGGCTCATTTTGTCATCGTAGGTTTGATCTGTTAGCAGCCCCAAACCAGCGGTTACAGGCAACCCAATTACAGGGACCATTGCCGTTGCCATCTTAGCTTGCGACATGAACAACATGTCAAACATCAGGGTATCCATCTCTTCATCTTCATCTGCAAAACGGCCTTTGGCCATCATCACAATGCCTTCAGCAATAATGGCTGGCAGCGCAAAACCTATCGCGTAAATGTAGAACGCACGGGTGGGCTTGCCCTTCCAGCCAATGCGCCGGGCATTCAATTTCCACTCTGTGCGGTTGAGATTATACATGTTGTTGAAGTAGCGGTAAAACTTAGTGAACAAGCGCATAATAGCGCCGCCAGCTTCAAAGGTGGATATGTCCTGCGCACCCATTGGAGATTGGCTGTCGCGCACCACACGGTCAGCGTACTGCGCCACAGCTTCTTCAGCTGCAGCTAACGCCGTATCCCGGCCCCGTGATAGGTTCGCGGTGTATACTTTTTCATATATGCCGTTTGTCCGGGCTTGGCTTTCTGCAGCTGACCAGACAATGGGGTCTACGAAGTTCTGCATAATTTGCTGCGTGATATACGCGTATTGGCTAGCTTTGCCCTGCACCTTTTTAAGCGGACTAGTAGCGCGAAGAGTATCCTCTATGCCCTGCATCATATCGTTGACGCTGTCCTGCATACGAACCTGCATAAACGGGCTACGGGATGCTACATAGGACTTTAGCCCTTGGCCGTCCTGCCTAAACCGCATCGCTGCGTAAGACAATTTCAATGGGCTAATCATTACTGCAGCGGTCACCAGCCCGGTAGATTGCTGCAGAGAGTTAACAATATTTAACGTCATTGTGTTCATGCCGACAGCTTGGTTTAACCACGTTGCTGCCCGATCAAACGGTTTGAGGTTTCCGCTGCCCTGCGGGTTTGTTGTTTCTTGCCTGACCGCCCTACTCAAAAATGGCAGAATAGTGTTTTCAATTACCATAGGCTCAATGGCGCTCAATGCAGCCCTGATCTTTTTATTGCGCATAAACCGGGATGCAGTCTGCACTGCTGGGTTAATGTAGGTAAACTTCATCACTTTATCTAAGTGCTGGGGCAAGCCTGCCAAATCTAAATCTAACGGCTCGTTGTACTCTACCCGCTGCTTTGTAAAGCCGCGTTCAGCTGCCGGGAACATGGTGCTGCTTTGCAACTGAGACACGTCATCTTGTGCCGCCTGCTTTGCTGCATCTGTGTTCATGCTGTTATCAGTAATGGCAGGGACGTAACCGCCACGCAGCATTCCAAATGGCGTTGACACAGGCTCTGCCGCCACCTCTGGAAAGAACGAGCCATATAGTTCTTTGTGTGCAGCTTGTGCTGGGGTCTTTGTTTCTTCAAACAAGTCCCATATGTCTTGCACCAGCTGAAAATCTGCTTGGGTCAGCACCCCTTCGTTTACCATGCGCTGAACAAACGCATCCCACTGGGTGGTGTCCAGTGTGCCTTCTGGCGTTTCCTTGCCAAACGCGTATGACACGCCGTCAGCCTTCTGGCCTCCAAGTAATAACTTGCGAAAGTTGCTGGCATTGCCTGTGTGTAGCAGTGCGTGGATAATCTCACCTTTAGTTAAGAACGACCAAGGGTTCCCCTCGGCGTCTGTAAATTCGCTGGCGGTAACATTAATTTTCACGTTCAGCGGTGAGCCAGCGCCACGCAGCATGTCCACTAGTTTCTTGAGAGGGACAGCACGTTTCTGATTGTAGTTAGTAACCGCGTTTAAGACCGGGCGCACAATGTTGCTAGTGATAGGGCCGTCCGGGTTGTTGTTGTCCGCAAATCGTGACCACAGTTCGGTGGTCAAAAGTGAAGAGCGGAAACTGTCCCAAAACTTACGTCTTCCCCGCTGTTGTTGGGTTCCCCGGTTAGCAACAGGAACGCCCTTCTTCTTTTTGCGTTCTCTTACAAGATCAGCCGTACCTGACGCAATCTCATCTGCAACCTCGTCTATAGTGACGGTGCGGCCCTCAACGAATAAGACCTTGCGTTCCCGCGCAATCTTTTTCAGTTCGGTGGCCACCTCAACAAGTGACTGCACGTCCACAACAGACATGTCTTTATAAGTTGCCGCATTGCCGTCTTCCTGCATCTGGCGCAGCGCAATTTCAATATCCGAAATCTGCGCTACTACCGCCGTCAGATTTTGGTCAAGTTCCTGATCGATGTCTACCAGTGTGGCAAGCGCCTCACCCGGAGCCATGTTTTTGGTATTAGGTTTGCCAATGCCTACGGTGTGCAGCATTGACCGCATTACATTGACCACATCAACATCGTAGCTGTCCTGCAGCTTTTTATCAGTGCGGTTGCCAAATTCCTCTAGCGATTTTACGTCTTTTGTTATTTGTGTTTTAACCCGCGCAGCTTCCTTTGACATAGCGGTGTTCAGCATGATCAAGTTAAGCAGCCCCTCGGCCTCAACGTAGTCCCGCTTGACCAGCGCCCGTGCGTACTTTTTAGTCAGGCGTTCTGCAGTAGTGCGATATTTACCAGCATGAAGCCGACTTATGGGCAGCTTGGCAATATGATCGATAGCAGCGGCCTTGATTGCAGGTAGGCTTACGTTGCGCAGTATTTCGCTTAGTTTAACAGATGCCTTAGTCTGCGCCCGGCGTTGCCCAGTGTTAGACTGCCGCTGTTGTTCTGCAGCAATCGTAGCCAGAGTGCCGTCTGCCGCGTCTGTCTGTGTAGTGTCTGCCGTTGTCTCAGCCAGCGCCGCCGCTCTTGCAGCCTTTGCGGCATCAATGTCTTGCCGGGCAGAACTGGTGACGCCGTAATCAGTGGCTTTGCGGTCTGTCTGCTTACGGGCGTTCTGAGTAATAACCCGGCGCAGTATTCGCGCCTGTGCGGCCAGCACGTCCAGCTGCTTGTCGTTGTTAACCGCTTCGTCAGCCATCTCTGCCAGCTGTTCTTCGCTTAGTACCTCACCTAGTTCGTCATTAATCGCAGCTGTGGTTTCATCCGCAATGACTACGTCCTGCTTGGCAAAGTTGCCTGCAGCCAACGCAGTAACCATCTGATCCGGGCCTTCAAAACCTACAGCAGATGCAATGTCTTCTGGTGTGCTGCCTTCTTTTGATTTCTTATTCGTAAACAGGCCGGGTGCAGCGGCTTGTATTTTTCGCATAGTCTCTGCGCCGTACTGCTTTTTAAACAGCGCGTAGTTCAGCTGCATCTTTTTATCTAGCTTTGTGCCGTCAGGTAACATGCCGCGCCGTAGCAAGTTGATAGCAGCGTATATTGGCCGCGCTTTTACATCTGCTGTGACCCGCTCTTTTATTTTAAGTTCTGCGTCTTTGCGTTCTTTTGCTTGTTCGCGTTTGATTTCACGCTGCGCTTTGGCAGTGATCTGGTCCCGCGCCTCAGTTTGGGCGTCAGACGCTAATTTGTTTAGCGCCTCTGTCTCAGCCACTGACGCAAGCGCGGACAATTCGGGTGGCACAGTGTAAGTTGCGCCTTCAGCTGCATTAGTGAGCGCGTCATCAATTGCGACTAGTCGGCTAAACACCTGTGCAATCTCAGGGTCAATATTGACATTTAGCTTAGACAGGTTGCGGTATATCTTAGTCAACCACGCGCTGTAATTTTCAAACACCTTGCGCAGCGTTGAAGACGGCGCTTCACCGCTGGCAAAATACTTTTCAGTTCCCCGCGCCCACAGTTCGTGAAAACCTATTTCTAATTCTGTGCCGTAGTTCATTTTGCCGTTCATAAAGTTGTCGGCAATGTCGCGCATATACATCACGCCACCGTGGTTGCTGGCGTATACGACAGCGTCTTCTATGCGGTCAGCGCGTTCCTTTTTAGCAAAATCATCTGGTGCGGCATCAGCGGCCTTACGGCTGCTGTGCATCATGTCCTGCATTTCCTGCCAGACTTGATCTGAGTTTTTGCGGAACCACTCAGTAGTAGTCTGCGCGTCCTTAGTCAGCTGCTTGCGCCCGTCTTCTGTTAACCGGGTGTCGGTCAACAGCGCCTTTTGCTGGAATAAAAAGAAGTGGCCAGCCTCATGCAAAAATGTAGATTTGTCGGCGTTCTTGGTCATTTCAATAATGTTAGACACGTTGCCGTATACGTCTTGCTCTTGATAGAACCTGCCACGCGGACCAACCGGGCCAGTGTCAGTCTGGGTCAAGTAGTTTGGTTCTAGTCGGGGCAGGACATTTTCCTGCCAGAAACCTTTTCGGCCATAGCGTCTGCTGTCTAAGTTGCCCAGCGCCTGCCATGTGCGAGAGCGCATCTTGCTTTCGACATGGTTAAAGCCCTCATAGTCCGGGCGAACAAACAGCCACTTGTGGTGGTAAATTGTTTTGTTTGCATCTGCCAAAGGCGCGTTATGTAGTTTAACCGTGCCGTCTGGTTTTAAAATTACGCTGTTGCCTACAGTAGGTTCATGCGCGGTGTCCCAATCGTAACTTTCGATCAGGGATATCTGGCCTGTTTTCTTGTTGTATTTAACAATCGCCCACTCATGCCCCGGCGGCAGTTCAGCCTCTGCTATACGCGCCTGCACGTCCGCTGGCAGCACATCCATTGCTGACTTGTGCAGATAGGTTTCGTTGCCCATCTTTTTGCCAACGCCGTACTGCTTGTCTACTTTTTCCAGCTTGCTCTCAGGCAACAATGCGACCTCTGCAGGCTGGTACACGGTCATGCCTTTGTACAGCCCCGCGTGTGTTGTCTCTATGCCTTTGGCACGATCCCACAGCCAGTGGTGCATGACGTGCATGTACGCCTTGGGGTCCATGCCTGCAGGTATTTTAATTTGCCCGGTTGCGCGTAAATTTTCCAAACGCGCCATCACCATGTCGCGCAGCAATATCTTGCCTTTGGAACTTTTTGCCACTGCCTGCGCCAGCGCCTTCTGTTCTGGTTTTAAACGGCTAACGTCTGCTTTACCTGTCAGCCAAAAATTAATCTCTACTGCATCCATTGTCACCGTTTCGCCCATGCCTAACAGGTGCGAGATAAACGGTCCTTTTGCAGCTGCAATGCCGCCAAGGCGCTGCAGTTCTATGTTCATTTCATCTGCAACATTCTGGCCCCGGCCAGCGCGTTTGCCCATTTCATTTAGGTTGGCCACAATCTCTGGAAGCATTGCTATGCCTTTGTCACTCAGCAGCCCCATGTTGCCTAAACGGTCATCGCCCCAAGCCTTGCGCCAGCTGATCAACTCTGCCCATAGAGCCGGGTCGGTGTTGCCTTTGGACACTGCGTCTAGCGCAGCTTGCCCATTAGGCGTACCAAACCACATGGCCATGGCCTCTTCTGGTCGGATCATGCCGCGTTCTACAAAGTCAGGGGATGGTTGGAACCCGGTCTTAGCAAGGAACGTTGACACCTTCATTGCGCCTGCGCCTTGTGACCCAACAGTGATGGCGTATGCCTTGGCCACGTCCCGTGGCGTCATCTTGCCCTGCACTAGCTTAGTGCGCTGCGCGGCCATAAACGTGGCCACACCGTTGAGGTAGTTTGGAAAGCCGCCCAACATACCAAGCACGTCCGCGTCAGACGGCAGTGTAGTGGCCGTCAGTCTGGCTTCAATTTCTTTGGCAGGTATCTTTGGCGCTTCCTCTTGGAACAACGGCAGCGGGTTGGATATAATCCGCGACACTGACGCCCTTGCCTGCAGTGGTAGTTTTAAATTGCGGAGGGCTGTGTCGTTGAGTTTGGAGATAGCGAACGCAATTTCTCTAGCGCGGGACTTGAGTGTACCTTCTCGAAACGGCTTCGCAAGCGGGTCATATCCGTATTGGATAACTGCTTGTTCGCTCGGAGTTGATTGTTGATTATTCCCAATAAGCTGGTCAAAGACTTTCTGGACATTTGCTGCAGGTCTTCCGTTGAGTACGCTTTCAATGCCGCTTCTAAAATATCTTTCTGTGTAGGTTCTGCCATCTGTTAAGCCCTCTCCTTTAAATTCTAGTTCGCCGTAAGCATTCGGCGTAAAGCCAAAATCTACTAACAGGTTATACACAGGATTGCTTGGATCAGAAACTGATAATGTTGCGCCTTGATCAAGCGCATCTAATATCAAACCTGTCTCTGCAATGCCTTGCGTGTTTTGTTCTAAGTTAAATAGGCTGACAATCTTTTTGCCACGCGGAGTTATTTCGATCAGGGACCACGCCTGCGTTTTGCCTAGCTGGCTCAAAAGCAAGCCACCCTCTTTGCCCTCCCGGCCCATCTTCAGCTTGGCATTAAAGCCTGTGCCTTTAATGGAGCGGGTTGCTTCTGTGCCATCTTTTTTAGTGTACGTTTCCTTAGTCGCGTCTAGTTCGCCCGGCTTTTGTGCCATGCCTGATTGGGTTGCAGATACGCGTTCAACAGCGTCTGCGTAATCAATTGGTTTGACCCCGCCATCACCAACGTTGGCGTCCCCCCAGTGCTTGTTGTTTGCGTTGGTCACCATCGACAGCACCATCCGTGCCTGCATCTCGCCGTCAATACCGGGAGCGTTATGGTTACCTATGCGGTTCACTAAATCTTGCGTTAAAGTAACGGGCGGCGCTTTAAGCGTCCACGCCCGGTATTCTTGTGGGGTTTTTCGTGGTGCGCCTGTCTTGGCAATCTCTGCCGCTTTTTCAGCTGCAACGTGGTCTTGCCACAGCAAGTCCCATGATATCGGGGTGTCAAACACGCCGACCACTTTACCCATCATGGCGCTGGGGAAGTCGGGGTGCTGAATAGGCTGTGAGCCTTCAGCCCAAGACGCTGTGTCAATCTCCAACAAAACTACGCCAGCGCCCAGACCCTGCGTGTTTAATGTAGGTTCACGGGTGGTGTCGAGTATCTTCTGCATGTCGATGCCCAGCTTGCCAGCAATCTCTTTAGAACCCATTTTGTCTAGCCAAATCTTCCGGGCGTCAAAACTTAAATTCTGCAGCCACTGGTTTAGCGCAGCCCCACCAGTGCCGTCTGTCAGGCTGTCAAAACCTACGTCTTTAAACGACATAACCTCTTCCATAACCACTTTAGTTTTAGCGTAACTTTTGCTGTCAGGGTTTCCTGTAAACTCCATGTTCTCAAAAAACTGCATTACTTCTGCCAGTTTTTCTTTTGTAATAGGGTTGGGGTTGTTAGTGCCGGGACGCAAATCAGAAATTAACTTCATGGCTACATCTTGGACATAAACTTGCGTCACCGTAGTATTTGATTGGTGCATGTTGTTTGTGCCAAGCGTAACCAACATGTGGGTCACGCCCTTCTTCATCGTTTTCTCACGCTTTGACGCTTCAACTCCAGCGCCCCGGTCAGCCCAGATATAACCGCCTGCAAGGTTTTGCATTGTTAAGGGAAAGAACGGCCCACCTAGTGCGGGAATACCCATGTACTGTTGACCATCAGCGCCATAGAAAATTGTACCAGCTGCTGTTCTGTCAGCAATAGTTGGAATTATTGTAATCTCGCCTGTCTTATCCAGTAGTTCCTGCAAGGTGTTAATGCGCGGTACTACGCTACTATCAACGATTTTGTTCTTTGTGTTCTGCGCTTCAGTTACAGTAATCAGATCGCCTTCACGCCCAGTGACTTGCGCAACAATCCTCTCCTGACTTTGGTCAACACTTTCGTTCACGTCAATCGGGTCTTGGTTTAGTGGCATCATTGTGACGCCGCTGTCTTCCGGGGCGTTCTTTCTGATCAGTACGCCGCGCTTGCCGACACCAGATATCTTCACTGCCGTGTAGCCTATGGGCAACCGCGCAGTGACGTAGTCTAGCAGTTCGTTGCCGTCCCAGCCTTTTTGATAAACCTTCTTGTCTTTTTTATTTACCCACACAGCTTTGTCTTCAACAGCCATGTCCACGTTCTTTGCGGTGGCAATGTCCCCGGTCCACCCGCGTGTGCCGATCACAGCTGCGCCGCCGTCATCTATCTTAGAAATAATATCTGCCAGCACCACATCACGCAGCTTGGGTTCTAATACGTTCAACACGTTTAAGTTCATCACTAGGTCGTATTTTTTAGTGACCTTGCTGCTGTCAACGTATGTTGGCACGTTGCCTGCCGCAATTGCCCGGTCAGGGTTTGGTTCGTAACTTTCAACGTCCCGGCCAGACTGCGCCAACAACTGACTGCCAAAGCCCAACCCAGAGCCGTAGTCTAAGATAGTAGTGACCGGGCGTTCTAAAAATTGGTTCTCTACCCGCTCCACCACTTTAGGGTATGCGGTTGCAGTAGTGGCAATCTGTGTAGACATGCTGCCTTGCTGGCCTTCAATCACTGCTTGCGATTGCTCCAGTTCCAGCGTTTGTTCTGTAGTCAGTGGCGGCTGTGGTGCGCTCTGTTCTAAAAACCCTGCTTTAATTCTGTCAGTCAAATCGTTAACAGACGGCAGTTCTCCTGCAGGCCGCTCTGCTGTAGGCGGGGCTACAGGCTCAACAGCTGTCGCTGCATCAGTAGGTGCGTCAGAAACTGCAGCTGGCCCTGTGGTGTCCACTGCAGCCGCCTGTGCGGCAGCGTCTACAGTTTCTGCAGCGACCTGTGGGTCAGGCGCAACAGGAGTAACAGGTGCGGTTCCTATCTCTGGGGCAGTGCCGATATCAGGCTGCACAGTATTAGCGGACGGCAATGTATTAATAGCAGGGTCAGATGACGGCGCGGCCATCTCTGGCGTAGCAATCACGGGCGGCACTAATTGTTCTGGGGTGAGGACTAACGCCTCTGGCCCGGTGTCCATTACTACAGACGCCAGTGCTTCTGTAGCAGGGACTTCTAGAGTGGTAGAAGACACGTCAGGTGTGGTCGGGCTTTTAAACACAACGTTTTGTTCGGCAAACAGTTGCTCCGGGGTAACCTTACTGCCGTCTGGGTTTTCTAATAGAGCCGACTGAGTAACGTAAAACTCTTGGATCATCGTGGCTCTAGTGTCGGCTTCAACAGCGGTTACGTTGCTGTCAATTGCCTGTTGCTGCACTAGGTCGTAGATAGCCGCTCCGGGCTTGGCCTCGGCTTCCATCGCGGCTTGGTTTTCTTGTAGCGCCAGCGTTACTGCTTCAACGTCTGCCTGTCGCGCTTTTAATTGATCTTGATGCTCTCGCAAGGTAAACGCGCCAATGTTCTCGCGAACATCTAATGACAGGGTTTCTAGTTGTGCTGGGTCTAGCGTTACCAGCGTACTAGTTTTAATAGAAATGTCGCCGCCCTCAACGGCAGTGGCCTTTAACTCTTCCATGTTAATGCCAAGCGCAGCGGCCACAGTGTTGGCGTTGTTGTCAGCCGGGTTTTCCAGCTGCCACGCTTCTGTCTGTATAATGTCTTGGTGTAGGTCAAGAACAGCCTGCGCGTTAACTAGCACAGTGGCGTTTGCGTCTTCTTGCGCCGCCTCTACTAAGTCCTGCACAGCTGTGGGCGCTACAATCTTTAGATCAAGGTTCTGTGCGGCATCGTTTGCCGCTTTCAATTGGTCGATATACTCTTGCGACCTGTTCCCCAACACGCCTGTCTTGACCATGTTGATGCCAGAAACGGTTAGCTTCATCTGGCCACCGACAGCAAAGCCAACTAGCCCCGCCGCAATTAATCGCTCAATGCCCTCTTGAAGCCCAATGTCCTCATCTAAAATACCGTTGGCGTAAGCAATATCTACTGCTTCCACAAACGTTTCTTGTGCGCCTTCTAAAACGGCCACTTTTAAAAATTTGGTTAGCGCGCTGCCTGCGACCTCATCCACAACATTTGGATTGCCACCCCGGCGTCTGGGGAACAGCTTACCCATAACCAGCAGGCGTTCACTAACCATCTCAACGCTAGCTTTAAATACAGCTTCGCCCAGCGCCTGTTCGTGCGTCCAGCCCTCCCGGTGGGAAGCTGTGTCATATGTCCTGCCGAATACCTGTAAGAAGGTTACCGCTGCCGGGGCAGATAACGTGCCGCCTGACAGGATGCCTGCAGTGATGGTCGGAGCCATTTGCACCACAGCGCCTTGCACTGTCCGCACCCAATACGCGCTGCCGCCGTCAGGTAGACGCGCTTGAATAATGCGCAGAGCGCGTTTGTCATTTTCGCGGCCACCCCACATGCCGTCTGTAAATTCTTGTACGTCTTCAAAAACTTCAATTTTAGTTTCGGACAGCGCCTTCAAGTATAGTTCGTTCTGAACCGACTGTCCGTCTGGAGTAGTGCCGTCAGCTGCGTCATACGCCGCTAGTTCGTCTGCAGTAAGTGTGGCTTCAATCCATGGGCGCTGTTGGGTGATTGCAGTCTTGTTCAGCGTTGTTTCAATTTCTTCATTAGTATCGCCAGAGAGTTTCCCCACCAACGCTTGTGTCCCCATAAGCTGCGCTTGGTTAGCTTGTAATTGCGCTGCGCCAGATGAGTACAGCATCTTTCCAAGACCTGACGCTATACCTCTGCCTGCGTCCTTAAAAATTATTCCTTGCTCTTCCCAAAAATTTTCAAATGTCTGATCCCACCAGCCCGTAGCTTTGTTTCCCGCAGATATGGCGTCTACCTGACGAATAAAAAATTGTAGCCTGCCATCGTTTATATCGCGCTGGGACAGTTTGTTATTTACCGGGTCAGCAAAAAACGATTTTAAACGCGGGTTACCTTCTAGCCACGCCATGTTTTGGTCATACATCCGCTTTGCAAATTCTTCTTGCACTACGGCTTCAATCTCGCCTTTGCGCTGCGTGAAAAATTCCATGCCGGGGCGGCTTAAAATTTCGTCTGTAATTTGTGTACGCAACTCCGGGGGAATGTCGCTTTCTGTCATCGCCGCGTTTTGAAAGTTCAGCGCAACTTTAGCAGTGAGGTCGCCTTCTTCGTTTCCTAAAACTTCCGCTGCAGACACGTCAACTGCCACTGGCGCTGCGTCTGACGTTAGCGGCCCCAGTTCACGGCCTGTCCCGTCTGTGTTACCAGCCACGGGCAGCATAAACGGCAGGATGCCGTCTGTGTTATACTGCCTAACGGCGCTGTTGTTTTCGTCTTCATCTTGCAAGATGCCAGAGGCTGTCTGTGTACCTGAGAGGTTTTCCATTATTTTGCCCACAGCCTTGCTTGTTGATTAATGTAATCTTGCGCGGATAGTGTTTGACCAGCAGTAGTTTCAGTCATCAGCGCAGGACCGTAGACGCTCACCGCCGTAACATCCCCAGCCCGTGTTCCCATAATAGGCTTGCGTTGGTTAGATAACGGTTGACCGCCACTATCTGTGTATCTGGCGCGGCGCTCACTGGTCGGTATGGAAGTGGCGTTTATCATCTTGTATATTAATTCGCGCCGCCTTTCTACCGTTGAGTTTGTCCAGCTGCCTCGCTTTGCGGCTTCAAAATAGTTTCCTATCTGCAGAGTGCCACCAGCTTGTTGTTCAATCCAACTGTGCATGTTTCCTGTAAACAGCTGCAGCCCCTGCAAGCTGGCCTGATTACCTGTGGCAGTGTTAGCCAACGGCGCTGACTTAGCGTACAGAGACGCCACCTCAAGGTACGCGCTAGGCGGTACAACACCCATGTCATAACTATTGTTCCAATCCCCAAACGATGCAACCTGCGCGGCCTTTAGCGTTTTTCTATCATCTTCGCTTAACGCACTGTACGTCTGGTCATTAATTGGAGAGGTTAGCTGTGAAATGCCATACTTACCGCTGCCAAGGTCACCGTAGTCATACCCGGTAATAAACGAAAACACACCGCCTTGGTCTGCCGTGATACTAGTGTTGAAGGTCCGGGTTACTTCAGCCAGAAGAGTAGCCACATCTTTGTTGTCCATAGTCAGATCGCCATTTGCACCGCGTGACGCCCTCTCCATGTATTCAGCTTGCATGGTGCTTTCAAAGAGTATCGCCGCCGCTTTCCCGCGCTCTACCGCCTTTGTACCCGTGCCATAAGATGTCAACAATCTGGCTTTGCCTTGCTCAACAGCATTCTTAAACACCGTGTTTGCGCTGGCCATTGCCGCTACAAAATTGTCTCTTGCTGTAGCGTCATTGGTGCTTGCTAATTTAATTTGTGCGTCCTTAGCAATTCCCGGAGCGGACCCTACAACCTTCCCCCACGCTTCCCACAGCTGGCCAATCCTTCCTGTGTTGCTTACTGGAACGTTATCCTCAATTATTTTAACCATGTCGGCATAAGACACTTTTGCCTGTGCAGATGGTGGCAAAGCGGTCCACGCGGCAGCAATGGCAGCGTTGTTAACAACTGTCGGGCCTTTAGCACCTATGTTGCCAGAATTTAGTTGCGCCCAGCGGCGGTCTACTATGTACCGCGCAGTTTCAGATAACCCCTCGTACTCCTTATAAGTGTGTCCCTGCGGGTATACTGCCGCGCCAGTGGCGTTGGTGTTTTTGTGTTGAGCAAGAATGCCGTCCCACTTGTCAATTATTTTCTGTGCCTGCTGTTCTTCTACAGCTGCTTGCTGGCGGTTATGCGTTGCAAACTTGGCGCGTATTTTAGTTTTCACGCTGTCCACGTCTGCTTGTGTCATACTAGTTATGTTACTGCGGCCCGGCCCTGTAATGTCGGGTGTGGGGTTTACCCACGCGTTGTCTTTCATTTGTTTAATGGGTGTACCAAGTAACGCCTGCGCAGCTTCCAGCGCGTCTGTTTCGCCGTTTACTTTGTCTGCTAGCAGCGCACCGCTGTTTTGCGTAACCACACCTGTGGCGGCGCTTTCAAAATACCCGCTCTTTTCAGCGTCAACTATTTTGGCCTGCATGGCCTCTTGAATGTGAACCGGGACAACAATGCGGCTGTCTATTGGGTGACTAGTGGACAGGCTAAAGTCAGAGTAAGTAGTTAAAAACGCCCTAGCACTTTCAAAGTCGTTGTTTGTCAGCAGCCCGTTTAGCTTGTTTTGAAATTCGTCAAAGTACACTTTTTTAACAGCAACCATGTTCGCAGGGTCAAATAACTTAGACGGTGACGTGTCAGTAATAATACCGCGCAGTTCGTCGTTTGTGGGATTGGCCGCATCCTTTGCAATGGCTCTGGTCCCTACAGTTGTAGTGTCTACTGTAATTGCGCTTTTGCTGCCCCCAGCCGATACTGCGCCAGCTGCTTGGTTGCTCTGGTTTGTAGTCACCAAGTAATTAAACATCGAGCCAGCAAAATCTGCTGGGCCAGCAATTGTCACGGCTAAAGCGGCCTGCTCTCTTTTAACTTTTAATTGTTGCGCCAGCGCGGCTTCTGCCTGCGAAATCTGATACCGCGTAACGTTAGCGTTCCACGCAGTTGACTGCTGGCCAACAAACTGCTGCAGCGCAACTTTACTTTCTGGGCGCAGCTTTTGCAGCTGCGCATTTAAATTGTTAACGCGTGTTGTCCACGCGCCCTGATCAACACCGGGGGGAGCCTGTAGAGAGATGTTGCCGCTCATAAACTGCGCCAACTCTTGCTTGTTTGTATTGATGCTGCCTTGCGCCCAGCCTTTACCAGCGCCAAGTCCACGCACGTTGCCCCGGTAGTTCATTTCCTTGTTTAAAGAATACTCTGCCCACAGGGTTTCCGCGTCAATTAGAGCGGCCTTGTCGGCTAGTTTGCCAGCGCGAACATCGGCTTCAACCAGAGCGTTGCCCATCTTAAACCCGGCGTCTGCCAGCTGCATTAAGCCCTTGCCCACGTTTTCAACGTTGGGCCGTCCGGGGTTTAAGTACCCGCCTTGAATGTTAGTCTGCAACTGAATGTTGCCGACTTCACCCTGTGGGCCAAACGTTGGTATTTGTCCTCTTGCCATAGTGCGCTCCTAAACCGTCTTAATATAACCCATTTGCGTTGCCGGGCCGACCATGCTGGCCGTGCCAGATAGCAGTGTAGAGGCCGCGTTAAAGGTTGGGTTAATGCTGTCAGCTTCAAACGATGCCAGTGCGCTCTTCGCGTCAAAGTTTATGCCCTCAATCTTAGCTTGCCGTGATCTGAGGGCGGCGTCATCGTGCATCTTTGCAATATCGTATTCGCCGTACTGAGCGGCATCGCCCAAAATAAAATCAAGGGAACTGTTTTCATCGTCTACAAGAACACCCCGGCCAGCTGCTACTGCCTTGGCTGTACCCATCTGCCGACCAATCCGAATGCGGTGTTCTTTTTCCGCAACTTTAGCGCGGTCTGTAATTGCCTGCGCGTTACCCCGCGCTGCAATTGCGTTGTTCGCTTGAACCTGCGCTTGATAGTTTGCGGACGCCTGTTGCGCTTTGCTTTGCTGATACGCCCCGTAGGCCGACATGGCCGTGCTTGCAGCCATAATTACTAATGCGGTGACGCACATGTTATATCTCCTTCGCGTGTAATGACCCAGCGTCTGAATATCCCAGCCGGGTCAGCAGATCAGCAGTGCGCTGATTAGCGACACCCGCAAAGACCGCTAGCTTGATCATGTCGCACTGCACGTCCGGGGACATGCACCACGCTTCAAAATTCTTAATTAAACGAACACCCCAAGTTCCTTCGCGGTGGTCGGGGTCAATATAAAAGCCTAAGTCACTGCCGATATGACACTGCACAAATTCATGGGTGGTGACCTGCCCTACAAAGAAACCACGCACTGTGCCGTCTACTTCAAAAACTTCAGCGAACACAGGGCCAGTAAAATTAATACCGCTGTCCCCCAGTATATGGTTAAACACATATTCGGATCGCCCCTCGTTAAGGGGAAAGTTCGCCATTATTCCTTGCGCTGCCATGTCCCGGCATAAGTCCAACACCTGTGGAATATCCTCTACCGTCATGTCTCTAATTTCGCGCAACATTAATTCCCCCCAACAATAGCGTCAGGGATAACGCTTAAAATAGTCAGCGGCATAGGATCATCTTGCACAATCACAAACTGCCCGTCTTTTGCCCATGCGGGTTTTAACGTGGTGTCTTTGTCCCCAGTATATAAAATACGGGGCTGGCCAAACGTACCGGGAACGCCAAACTTTACTTCGCGCAGCGTGTCGGCGTCCGGGCCTACTTTTAAACCCATCGTCTTTTCTGTCCGCACGGTCAGACGGGATATCTTTTTGTCTCTTGCTTGGATTGTTGTGCCGTCACCAGATGGAACATTTAAACGCAGCGTCTGCACTGTGGAAGAGTACGGCAACCCCAAGTGAACGCGGCTAACTTTGTTCGGCAGAGTTACAGCGCCGTTTACTACAGTCAATGGGTCAAGCACATCGCCGTTGGCCGCGCCTGTAATAGTCTGGCCTTCTAAGTGCCACAATCCCGAAATATTTGTAACTGCTTTGCGGACTTTACCACCGCTGTTGTACGCAGCAAACGCAGTGCCGTTCACGGCCACATTGTTTGCCTTTAGCGAAAAAGTGTTTGTGGACACGTCAGCTACCGTAAAACCGTTGCGGTTTAAATTAGCTTGTAGGGACGTGCCTTTTGTCACTGAGGTATCCACCTTTAGAATTTCTGATATATCTACTGTATCACCATTTGCTAGCCCGTGACTAGTCGCAGTAATTACTACAGGGTTTGCCTGCGTGTAACCGCTAATTGCAACGGGGACATCGTAAGTCAGCCCGGCGTCCACATAGAAGGCGTCTTCTAACTGTGTGTAAGTCCGCTCCTGCTGGCGTTCTATATATTTAACTAGCTGCCCGTCGATAGACCGCTCAACAATAACATACAAAACGTGCTGGTTGTCTTCCTCTACAGTCGCGCACGAAGAAAAGTCCCCGCGTGTTTCGCTGGTAGTCCAACCAAAAATCTCTTGCTCTTTTAAATACGTCAGGTGCAACAACCTACCATCGTTGCGTACACAGTGCGCGGAACTGTCAGGTGCTTGGGCAAATGACCAATCAGTTACACTGAAGCCCTCAAACAAGTGCCGGGCCAAAATAGAGATGTCGTTGCCTGTGTAGCTGTCTGTCTCATAACGGTAGCCCAGATCGCGGACAACCTGCCCCGGCTCAATGAACAGAACGTTTGCACCAGACACTAATGGCTGCACCTCAGTGGAGCCATAATACGTTTGCGGGATCACTTCCACAGATGACGGGGTTAATGCCGCGCCGCCTGCGCCTGCCAGTTCCCACTCACCGCCGCTGGTTAGCACAATCAGCTGGGCCAATGGTATCATGTGGCGTATTTCGTTTACTTGCATACTTGCAATTGTCAGGATGATCGCATCGTCATCCTTCACTGGATTAGATGTGGCCATGTTTGATATGTTGGCGGTTTGTGTCATCCAAATACGTTGTGGATAAGTGTTAGAATTAGCAAAGACCCGGCGTTGATTGTAAAACGCAACGGTAGACGGGTAATATCCAGCCTGCAAAAACGGGTTGCGTACACGCGGGGGTGTGTCGGTTAATTCAGTGTCAATGTTTTTATCTGTAAAAGAGGTCACCTCAGTAGACCCAATAAAGCCAAACGTGCCGTTGTCATCTCTGTAGACGTGGTACAGGCTAACACCGTCTGCAGCTGTCCAACTAATAACGTTGTCGGGGTCAGACGCGCCGTTAGTAATTTTAATAAACGCAACACCTAGTGTGCCGCCGCTGTCGTAGGCTGTGTAGCCAGAACTGTTGACCGGGACCATGCTGGTGTCGTTTAGAGTTATCGTCGTACTAGTGGGGACTGTGCCAACGCGATAACGTCTGTCGTTTAGTTCAGTCATGCCTGCCACGGCAGCAATGTTTATTTCATCACCAATAACTAAACTGTGTGCGCTAGATGTAGTGACCACGCAAACAGATGCTTGCGAAGCAAATGTAATTGTAAACGTTGCGCTAGTACCGCGCAGACTTTCTTCATCAGTGTCCGCGTTCACAGCGGTCACAGCGTACTTAGTTGTGACACTGCCAGTTGTGGTAACGGTTACGCCCAGCCCGGTGGGAAAGGGTTGCGTTGGGTAAAATACAATTGGTCCTATTGACCAAGCGTCATGGTCAGTTCGTGTAAGTTCTTGCGGAGGGTAATCTGGATGGCACACCGTCATCACGTCAGCTGACTGCACATATTTTAATGCGCGTAATGACGCTGCTGGATAAGGTGTTGCTAACTCAAAAACCCGGCTGACGCTGCCGCCGCTAGTGTAAGTAGTGTAGCTTGTGCTGTTAATGTCTGTGCCAGTTGCGCCGTTTAACGTCTGTAAACTAAATGTAGTTGTGGAAAGCACCGTGATGTTGAGGGTGCGTCCGTTTAACTCAGTCATGCCACCCACGCCTGTGAAATAGACTTGGTCACCGCTAGCTAAACCGTGGGCGCTGCCTGTAGTAATTACGCAAGGGTTGGCCTTAGTCGCGCCAGTAATAGGGTCGATGCCGCTGCTTTCCAGCACTTGGCCACCATCTTTAATTACGCGGACATAGTAATCGCCAAACTCTAAAATGTATGTTTGCTCTGTGTTAAAGGCAAACGGGATCAACCGCACGTCTTTGCTGCTGTCTTTGACTTGGGCTACATATTTAAAACCAGTTCGGTTTGACATGCCGCCGTGAACACGCACAAGCATGTTAGTCGCTTGCGCCACACTGCTTTTGTACTTTGAGATGTCAACACGCGCCGCAACCGCCGGGGATATCTCGCCGCCACTTAGACTTGTTTGTATCAGCTTTGGCATAGTAGTCCCTTATGAATTAAAAACTGTTTTGACGTGTGTCCCTACTCGCGCAGTGATCCAGCTTGCTTCTGGAAAGGAAGGTTCAATGCCTTCGCTGCTATCGCCTTCTAAGGCGCTGTTCAGTGTTAATTGCGCTTGTTGCGCTAGTTTAGTGGCCAGCCCGTTATCCCCGGTCAGCGACATAGCAACGCTAGACGCAAGCGCGTAGGAAAACGCTATAGTAAATTCGGTGTCAAATTCTTGTGGGTCTGTGACCCTACTAACAAAAACAAGTTCAACGTCTTCTTGGTCAGTAAAAATGCAGTATTGATCAGCCGCGTTGCGCCCGGTTTCATACTGCAGCGGCGGTGCATCTCTGCCTGCCGGGTTAGTAAGCCCTAAAATACGCAGCGCGTCTGCCGGGTACAAATACATGTATGTCCACAGCCCCGGTACTGTTCCAGACAGGGCTGCAGGACTGACGTACTTTTTCGCAAAATTCCACGGGTGTGCGCGTAGCATTTGATCTCTGACATGCGTAAACATCAGGTTTACCTGTTCGGCCTCTGTGCTGGCTTCAGTCAACGAGGAAATGTCAAAACGGTCCCCTACATGTGCCAGCGCCATACGCGCAATTTGAATGTCAGATGCCATGTGTTACTCCAGTTCTAGTGCTTCTGGTTCGTTCAACTCATCCACCAACTTTTTGGCTTCCGCTTTCTTTAAATTATCCCCAACAAGGTCACCCATGTTAAATACGTCATATCGTCCATGCCCTTTGTGGATCATGTTAGCCATGGTTTCCGGGTCAGGTTCCGGGGCGCTCTCTTTTACACCTTCAATAATTACAGTGTCAGCGGGTAGCATCCCTTTGTCTAGGTAATGGTCAGGCAGTTCATGCGTTGTGTCAGGCTCATACAAGACGCCGTTCTCAGCAAAGAACCCCTGTTTAAATTTCGCTCTCATGTTTCACTCCCGTAAAAAGGTGGGGTGAAGGTTAATAGTAACCCTCACCCCTAGTTTACTAGTTGGTTGCGTCAGGATACGCAGTCCAGCCAGCTGGGTCATAGGTCAAGAATGCGTCCATAGCGCCAGCGGTAAGTGCCGCTGCTGCTGTGGTAATCTCAACACCAACAAACTGTTCGTATGCTTTACCCATAGGGATAGGCATTACAAAACGTTTGCCAAGAACCAAGTCTGCCTTTGGCACTGGGCCAGTAGACATGTGCTTGGTTTCAGTACCATCGACGGCGATTGCCGCTTGTGCGTCTGACACAAGGTGGAAATCAACAGTGGCAGAACCACCGCTAGTTACCGCTGCAGTAAGTTGGATAACCAAATACAATGGTTGCCCCATACCGATATTGCGCTCACTACCAATGTCGATCACATCACCCTGCAAACTTGTGCCAGTGCCTGTGGTTAACGTTGTAGCATCGCAAAACTCTAGTCTTTCATCAATAATCATCTGGTTGCTCCTTTCGATTAGCTGATGGTTGCTTCGTTGACTTTAAGCGCGTCTACCCGGCGTACTGGGTAACCGCCCCATGAAGTCTGCATTGTGCCACCCACGTTATCCATGGTCAGTGTAGAAGAACTGACTGCAGATGATGTTTGGCGTTGCAGCATGGATAGCATGGAACGATCCATGTACCATACACACCGACCCAAAGACGCAGGTAACTGCGTAACGGCTTGGTGCATGAGGTCGTTAAGACGCGCCCCAGTTGCTGCGTTATAAGTCAATGCAGAACGGTCAATGTTTGCGATACGCACCACATAACGCCAATCGCGGACAGATAAGCCCACATCCCAGCGATAATGTGAACGATACGCTTGCATACGTCCGTTATTACCATCAACGTTTTCGATAGTGACTTCACCCAGATCACGCTGTGAGATACCTGCAGACGAGCCTTTGGGAATGATCCCGTGACACGTTTGTGGTGACCAGCACACCAGCCAGATTGAACCGTTGTCTGAACCGCTGCCGCCGCCTGAGATGATATTCTCACCGTTGGCTGCAGACAAAGAGTTAAAACGAGGCGCAAAACCTGTGAACCGTTCAGCGTTAACACTCTCATCGCCGTAGAAGAGGGTGGTAGCGACCTGTTGGTTCAAGCCTTCGATATGTGGACGGTCTTCTTGCAAGCGGAACGAAGCAGGGTTGCCTGCCATGTCCACAAGTGCTTTGTCCACTTCTGCGTAATCTTCCAACATACCACAGTTATCTGTGACCTGTACGGCCCGGCTCTTTGTCGGCTGAACGCCGCCGTAGAGTTTGCGCCATGTAGGTGTTGGCAAGCCAGCGCGTACAGTTGTACGGTGACCTGTAGTCAAGTTGCCTTCCAGCCAAGTCATATCCAAAAGGATTTCATTAGTCTGGTTTAGAATTTCGACCACGTCCGAAATAGAACCGTCCGGGTCTGTGACCTTTGCCAAGTCGGCTAGGGTCGGATTAATGGAACTGAGAGTTGCCATGAATAGCTCCTTTCACACTCAATTGCTTGTTGGATACATTGTCGGGAACATGCGTTGCTCTGGTGACAAAGTGCTTGCGGGTGTACCGCCTACAACTAAATCACTGTCGCCCATGGCCTTACCAATGCGATAAAATAAACGTACCATCTCTGGGTGGTTACCAATGCCCAGCCCCTCCGGGTTGTCCGGGGTGGCTTTGGCTAAAATGCTTTTCAAACCCGCTGTCGAAAACTTATCCACGGCTTGCGTTGCCAGCTTCAGATTGGTGTTGATTTCATCGCCACCGTATTCTTCATCTGTTTTAGCTTGATCTGCCCAGTTAGATACGCGCTTCTCGTATTCCGCTCCTTGGGCAGTACCCATTTCGCGGCCTCGCTCAATCTGCCAACTAACAAGCTGCTGATACTGGGCCTGTGAAAGCCCACTGTCTTTAGCAATGCTGGAAAACACATCGAGTTCTGCTTGGACTGCGTCTGTTACCTCGTAGTCCTCTGGCGCTTCAAACGAATACACACCGTCTTCTGGTGGGCCGCTTGCGGCGTCAGCACCTTTACCTTCGTCATCCGACAGCAAGGTTTGGGATTGTGTAGCCTCTGCAGTTTCCTGCGTGGCTTGTTCCGGGGCCGCTACAGTATCCTGTGCGGCGTCGATTTCTAATTGATCATTCAAAGTGGTTCTCCTCTAGCATTTTCATAAACAATGCTGGTTGGCTTTCCTTTGCGGCGTTGTACATCTGGACACCCAGCTGTCGTACACCCTCATTGTAGGCCGTCCCCCCAGCGTTTTGTGGAACGTAGCTGTTAGACAGCAAGTGGCATTTGTCGAAAATCATGTCGAAGTACCATCTACGTCCGCGCTCTGTGGACATGATAGTGTCCACGTCTTTAGTTCGATCTTCCATTTGCTTTTCAGCTTTGGTGATCTGGGCTTCGTCACTGCTGTCATTTACTACAAAGGGCTGGCCCATAGTTATCCTCTCCCTAGTAGTTCAGTGAGTGCATTAGGGTTCTGGGTGTCTGTTTCAGACAGCACCTTGGCGCTTTGCGCCCCGGCTGCACCCATTTGCATCTGTTGCTGCATCTGTTGTTGTTCTTGCTCTGCTTGCGCCCGTGCGGCTCTTGTCTGTTCAACAAGGGTTCTATCTACCAGAATGTCAGTCGGGTTGCCCAGAATGTGTGAGTATTCGCGCAGCGCCTTGTCTGCATCGATGTTGTCTACAATGTTCGGGAAAACCGCGACTAGGTTGCCTGCAAAGCCCATAGTGCGCTCAATGCCTGTGGCTGCAGCTGCTTGTTGGGCCTGTGCTAACAGAGAGACGTATTCAATCTGCAAATTCTGCCCAGCCAAGTCGCCGGGAGGGGGAGGAAGCAACCCAGCTTCCATGGCAAACCCAAACGTGTCTTTCAACAGCGGGTCCAGAAGTTCAACGTTCAAACGTTGTAGCACAGGTCCAAGCAACACTAACTTCTCTTCATGGCGCTCGGCCACTTCTGTAGCCGTGATCTGTCGGCGGTCTGAGCCGATCATCATGGCGAAAAGGTCTGCGTAAAATCCACGTCCAATGCGACCTTGCACCTCTTGTATATCCATCATCAGTTCTTGGATACGAGGCTGCACTTGGTACGCTGGTTGAAAACCTTGATTGCCTTGGGTAGCGTCAACGTATGTTGTGCCGCCCGGTATTACTGTTGTGGGCCGTCCGCGCAAACTGGTCGGTGCGACCATAGGCGGGTTGACCATCTTGTCTATCGCCTGCGCCTTACGCTTCTGTTCCTGCTGTAATTGCTTAATATCACCAAGATGATCCATGCCGGGAGAACGGCCATAAACATCACCGCTAAGAACGTCCCAGCGAGGAACATATGCAGGAAATGTGTCATAACCGCCTTCCTCTAAAAAGGTTTTACCGTCCCCGCCCTCTTCAAAATAGCAAGATTGGAAGGGTTTGTTCTTGGCGTCCAGCTTTGTAGGGTCGCGTTCATCGCGCCGCCGTGGCTGTATCATGTGAATAATTGGCACAAGGGTGTCGTATTCCCCGGTGTCGTACAGTTTCTTTGTAGCTGCAGAGCATTTTTCCCACGCCATGTCTCCAGTGACGGGGTCTGCAATAAACTTTTCGACTAGCTGGCCGACAGTCATCGTAAAGTTGCGGCCTAACGTGTCCACAATTCCTTGGTCGTTCTCTGCAATGACGTATTCGCCTGCAGTAAATGGCCGAAACCTGATGACTTGGCTGTCGGATCGCTGTCGGTATAGGGGTGCTGTGCCGAATGCGCCCAGTTCGGAGTAGATGTTGTAGACTGTATTGTAAAAATTACTGTTGTTTAAAACGTTTCTACACACCAATTCTGCGTTCTGGACCCACTCACGCACAGCGTAATTGTCCATCATTTCCGGGTCAGGTGTCGCAAAGCGAAACCATGGCCGGGCTGGACTAGTCATGCCAGACATCATCCCCGCTGCCATAGTGCGCAGCGATTGGGTAGGTGAACTGTCGATGATCCTGTTGTTGCGCTTACGGCCCCGGCTGTTGCTGCTTTCAAGCAGGTACTTTCCTCGCCGGGGTAGTAAGTAATCGCTAATCTCAATCCAGTGAGAGCGCCATGACGAGCGGTCATTCTCAAGCGACTTCCACCGCTTGTAGACCCGCGCCTGCTTTCCTTGCATCTGCCCCTTGGGCAGGTTTTCTGGAGTGATCATTACCATAGTTTACGAGCCTAACAGTGTAGGTTGCGTTGTGTATGCATCGTCCAATAGACCCTGCGCACCTGCAACGTTCTTAATTGTACCCGCTTGGCCTTGCTTTGCCTTGGTACTCTTTTGCTGGGCTTTACGCGCTGCCACGTTTGCCGTTGCGCTAGCCATTGGAGCGGCTGGAACGGGTGGCGGCGGTGGTGGGGGTGGTGGTGGGCTTGGGCTGCTAAAGCACATGCGCTATCTCCTTAGTGTATTGGGTTGCGGATTGCTGGTAGCCAGCATTCTCGTAAAAGCGGCCAAGCGCCTTTTGACGCAGCCCTGTGGATATGCCTAAATTAATCTTGTCCACACCAATCTCTCTGCCAAACAACTCGTAATTGCCGATCAGTATTTCGGCAGTGCCAGTGCGCCGGGCGGCTGGGTGAACGTATAAAAAGAAATCGTTGAGTGAGGTGCTGCCGTCAAACCAGCTGTCACTCACAAAACCTGCGACAGCGCCCACGCATGTCGGCGGCTGTTGTTCGTAGGTGTCGGCGTCATCGCTAAACCTAGCAAACGCCATAAAGCAGCACGTCCTGCTGTCGATGACAACGTCATCCATATGCAATTTATGTTCAGCGACTAGCGCGTCAATCTTATCTTTCATAACATAATATTTAAACGTGGTGCTTTCCTTCACAATAGCATCGCCAATATCATAGAGCGACTGCACCATACGCCTGTTGTCAGGGTTAAGGGGGGTCACGTCTATTCTTGCTGATATCTTTGTGTCGTTTGCCATGTTGCCAATCCTACATCAAATCTGAGCTTGCGTCTAGTCGCAGGTTAAAAAGGGTTGTATTCGTGTTCAGCGTTGCCGTAATCGTCCCCGGTGTAGCCAGCGCGGGTCGGCAGTACCGGGTGCGCGTATGTCAATGCGAGGGCGTCTGCAATGTCCGGGGACTGCAAGCCGCGCTTCTTCATGTCTTCTTTTTTCTCTAGCTGTATTTGGTTGCGCACATTGTAGCCGTACTCCACCCCGGTCAAGTCGCTCTTCATGTCCGGGTCGTTAGGTAATCGGATGCCGTCTGCTATGGCGTCCTTCATGTTGCCCCAGCACTGCGCTCTCATGTTGGCATAGCCTGCCATGGTTGCCTTGTTGCCAAAGTTAATCTCGACCACCTCGACAGCCAGCTGCCTGCATCGGTCCACTACTCCACCGCCTACACCGCCACCGTCTATGAAGATTGTGTCGGGTCGATACAGCCGGGCTAGCCTTGCCACCTCGGATGCCAGCGTCATGGTGTCCACGCCACGGTATCGCTCCAATGGCTTGCTCTCAGCATCGCGGCCATGCCGGGTCACGATGACAGACTGATCGTCACCAAACCGGGCAACGTCCACGCCCATGACCACAGGATCGTTGGGTGTCACGGCCACATCAATGCCAACGCAGGCATCGACAGTGTCTGTGCCAATGAACTGCAGCGCCCCGGCACTGGGGAACTCGCCCTTGACCCTGACCTTCACGAAGTCGCTGTCCTCGCCGTAGTCATCGACCCATTGGTCAAGCAGGCGTTTGTTCGTGATGGCCACGTCTCGGCTGTCGATGAACCGTCTGATTAGGCGGTGTCTGAACCTGCCGACCATGTTCTCATAGAACCTGCCGCTGTTTCGTGTCGGGTTGCCAAAGTCGAATGTCATTGGCTCACCATCGGTCAAGCCGCCCTCGCGGACCTCAAATATCTTGTCCGGGATCGCTGATGCTTCATCGAAGATGTAGAACGGTGTCGATGACGCAGCGTGTAGGCCAGCGAATGCCTCGCTGTTTTCCTCGCGACTAGTCTGTGCATCAACGCGCCATGTGTTGCGGTGGTCGCGGTGGTACATGTTCATGGACCCGCCGCCGCTGTTGATGTGATACCAGTGCTTGCTGATGCTCATGTCGTGCCACTTGGCCAGTTCGGCCCACGTCTTGGTGCGCAGCTGTTCGGATGTGTTCGCTGTGACCACGCCTTTACAGAATGGCCGGGTGTCCATGACCCAGCGGATAAGCCACGCCGTGATGGCGCTCTTGCCAATGCCGTGACCGCTGGCCGTGCTGAACTGTAGCGGGTCAACTGCATCGCGCCCGGTGAAGCCTCGCTTGCGTACCTCGCTGCCTACCTCGCGCAGAAACTCAGCCTGCCACACGTCCGGGCCAGTGCGCCCGTCTAGTTGGCCCTGCCCCCATGGGTAGCTGACCATTACATGCAGCAATGGGTTGGCGTAGCATTCGGCCATAAGGTCAGCCAGCTGCGTCTCTGTGTTAGTCGATAGGGCTGTAGTCATGCAATGTCCTTATCTGGCCCAGTGATGCGCCGACAGCGTCAGGCTCACATGCCGTCTGTTCGTAGGGGCTGATGCGCCGTTCACCACACTCAATGCACACATCAACCGGGGACTGACCCGGTGGCGGTGCTTGCCAGACGTGTGGCCTGCCCTGTACCTGAGAGGGCATTAGTATCTCTTAGATGTTGGCTTCTTCATCTTCTTCGCAGGCTGCTTGCGACTAGGCGTCTTCTTTGTAGTGGCCGCTGGCTTCTTAGTTGGCTTCTTCATAGGTCTGTCTCCCTCAGTTAATAGTAGGTATCCCTGCCGCTAGCTTGCGGCCTGCCTGTATTCTGTTGACCATGTCATCGTTGATCTGCACCTCTTTGCGCTCTGCCGGGTACGCGTCGATCAGTTTGCCCAACTCACGCAATGCAGAAACCATCGCCCCCGCTTGCGCAGTTGTCTCAGCCAATTCAGTCGCTCGGTGTAAACCTGACAAGATATCTTCGCGTGTTATCTGGGAATTTCGCACAGCTGGGGCTTTTATCTGTTCGATCCTTTGGGCAACCTTTGGGTTCCCGCTGGCTAGCTTGCTGGCCTCTTCATGTATCTGTTTGTCAGTCATGTTGCCTGCATCGTAAGCCTCACGGTAACAGTCTGCTTGTGACATGCTGCCTGCAGCGACCAGCTGACTGAACCGCTCTTGCTTTGGTGTCAGCCCATGCGCCTTTTCATCTTTAGCCTTGCGCCCACTGCCACCAGCCATCGCGTTTAGCAGGCCCGGTGTCTTCGCAATCAACTCAGCTTCAAAATCATACGCGGCTTGTTCATCGCTGAACCGTTTGACAATTGTGCTGACCACCTCGTCACCATCGTTAATGATGTCGCGTATCAATTTTGATTTGGGGGACATGTTGTCTGACTGTGGCATCGTCAGCTTGTGAGTGTGCGCGTAATTTCGTGCAGCTGTGCCTTTGCCAATGTAAAAAACTTTGAGGTCACGCGGATCAGTCAATGTGTAAACGTAATACTTTTTCACCTGTGCCATGCTATTTCTTCTTTGCAGTCTTGGCGCTCTGCTTAAACGCTTTGTTGCTGGGCGCACCTTCTGCGCCTTTTTTCCTCATGGTTTCACCGCTGCCATTTTTTATGCGTTTCTTCTTCGCAGCTATGTTGGCGTACAATCCGGGCTTTGTGGCCATGTGCTATCTCCATCTGTTTACCGACTAGTCTAACACACTGTGTGCGTGTTGTCGATAATGCCACGCTGCCATCAGTGCAGCCTCTGCAATTCCATCGTTTGCTTTGACCTGCCACAGTGGGTTGTGTCCAAACGTAACCGCTGCCATGTCCATGCTTGCCTGCTTATTAGATGACAGGCCCATTGCCTTTTTCCACACAGCCGGGGACGCGTATATCACGCGGCAGTCATGTTCGTGTGCCATTGTCTGCGCCAACGCCTCAACACCACCCATGGCCCTGCCAAACGCAAACGTGCTGGCCACGCCCTGCCCCGGCATAGATGCAACGCGCTCTAAAACAATTGCATCAAAGTGCTGTTTGTTAAACCACTCAACAATTGCCACTGCGTTAACAGCCTTTGCCTTCGTGCTTATCTGCAGCACAGGCATTCTGATGCCATCGATGTAGGTCAGCTTGCCGTTAGATATATCGATGTGTGCAAGGCCACCAGACAAGCCGGGATCGATGCCGATTATATTCAATTGACTGTCTCCCCAAATGGGTGCGCCGCACCCAGCGGTAGTACCCCTTTAGGGGGAACAAGTTGATCAAGTTGTAAGTTGTTGAAGTTGCACACGTTTTCTGTGTTGTGCAAACTTGAGCATGAACTTGATCGCTCAAGCTGTAACCCCTTACGTTTAAACATCTTTGCCCCGCTCAAGTGGCAAACTTGTTCCCGACTTGTGCATTTCAAAGCGGTCCTCTTTCAACAGCTTGCGCATGTAGAAAGCCACCTGTTCGCGCAGCCCAATGTTCTCTTCGACAACGCGCATGTATTCATCCCGTTGGATCATCGCAGTTTATCCCCTCGTCATCTACCACACCACAAGCCGCGCACAGCGACCTGCCTTGCTCATCTTTTATATATCCTTCATCTGCGCCGCACACTACGCAGTCATCGCGCAGCATCTTTGGGGTCAGCGTCTGCAAATACACAACGTTGTTGTGGTTCTTGCTGTGCCATACCCCGGTAAACTCGCCGTCTGTTGATGTATCGTGTTTCATAATCATTACTCCCTATTCAACTATGAGCGTCCAGCGCCCGTTGGTTTTCTTGTTATCATCCAATACCAGCCTGACAATACCGCCTGACCAGTGAACAGCTACCTTAAACATAACGTGCAGCTTCACCATATCACGGGGAAACATTCTGTCACCCACCACTGGCCACATCGTCTGCCCCTGCATCTTCGCATGTATCTCGCTCAGTTTGCTAAACTTACCCAGACCCAACGTGTCGCCTATTTCCTCTGCCAACTCGCTGGCTTCCAGTTTGTCCACGTCAGCATCTAGCAAAACGTTTGCAGCCTCTGCCTCACTGCGCAGCGTACAAACACCAATGTCCGCGCCCTCACCCTCGGCCATCTCTTGCCCGGTCAGTTCGTATATGATTGGCTCTAGCGGTGCGCCTTCCCTTATCTTGCCAGTGTCCAACACAACCCAGCGGCCAAGGTTTAGGTCGAGCGTTTTGTTTCGCCACTGCTTCCGCTCTTCACTGTTCTTTGGCATCCAAGGTGACAGCGTATAGCCACAGTCCAATGCAGAATAGATAGCCCCGGACCCACGCCATGCGCCGCTGTCTGCCCTGTACCAATCACCATCTTTGCTTCTGTCCTTTGGCGTGTGGTGCGCGTGAAGCACAGCTGCCCCTGTCAATGACGCAATCATAATGAACGCACGGGTCAATGTCCCGGCACTCACTGCGCTGTTCTCATCCATTGCATCAGACAGCGTGACATACGGGTCGAAGATAATTATTTTTGCATCGATGCGCCGGGACTGCTTAACAATGCGTGTCACGTTAATCATGTCGATCTCAGGATTGCCCAGTTCATTAAGCGCAACCAAACGCATCATGCCTGTGTCTTTGCCACGCACCACCATTGGCAGGCTGTCGGTGTCTGCATTCTGCAGCACCACCGCTTTGATGCGCCGTTCAATGTCAGCTGCCCGTTCCTCATTTGCAAACCACAATGACGGTACGGCAGCTGTGCAGCTGGGCAGGCCCATGCGTATAGTATCTCCGACAGCCAACGCCGTTACTAATGACGCCAGCCACCGGGTCTTTCCCACGTTTGATGTCCCGCCCAACGACACCGTTGATTGCTCTGGGATCATCCCGTTAACAATCCACTTGATAGGCTCTAGCGTTTTTGCGCGGGTGCTTTGCGCTGTGATGACGTGATAGTCTGGGTCAGGTTCATCGTCCTCATCCTCAGACAGCGCCTGTTCAATCTGTTCGACAGTGACCTCTGCTTGCGGACCAACCGGGCGCACACTGGCAGCAATTATCTTTTGCGTTTCAATAAATGCGTCCCCGGCGTTGATAACATCCAGCGCCCGGTCACTGACCTCAACGGTGGTGTCGTTCTTTTTGTTCGCGCTGTCCACCAGCGTCTGCACCTTATCCATTCTGTCGAGCCAATCACTGTGCCGTGGATGTGCCGGGTCCACCGCTTTGCTTTCACGCATGATGTTGGTCAGTATAGATGCCTGTTCTGCTGTCGTAAGAAACCCACCATCAGGCTTGCGTCTAGTCGGAAGCCGAAAGGAGAGGGTACGCAGGGCGGGGTACAGTTCATCGGCCTCGCGTACCCTAGCGATAAGATCAGCGTCTGACGCGTCATTAAATGAGCCTGTTGTAGTTGACCCCATTTTATTGGTGTACTGGTGCGCTGCTTTAAACTCAGGGATAGGTAAAGATTTAATGGGCTTTTTATTAAAGAGGCTGTAGCCCTTAGTCGGTGGCCAACACACAAAACCCGTGCCGCCTGCCTTGATGTCCACACCCGGCGCAATCGTTGCTGGAAACCGCTCACCTGTCACATGCTTAAAAATGTAATGCACACCGCCGCTGCGCGTCTTGTGAGCGCGGGTGCTGCCAAGCCAGTGCTGGTTGTCAGCCATCCACTCTGCCGTGCCTTCACCTTTGTATAGGTCAACGTCCACACACAGCAGCCCGGACATTGTCCCCATTGGCACAGCAATTTCGGTTGCGTTCTTGTGTGAAAATAGCCGTCTGATTTCATCCGGGTCTTGCGTTGCTATCTTGTAGCCGCCCTGCCCAGCTGGCAGGTTCAAATCTTTATTCGACCAACACGGTATCTTCTGGTTAGTAGGAAAGACCGGGTACTTTGCGCCAACAATAAGCGCCTGTTGTATTAGTTCATCATTCATCTGTGGTTCTCCGCTGTTGCCAGAGCAAAGCGCGTTTCGCGTTTGCCGCTGTTTGATATCTCGCCCGTTCAAGCCAGACAAGGTCAACGTTGAAGCCACTGCCGTCACTGTTCAAACAATGTGACATGCCTGCAGATCGCATCAAAGCACGATCCCACTTGGCATGATATTGGCGTTCAAATTGTGATCGTGCAGAAAAATAGTTTTTCATAGTCATAGCTTCCTCCGTTGAAGTGCGCAGTCTGCGCCACAATAATTATTTTGTCAAACACTGATATTAGCACTTGCGTCAGGCACTGATATCGTTATAATCATTTTTAGAGGCAGAGGCACTGGGCCGCTGCACACTTTAGGAGACACACATGTCTGGAGCAACCGCCGCAGAATTTACCAAGTGGGAAGCCCACGCCAAGACCGTAGACGATGCGGCGCTGCAATACATCATCACCGACTGCCGCAATGCGCGGGACGCAATGAAGGGTTGGAACCCGGAGCGTGAAAACTTTTATGCCGATCAGGGCATGACTTATTCCATGGAGCATATGCGCCGCATCGGTAAGCTGCGCACCCGCTAATCAAAGGGGCAACAGCCCCACAACAACGGAGACTATACTATGCCAAAATCTTTTAAAATTCGCCCCGTCAACCACGGTACTGTCCGCGCCGACAGAAACCGTTATTGCGGTCCATCTGTTATCAGCGCCATCACTGGCATCTGTACCGGGGACGCCGCCCGGCGCATCCGCGAAAACACTGGCCGCAAAATGATCACCGGGACGCACCCGCGTGAAGTGATCCAAGTGCTGAACCAGTACGACATAACAGCAACCCCGCACACTATCGGGTTTAATCTGAACCGCACCACTGGTCCGACCTTGGCTGCTTGGCTCAGAGCCACGGTCAAAGAACGCACGGCTGACCGCGTGTTCCTGATCGTGTCTGGCTGGCACTGGCAGCTGGTGCAGGGTCGCAGATATGTGTGCGGTCTGACCGGGGACGTTGTCAGCATTAAAAGCAAAGCCGTCAGACGCCGGGCGCGTGTTGCCAACGTCTTTGAACTGACCGCCAACTGGCGCTAACACAAAGCCTGATGCAAGTTAAAATTAATACTTGCATCAGGCACTGATCGGTGTATAATCATAGACAGAGACAGGGGCAGTGGCCCATTAACCAACGGAGAATGTATCATGGCTAAACTTACCGCAAACGATATCAAGACTAACGTCACCAACGCAATCATCGCGCAGCTAGAAGACAGCACCTCGCTTGGCGCATGGTCTTGCCCTTGGAACCGTGCTGGTCTGGGCGGTATGCCCACCCGGTCCAATGGCGAATATTACAAAGGCGTCAATGTAATCATCCTGATGATGGCAGGCTTTGGCAATCCAAACTGGATGACATACAAGCAGGCAGAGGCACTGGGCGGTCAGGTGCGCAAAGGCGAAAAAGGCACAATGATTGTGTTTTACAAGCCGCTCACTATTAAAGACAAAGCCACTGGTGATGAGAAACGCATCCCAATGCTCAAGACGTACAACGTTTTTAATGCTGACCAGATCGACAACCTGCCAGCTAAGTTTCACCCTGCACCAGCCACTAAGGTCGAAGGCAAGCAGCGCATCGCGCATGTCGATGACTTTGTGGTCAACACAGCAGCGACCATCAACGTTGCAGGCCATAGCGCATTTTACCGCCCGGCCACTGATGAAATCACCATGCCTGATTTCGATCTGTTCCACACCACTGAAGACTACTACTCTACTGAATTGCACGAACTGGTACACTGGACAAAAGTAATGGAGCGGTGTGACCGTGACCTTGGCCGCGACCAGACAGGTTATGCCAAAGAAGAATTGGTTGCTGAATTGGGCAGCGCATTCTTAATGGCCATGCTGGGTCTGGAAAGCCAGCCGCGTCAGGACCACGCGCAGTATTTGGCCAGCTGGTTAAATGTTTTAAAAGCTGACAACGATGCGATTTTTAAAGCCGCATCTAAGGCCAGCGCCGCCGCTCAGTACCTGCAGGACTTGCAGGTTACTGACGCCGCCAAGATTGCTGCTTGACAGTATGTCAGTAGCTGACTTACACTACGCCTCGCAGCTGTTGAACAACGGTCCCAGTAGCCAATCAATACTTCACAGTGTTGGGTCACCCGGCGAAGATACCTTGGGTCAACAGCTGCACCACAACGGAGAACAGACTATGCAATTGATGCCACATCAAATTGAAGACGCCGCCTTTCTAGCCAGCAAACAGTTCGCTGGTTGTTTCTCAGGCATGGGGTCAGGCAAAACCCTCACCGCATTAGAAGCCGTCAACCTTGTAGGGTTGCAAGGCGATACACTGATCGAAGAAGGCAGGGTGCTGGTTATTGCGCCGCCTATCGCGCTGCACATGTGGGCAGAAGAATTTACCAAACATTGCAAGTTTCGCGCCCAGCTTGTCAAAACAGGCAAGGTCGATCTAGACCCACTGGCTCACTGCCACGTCATGTCATATGAGATCGCGACCAAACGGGCGCTGGAACTGCGCACATGGCGATACAAGATTATGATCTGTGACGAAAGCCACGCGCTCAAATCTACAAAAGCAAAGCGCACCAAAGCTATCCTCGGTCAGGGTGGTCTGTGTTCTTATGTGACCCATAGCTGGATGCTGACCGGGACACCACAGACGCGCTGGAATGACGATCTGTTTCCTTTTATCATCCGCGCCGGGGCAGACAAACTGCGCCGCCAGATTGGCCAGCTGACCCTCAACAAATTTCAATTGCGGTACTGCAACACCCGGCAGCAAAAGTTTCCCGGCGCACGTTTCCCTTCCACCATTGTGATCGGCAATCGTAACACTGATGAACTTAACTACATGATGTTTAAAGAAGGCATGGCCGTGCGCCGCGAACTGTCTGACGTTTGGGCTGCAATGCCTGCCCTGACAAAAAGCCGTCTGGTCGTTGATCTTGACCCAAGCGCAGAGTTGCGCCAGATGCTGCGCAACGCGGACAAGCAGGGTGACCAGTGGGTAGAGGAAAACAAAAACAGTGAGGCACTGGCCACCATGCGCCGCCTGCTGGGCATCGCTAAGATTAAACACAGCGTAGCAGAGATCGTGGACCGCTTAGAGGCAGGCTATGGGCCGCTGCTGGTTGGTGCATGGCATACTGACGTGATCGACGCCTTGACGCTGCAGCTGGCAGGCAAGAAGTACGTCACGCATTCACTGGATGGTCGCACCGGGGCTAACAAAAAGGTCTGGTTGCAAGAGCAATTTAACGACAAGAAACTTGACGTACTGGTCGGTCAGATCAGCGCAATGGGCGTGAGCCTAAACCTGCAGCGCGGTGGCAATCGTATCATCGTAATTGAAGAAGATTGGTCACCAGCTGTGATGGATCAATTCTATGCCCGGCTGCACCGCATGGGCCAAGAACAGCCTGTGCATGTTGACACGTTTGTCAGCGACACTAAACTCGACAAAGCCATCGCTCGGATCAGCGGCACAAAACGTGCTGAACATGTCCGGGTGTTAGCCAACAACGGAGATAGACTATGATTAAAGAAAACATTTTAGCTGGCGCAAACGCTATTGATGCGCTCAAGAAATTTAACGTGGACCGTTCAAAATTTATGAACGCTTCAGAAGCCGACACTTGCATAAGGCGGCAGTGGTTTAGCAAACAGCCTGACATCGAAGGTGAGCCGCAAGATTGGGGTTTTGCCCGGCGCGGCAACCACATGGAAGACTACTTTGTAAAGTGTATGGCCGCTGCTAACATGCCGCTGGCGCTGGCCGGGGACCAACAGCACAGCTTTGCTGACCCGGACACAAAGATCAGCGCAACACCTGATGGGGTGCTGGAGTACGAAGGCGAAAACCCAATTGCGATAGAATTTAAAAGCATCGACCCGCGCACTAACAAAAGCAATTTGCCGCGCAGTGGCCACGTCACCCAACTGAAGCTGGCCATGTGCCTGATGAACAAGCAGCGGTACGCTGAAGGTAAAAAAATCGAGCATGGCCTCATTATTTATATGGACGCCAGCAACTATAACATCATCCACGAATACCGTGTGGACTGTGACCATTCGTTTCTAGATAAAATGGCAGGCCGGGCTAACAAGATACTGCGCACCCGCAATGTTGATGTCCTTGACCGCGAAGGTAAGACCACTAAGGAATGCACCCGCTGCCCGTTTAAGGCAGACTGTGGTGTGGCAGTCGAAGGCGGCGGCGGTGGTGACAAGCGCGGCAACCGGGGCAGTAATCTGCATGACGTTGTCCAACAGTTTCTGGACATCAAGATACAAGAGGGTCAACTAAAACAGTCTAAGGACATGTTGACCGAAGAAATTAAGCAAGAAGTGTTGTCACGCAACGCTGACCGCTTAGTAGTCGGGGGCGTTCAAGTATCGCTCAAGGCTGTTAAAGGTCGGGCTAGCCTTAACCGCAAAGCAATTGCACAGGCTGGCATCGATCTATCCATGTTTGAAACAATAGGCGCACCTTCTGAGCGTCTAGAGGTCAAACAACTGTAACCTGTACAAATGTAAAATGTACGCAACTTAGGAGCCAATACCATGGCAAATGAACTGACAAACTACTTATCTGCTGGCAACCTGCCAGAAATCTCTGACGCCGACATGATGGCCGGGCTGTCCGAAATCATCGATGACAGCGGCGAAGGGTCTGGCCCTCTTGGCTTTGACTTCATGTCGTTTAGTGGAAAGACAGGCCGCTACGCCGTAGGCCGGGACAAGGAAGAAATTGACCCCGGTCAGCTGTTCCTGCTTGAACCCAAGGCTGTAGTCGAAGGCTGGACGTGCTGGAAAGGCAACCGCCCAGTAGACCGTGTAGAGTGGGGTGTTTTTAACCGCGCTGCAAATCGGGTGTCAAAGGATGATCTAGACGATCATGGCCCATACCGGGAGAACATGGGCGAAGGTTGGAAAAAGACGCTGGGTTTAGGCGTTAGCGAAATCTCATCTGATGAGGGACGCCAACAAATTAAATTCACCACAAACTCTGCGTCTGGCAATAACGCAATCAAAGACATTCTCAAAAAGATTGTCGAGCGCGTTGCAGCTGGTGAGCCACACATCCCGCTGGTGTTCTTTGATAGTGAAACCTTCACTGCGCAGGACCAGACCAACTACAAGCCTAAGCTGGTTGTGGACGCTTGGGTAGGCCGCGTGGCAGTCACGGCATTCTTTGCTGGCGAAATGTCAGAGGATGAAATGGTAGAGGGTGTACCGAAAAAGAAGACGCGCAAGCGCGGTAAGTAAAACAAAATTAAGGCCCGGTCATAACAACCGGGCCTTAGTTTTTCAACATTTTGATCAGTACATTGGACAGCCAACGGAGATTGACTATGAGCGAAAATATACAGGAATATAGAATGGTGTCAACTTTATCTGCGCTAAAGCGCACGATAGCTGACTGCATTACACACGGCCCCACCGCCCTCGATTTTGAAACAACGTCCCTTGCGCCGAAAGAAGGCCGGGTGCGGCTGGTTAGTCTGTGCAACAAACGGGTGCAGGCGTTAGTAGATTTTGACGCCATCGGCGTTGACAGTTTTCGCAAACACGCACGGCTGTTTGAGGCGGGGACATGGGTAGTGTTTAACGTTGGGTTTGAGGGCCGCTGGTTTATGAACGGCCATTCACACCCCAAATTGTGGGACGTAGGAAACATGCGCCGGGCCATCATTGGCGGTGGTAGTTTTCGATTGGCCCAGCTGGTGCTGTGGGACTTGGACATTGTGATGTCAAAGGAACAGCAGGCCAGTGATTGGTCTGCGCCTGACCTATCAAAAGAACAGCTAGACTACGCGTATCTAGACGCTGACCTGACATACAAATTGTGGGAACATTGGTCGGAACAAGCGGACACTGGGCGTTGGGGTGGTTTCTATACCCTTAACGACATGTGGCCTGCAGTGGTAGAAATGGAAGACAGCGGCATGTTGCTAGACCACGCCGCGCACATCACTCTTGTGGATGCGTGGCAAAAGGAACGCCACCAGCGCCTGCAAGAGATCAGGCAGCTAGTGTCAGACGATGACGTGGCAAACGTTAACAGCGACAGGCAGTGGTCAGATTACCTGTCCAAGCTATTGCCAGAGGCGTACACAAAGATATGGCCCAAGACAGAACGCACCGGGCAGATGTCGATGACAAACGAGAGCCTGCGCTTGATGTCCACAAAGTGTATTGGCACACCGCTGGCGATATTTATGGACACTTTGGCCGAATACAAAACAATCAACAAATACATCAACAGCTTTGGCGAGAGCCTTTTAAACGCCAGCCGCATGTCACCTGACAAGCGCATCCGGGCAAGGTTTAACATTGGGTATGCGAAGACCGGGCGGTTTAGTTCATCCGGGCCAAACCTGCAGCAAGTGCCGCGTGACCGTGAACTACTAGGCAAGCCTGTATCGGTTCGCACTAGCTTTGTCGCGGGGTTAGGACGCAAGTTGGTCAGCCTTGATTACAGCGGCATAGAACTGCGAGTGTTGGCGCTGCTGTCTAAGGACGCACAGCTGCTAGAGGACGTGGTCTATGGGGACGTTCACGCAGAGGTGGCGGCAAAGATGGCCGGGCGTAAGATTGACAAGACAGTGGCCGCTGACAAGGCGCTGCGCTCTAAGGCAAAGGGTGTCAGTTTTGGCATCATCTATGGGTCAGGGGCGCTGGGGCTGGCAGGCACAATGAAAACAACAGAGACAGCTGCGCAGGAATACATCGATTTTTGGGCCACACGATACCCAGACGCGTTCAACTACCGCTGGCTGATGATGCAGGAAGCAGCAAAAGACCGCTTTATTCGGACGGTTGACGGCGGGACAATTTACATGGGGCGCAAGCCTGACCTTCCGAAATGCGCCAACTACCCGGTACAACGCGCTGCGCTGTCGGTAATGGCCAGAGCCATTGTACGCCATAAGCAGTCGCTGGACGCCCTGCGCCATGACGGCAGGCATCGCCTCACTAGAATGCTGGCCACTATCCATGACGCCATTATAACAGAGGCGTCTAGT
>Ga0209634_1000223_pt1 | contig 44649 bp, 39 predicted proteins | sample LinPmetageLP40_FD_184043 | JGI IMG/M metagenome (GOLD analysis project Ga0209634, IMG submission 184043) | Marine viral communities from the Pacific Ocean - LP-40 (SPAdes) (version 2) | ecosystem: Environmental > Aquatic > Marine > Oceanic | place: Pacific Ocean | collected 2010-08-26 | reverse complement strand
AATTCTTTAGAGTGTGGCGAAAGTCTCGCGTAGGGCGGAGTCTACTCTTCCGATTACTTAAAAAGTATCAGGCTACATGTATATTATCTACGAGTGATCGTATTCTTTTCGTAAAAAGTGTGACACTAGGTAGTTAAGTATAACTAGTAAGGGGCTAATGTCACAGTTCTTGTTGAGGACGAGAGGTTATTTATTTAATTCTTGTTGGAATTCCAATTCTTCTTGATAGATATTATTTAATTGTTCAAGTAAATATTCGATTGAGCACTGTCTGTTTAAATATTCAGTATTAGTTATCAGATCGATCTGTTTATTTAGTTGTTTATTCAGTTTAATAGTTAATTTAATAGATTCAGTTAAGGTCATAGTTATATATTTTAGATTCAATTATATTATCTTTATAAGTCCGTATTTTATTTGAAAAAATTGGGCTGTTCTTGTTAAGGACGAGAGGTTTTAGATCATATGTTTATTGTTATTAGGATTATTACTATAATTACCATTACTACTGCGTGTACTTGATTCGACAGTAACTGATCTTGTTTACTTTTCTTCATGTTATTTGATTTTAAGATTAATATGTAGGGGATTTCTACTGAACTACTTGGTTAAAAGTAGTGATCTTGTTGCAACCGGCATACTTACTGATGAAGTATATGACTTGTACTTCTCCCAGCAGTTCATTGCATTTAGTTTCTCTTTCATAACTTCATACACTGCGTCGTGATTGTACTTCGCTACAGTTCCATTCTTGAACGTTACATTTACTATTGTGTTTTTACCGATCAACGACTTTCTTACTACGAATCTTTTAGATTCCAATACTACTACTTGATTGTTCATAAACTTGAATTTTAGATTAATTATTATTATTATTATTATTCATATATATTATCTTATAATATCCGTATTTTATTTGAAAGCGACAAGGACGAGAGGTTGCTGAGCTTGTATTGATGCAGCAGCATCGTCGTTACATATATATTATCTGGGCAAAGTCGTATTCTTTTTGCAAAAAAATTAGTTGTTTGCTATAAAAAACATAAATAGTACAGGCGTAACGCGCTGGAAACCAAGCATATATAGAAACAAAACGTAAAAAAAAGGGGGGACCCGCTAAACTGAAACGCGTTTCGTAACTGGTTGAAAGTCAGAGAGTTAGGGGGTAACACTAAACTTCCCTACATCTCAAAAAAAATTTTTTCAGAAAAATTATCGCAATATAAAAGTGTGACACTAGGCTACTAGATAGGTATAGTAGGGGGCTAATGTCACATTATTGGTTATTTGTAAGATTTACTCTTTCCATGTAAGTATATATACTATATAACACCACAATTAAAATGGGGAAACAGAAATTAAGTCCTAAAGCTGCAAAAGCAAAGGCAGTGAGGGATTTAGCTTGCGCTAATACAGACGACAGGAAGGCTAAGAGAGCAGATAGTCAGATGAAAAGAAGAAAAGCCATAAAGAATAAGGGTGTGGCGTTTTTATTAGACAAGGATTATGACCATAATACAAGCAAGTTTGTGTTATCGTCCCACAATAGAGGAGGAACACAGAGTAAGAGCAAAAAAGACGGTACAAAAGCCGAGAAAAACAATAAATAAAACATCGACATGGCAATAACTTCAACGTATCCCATAATAACACCAAAACTGGGAGATCTTATAGTAGGTACACAGACATATACTACTGCAGATCCAGTATTAGACAACCCAACAAGGAACTTTACAGTTCAATCTATAGCGGATGTAGTTCAAAACAATGGAGGTACAACTAATGTTATACCAGCATTTTCAGCTACTGGATTAGTAAATTCCGTAATAAGACAAGATAGCAATGGCATAGTATATATTGGTCCAGAAGACAGTACTAGGTTTACAGGCAATAGCATAAACGCACCTATTATTTCAAGTACTACTATATCTGCTACGAATATCAATGGCAGTAATGGTGGAATTGTTAGTATTTTAGGTAATAGTACAATAGGTAATGAGTTGGCAGACACTTTGGAAATAAATGCAACGATCCAAGACGGATTTCATATGAAGTCAGCTGATGGCAGCGTTTTTAAAATAACAGTATCAAATGCAGGAGCGTTAATTGTAACTGCGGTTTAACAAATATAAAATATGGCAAGAATAAGTTCGTATCCATACGACATTACAGTTCAAGACACTGATGCTTGGGTGGGCTCTGACTCTGTCAATAGATCTACTAAGCAATACACGGCTGAAGCTGTGGCTAGATATTTGAATATAAAGGGTAAGATATCTATATCTGCTCAGATGGTATTTAAGTATGTGGATGTTAATCCAGGAGCTGGTGATTTTTCTGGGCCAGCTGATGGTTCTGCTATAACATCTATAACTACAATGCAATTATCTACAGCCGATGCTTCTGGTCAAGATGTTATTGCATTTATGAATTACCTAGTAGGTAGCAGTATACTTATAAGTGAACAAAACAATATAAGTACGTTTGGTCATTTCTTAATAAACAGCTATACTATTAGCGCTGCTGGTTTCTACACATTAAATTTAACCAACATCGGAGGAAACGGGAACTTAACAAACTTATTATACTATGACTTTGCAGTATTTACGCTTTCATCACAAGTAGCACCAACTTTTATATTTACACAAGCAGTAGCGGCTGCGGTATGGAACGTAAGCCATAACTTAGGAAAATTTCCATCTATTTCCGTTGTAGATACAGCAAATACTGTAGTCATAGGGCAGTACGAGTATACAGACAATAATAACGTAATAATAACATTTTCGGCAGGATTTGCCGGTAAAGCATATCTAAACTAACAAAACATGGCAATTAATTTTTTAAACACGGTTGATCTTAATAAGAACTCCCTTGACAATGCCAGGATTCAAAACCTAGGTGCTGACCCTTCAGCTGCAAACAGTTCTATAGGACAAATATATTTCAACACTGGTATTGATACTCTAAAGCAGTACGTGTCAGATAACGGATCAGGTAATCCTGGTTGGGTTGAAGTGGGTGCTACTAGTGGTGTTGAGACATTTACAAACACAAGTGGTACTTATGTAGCTTTTGGTAGCGATAATGCTTCGGCTATTGGAGATGTAACTGTAGGTACGGTAGATCTTACAGCTGTTGACGGTACATCAAGTGCTGCTGATAGGTTTTTAACTAAAAACAATAAATGGGCAACTATACCATTTGGAGATATAACTGAAGTACAAGGTGGTACTTATATAAGTGTAACAAATCAAACAGGCCCAGTGCCTATTGTTAATCACGATGCAACAACTAGAACAAATACAACATCAACAGCGACTCCAGGGTACGGCTCTACATTCACGGCTCTTGATTCTGTAACTACAAACGCAACTGGCCACGTAACAGCCGTTAATACTAAAACAGTTACCATACCTGCTTCAGATGACACCACTTACGACTTACTTACAGCACCGACTGGTACTGCTATTAGATTAGACCCTAGCACTGGCACAAACGATGATGTAACTATATCTGGAACAACTGGTCAAATAGCTTTAACTAGAATAAGCGCATCGGAACTTAGAGTTGCTTTAACAAGTAATGTAACTATAACCAACGACTTAACAGTTGAAGGCGAAATAGAACAAACTTCTACAGGTAACGAAAACAGTTTTAACAGCCCACTTAACATGAACAACACGAAGTTGTTGGGTGTTGCAACAGGTACGGCTGGAACTGACGGTGTTAACTTAGCTCAAGTAGAATTACTTGTCGCAGGCGTTGGTGTATTCCAAGGATCATATAACGCAGCTACAAACTCTCCGGCTTTAGAGGGAGCTAGTAATGTTGCTTTAGATCAAGGTGATTACTTCGTAGTATCAGTATCTGGTAGTTTCTTAGGTGAAGCATTAGAACCTGGTGACTTTATATTTGCTAACAACGCAATCGCTGCTAATTCTACTCCTGCTTTATCCAACTATACGGTTGTACAATCGGATGACAATGTAGCAGGCGCGGGTGCAACAGATGGAGCTACGCAGAAGGGTGTATCTGGATTTGACAGCGAAAACTTTACGGTGTCAACGAATGGTTGGGTTCAATTAAAACCTCAATCAAATCCTTATGCTAAAAAGATAGCTTTAACAGGAGGTGTTGACTCTGGTGGGCAAACTACATTTACGGTAAACATTGTAACTATGTTTGGTGTAGGAGCACTTGCTGCTAATTGTATTGCAACAGTAAAAGAAACAGCTAGTAACCTTATTGTATATCCTGAAGTAACCGGTAATGGAACTGGTAGTTTAGAATTTAAATTTATACCAGTAGTAAGCACATCGGCTGGCTTCTACACGGCTTACGTTAGTTACATATAATATTAACTTAATAAAATCTTAGATGGCATATATACCATTTTTAAATAACGCATATTTTTCCGCTAAGGTAGGAATCGGAACGACTAGTCCTGATTCTAAACTAGAAATATTTGATAGCAGTAGTAGTACAGACCCAACAACACTTGATAGTAATTTTTTATTATTAACAAATGGAGACGCTACTGAGGTAAGTGAAACATGGGGTGTAGGTTTTAACACTAAAAACAGCTTGGGCACTAACAAACTTGGCGCTTATGTACACGCTATTGGTAATTACAGTAGTAATTACAATACAAGTTTAGCATTCGGAACAAGAGGCGTTACAGCGGGCACAAGTGCAACAGAAAGAATGCGTATTGATTCTGCCGGCAACGTCGGGATTGGGACGACTAATCCTCAAGCACCTCTTGTTATAAGTAACTCAAGTACTGATGGCTTAGAATTTCATAACAGTATTAGTTCAAGTTCAAGAATTATATCGTATAAAAGAAGCAACAATACTTTTAGACCTCTAAGGCTTGAAGCTTTAACACATATATTTAGTATAAGTGGTAACGAAAAAATGCGTATTGACTCCAGCGGCAACGTTGGTATAGGAACGACTAGTCCTGGAGGAAAATTAGAAGTAGATGGGCAGTATGGTGATTTGAAAATTGGAGATCCTAGTCTTGGTACTCAAATAACATATTACGATACCACAAGAATACTCATGAATTCTGCGGATATTAAGTTTTATACAAATAGTCTAACAGAAAGAATGACTATTGAATCAAACGGCAACGTTGGAATCGGTACGGCTAGTCCTAGCGTTAAGTTAGATATAAGGTTATCTGGGACAACAGGTAAAGTTGCTGAACTTCATAACAGCGTGGGTTATGGTGTTGGATTTACTGTAGAAAGTGATGGAGGTGTTAATACTATAAATTCAGAAAGTAACCAAGCATTAGCCTTTGCAACAAATGGTTCATCAAATGAAAGAATACGTATTACCTCAGGCGGCAACGTCGGGATTGGGACGACTTCACCCGGTTCTAAATTATCAATAGGCGGGACAACGGGATCATATGGTTCAGGCATAGGTTTTGAACCAACAGGTACAGGTGCCAGAATATATAGAACTTTTATAGGAACAGACGGCAGCTTCAGGTTTGATGACGTAACAGCTGGATTTCTAACAAGATTAGCAATAACCAGTTCAGGCAACGTCGGCATCGGGACGACTAATCCTTCTGGTGTATTACATATTAAAAAAGACAATGCCCTTGCTACTTTTGAAATACAAGGCGGATTAAATACTCAAACAACAGCAGGTGCTGTAAATGGAGAAATAAATTTTGGTGTAAATGACCCTTCTACAACAGGAGGTATAGGTGCTAGTATTAAAAATATTTCACAAATATCTAACGGTGCTCATAACGGTTTAGCTTTTTATACTGGACTGCAAGGTAGAACTCCTTACTTACAGCAAATGTTGTATTTTACAGCACAAGGAGGTTTATCATTTGGAACATCAAATTCAGCCTACGGAACATCTGGACAAATATTAAAATCAAATGCAGATGCTCCACCAACTTGGGTAGCCGCTTCAACTGTGATTGGTGGTCCTTACCTACCACTAGCTGGTGGTACTATGACTGGTGTTACACAATTTAATGATCACACACAACACGGAGATCAAGTATCGGCAAAATGGGGCGCTAGCAATGATTTAACAATTCAGCATAACGGAACAAATAGCGTTATTGCAAATTCAGTAGGTAATCTATATATTAGTAACCACGCAGATGATAAAGATATAATATTTGAATCCGATAATGGCTCTGGAGCTTCAGTATCTTATTTAACTTTAGACGGAAGCACCACACACGCTTACTTTTCAAACCCAGGTAACGTCGGGATCGGGACGACTAGTCCATCTCAAAAACTTCAGGTTAGTACATCTAATTATAATGTTTCTAAATTTGTTGGAAACACGAGCAATGGAACTGGTTATGTTGGAGCTGTGTTAGAAATTGAAACAAATAATGACGAAAGAGGTAGAGGGGTCTATTTAACACATAGAAACGCTACTGATACTTCAGATAGTGAATGGTATGCAGGTGTACCTTATAATGGTGGAGGTTATAGTATTGGTAATGCAGCCTATGCTACAAGTATAGATTCAGCTGCAGGTCCAGCACACAAAGACCAATCAAAATTATTTATAGCAGAAAGCGGTAACGTAGGGATTGGGACGACTAGTCCTGCTTTACAATCAGGTGGAACAGGTCTTCATATAGACGCTACAACATCTTCTGAATTAAAATTTACAAATGATACAACAGGAATTACCGCATCTGACGGAACAGCTTTAGTTTCAACTGGAAATAATTTTACTATAAATAATAGAGAAGCAGGCAACATAACTTTAGGAACAAGTAATTCCACAAGAATGACTATTCTTTCTGCCGGTAACGTTGGTATCGGAACGACTAGTCCTGGAACTGCTCTTCACGTTGTAAGTGGTGGAATTGGCGTACAAGGTACTACCGGAGCCACAGCACTAACAGTTCCTGGAATCTGGATGGGAAGTGACGGAACTAATGCTCTTATTTATGGTAGACAAGCTAGTACTTGGAAACCAACATACTTAGATTCTAGTGCGTTATATATAAACGCTCAATCCGGCGGCAACGTCGGGATCGGGACTACTAGTCCATCTCAAAAACTTCAGGTTAGTACATCTAATTATAATGTTTCTAAATTTGTTGGAAACACGAGCAATGGAACTGGTTATGTTGGAGCTGTGTTAGAAATTGAAACAAATAATGACGAAAGAGGTAGAGGGGTCTATTTAACACATAGAAACGCTACTGATACTTCAGATAGTGAATGGTATGCAGGTGTACCTTATAATGGTGGAGGTTATAGTATTGGTAATGCAGCCTATGCTACAAGTATAGATTCAGCTGCAGGTCCAGCACACAAAGACCAATCAAAATTATTTATAGCAGAAAGCGGTAACGTAGGGATTGGGACGACTAGTCCTGCTTTACAATCAGGTGGAACAGGTCTTCATATAGACGCTACAACATCTTCTGAATTAAAATTTACAAATGATACAACAGGAATTACCGCATCTGACGGAACAGCTTTAGTTTCAACTGGAAATAATTTTACTATAAATAATAGAGAAGCAGGCAACATAACTTTAGGAACAAGTAATTCCACAAGAATGACTATTCTTTCTGCCGGTAACGTTGGTATCGGAACGACTAGTCCTGGAACTGCTCTTCACGTTGTAAGTGGTGGAATTGGCGTACAAGGTACTACCGGAGCCACAGCACTAACAGTTCCTGGAATCTGGATGGGAAGTGACGGAACTAATGCTCTTATTTATGGTAGACAAGCTAGTACTTGGAAACCAACATACTTAGATTCTAGTGCGTTATATATAAACGCTCAATCCGGCGGCAACGTCGGGATCGGAACGACTAGTCCAACAGCAAACTTAGACGTAACAAGTACTTTAAATCAACAACACTTGTATGTTCAAGGTGGTTATGCTGAAGGAACTGGAGCTTTAGCAAGAATAAAAACAACAGGTAATGGAAATGTTTTACTTCTTGAATCGGCTACTACTTCTGACAGTAGAGAAATTTTAGAAGTAAAAAATACAAATGGTACAGTATTTTTGGTTAGAGGTGATGGCAACGTCGGGATTGGTACAACTAGTCCTAGTGCTAAGTTAGAGGTTGCGGGTGCAATTTCGACAGGAAATGGAGCTAGTGTAAGAAGTGAAATATCTTCTCCTATAGGTAGTGGAAATGCATCATTACTTTTTGCATCAAACGCAGGAAATATAAATACAAATACTGCTGAATTTATATTTACAAATAGTCTTTATGGAAGCTCTACTCGTAATGAATTAATGCGTATCGACTCTTCAGGCTACGTCGGTATAGGTACGGCTAGTCCAAGTGAGAAGCTACACGTAGATGGAAATACTCTTATTAGTGCAGAAAAATACTACTACACAGCAGGAACAGGTGGTGGTTTTGGGTCTGATGCTAGTGGTAACTTTAAGATAAGGCAAAATGATGCTGATTTAATATTCGGATCAGGAAATAACGTAGGTATCGGAACGACTAGTCCTTTAGAGAAACTTGAAGTTCAAGGAACTGTGTATGCAACACCTATATCTTATGCAGCGAATCAAAGTGCTTATGCACTAAAGATGGGTGCGAGTAATAATACTGCATTTGACATGGGTATTAAGGCAAAGAGTACTTCAACAGGAGGTCCTTACATGTCTTTTTGTTCGGCTAATACTGATGATGTTATTGTTGTAAAAAATAGTAACGTAGGAATTAATACAGCCAATCCTTCTTATAATTTAGATGTAACAGGAAATGGTAGATTTACCTCTACAGTAACCGCAACCAACTTTATACTAAGTTCAGATAAGAGATTAAAGAACAATGTAGAAGAAGTTAATAATAATCATATAGACGTTAATTGGAAAACTTTTGAAATGAATTCAGAAGAAGGTCAAAGTAGATATGGTGTAATAGCGCAAGAGTTAGAGGAAGTTCATCCTGAGTTTGTAAGAACAGATGACGAAGGAATGAAGTCTGTGGCTTATATAGATTTATTAATCGCTAAGATAGCTGAATTAGAGGCTAGATTAGAAAAACTAGAAAAATAATGGCTTGTGGTTCAGTCTTAAGTACAGATACATTTTCATTACAGAATATTATTAACAATAGAAACAAAAATTATGATTAATTACGATTGGAATTGCAAAACAGTAGATGCCCGCCCTTTAGAGGACGGAGAAGTAGATGTAGTATATAACGTTCACTGGATAGTGACAGGTGTTTCAGATGAGTTAAAGCCAGACGGCGTAGCTTATTCAGCTACTAGTATTGGTACTCAAAACGTGCCTTGGAATCCAGAAGGTACATTTATACCATTTGAAGACTTAACTAATGAAATAGTTGTTGAGTGGACTCAAGCAGCTATGGGCGAAGAGCAAGTTGCTTCTATTGAAACTAGTATAGCTAGCCAAATAGAAAGTCTTATAAACCCAACTTCTATTACTTTAACAATTGGGGAACCAGTACCTTTAGTAGAATAAAAAAAGTAAAAATCACATAAAATAAGTAATGATACTAATATACCATAAAGGTGTAAGTTAAATCAAATCAAATTATTTTATGTCAGATGCAATAGTTAAGAATCTTAGCTTTGGTGAAGATGCCAGAGTGAAAGTGTTTAAAGGAATACAACAACTCACGAAAGCCGTTAGTTCTACGTTAGGAGCTAGTGGTAAACGCGTGTTACTAGAAGATGGATCAGGAATGCCTATTATCACAAAAGATGGTGTAACGGTGGCTGATTCAATAATCTTGCGAGACCCAGTAGAAAACATGGGAGCTACACTTTTAAAAGAAGCTGCAAGAAAAACAGTTAGAGAAGCGGGTGATGGTACCACTACAGCTACAGTTCTAGCTCATTCAATACTGGAAGAAGCTTACAAGGTTTCTAACAAAACAAATTTAAGAGAATTAAAAGACGGGATTAATTCTGCTGTTGAAAAAGTAGTTAAATTTTTAGAGCTAACTTCAGTGCCGGTGAAAGGTAACATGATAGATCAAATAGCTACAATATCTACTAACAACGATCCTGAACTTGGTAAAATTATAGCAGATGCTTTTAGAGCAGTGGATAACACAGGTGTAGTAATGATGGAAACGTCGGCTAATGGTAAAACAGAAGTTGAAGTCGTTGATGGTGTTCAGTATAATAAAGGACTGACAAACTCTCATTTCGTTACAAACCTTCAGTCAAAAACCGCTGAACTTGAAAACCCTTTAGTATTATTAATAGAATCTCCAGTAGATACTATCAGACAAATACAATCAGTGTTAGAGTACGTAATAAAAAACAATAAACCTTTGCTTATTATAGGCGATTTAGATCAAGGTGTTTTATCTGCTCTAGCTATGAACAAAATGAAGGGTAACATAAAGGTAAACGTTATCGATGCACCCACATTTGGAATTAGTAAGAAAGAAGTTTTAGATGACTTATCTTTACTAACAGGTGCTACAATTATAAATGAAGACTTAGGAGACGATATGGATATGATCCAAGTAGAACACCTAGGATATTGCTTAAAAAGTGTTACTTCTCACGAAGAGACTGTAATACAGGTTGGTGAAGCATCTGAAGAGATACTTGACATAATCAAAGGAATTAAAGATGAATTATCTAAAGATAATTTACAAGCTTATCAAATAATCAAGTTAGAGAAAAGACTAGCAATGCTAGCCGCTAAAATAGCTATCGTTAAAGTTGGTGCTAACTCTGATATTGAATTAAAAGAAAAAACAGATAGAGTTGAAGATGCTATCTGCGCTACTAAAGCAGCAATCAAAGAAGGTATTGTACCTGGTGGAGGAATTGCTTTATTAAATGCATCGGAAAAAATAGCTGCTAAATCAGAGGGTGAGACATTATTGCTAGAAGCCGTTAGAGCGCCTTTTAAGACAATACTAGAAAACGCTGGTATAAACAACTATGAATTTCCAAAAGGTAAAGGAAAAGGTCTTAATGTGGTTACAGGGAAAATGGTGAATATGATTAAATCAGGTATTATCGATCCCTTACTTGTTACAAAAAGCGCGTTAGTAAATGCAGCTTCAGTAGCTACTACTATTTTATCAACAGATTGTGTAATCAATAATTTGAGAATCGATGAAAGCAGTAGGTAGAAATATAATTATAAGAAAACTAAAAGAAGGGACTACCACTACAAAAGGTGGTCTCTTACTTGCAGAAACTCAAAGAGAAGATATTAGATACACTGAAGCTACTATAGTTTCACTAGGTGATGAAGCTGCTGCAACTGGCTTAAAGGATAATGGTAAAATATTTTTTGATAGGCATGCGGGACATAAGATTGAAGTAAATAAAGAAACTTATCATGTTATAAAATTACAAGATGTAGTTGTTGTTCTATGAGAAAGCTAGATGCAAGGGATATAAAAGATTTAAACCTGCTAAAGCACTACAGAATAATAAGAAGATGGGCTTGTAAAAACAACGATCTTAATGATGCTGATTTAGAATTGTTAATCTACTTTGATTGTATGGAGTTTTTCACAAAACAAGATTTCAAAATGGGTAGTTATTCTTATAGTTGGGACAACAGAAGATGGAATAGATTATTGCAAGAAGGCTGGATAGTTGTGTGGCGTAATAGAAACAGAACTACTCAGAAATATAATATATACAAAGTAAGCTTTAAGTGTAAACAACTTATAGCTAGAATGTATAGAATTATGCTTGGACAAGAAGATATACCAACAACTAAAAGATTCAATAAAATTATAGCTGGTAATTCATATACTGATAAAGTATTGACAGTGGCTATAGATAATGTTAACAAAGATAAAAGTAGATAATATGACACAACAAATAGATCCAATGACAGGTATGCCAATGGCAAACCCTCAGCAACAAATGCCAGCTAATATGCAAGGCGGACGTCCTCAAAATTTTATAACTCAACCTCAACAGCAAATTGGTCAGAGTGTTTTTGGTGGGCAATCACTACCTGCTCCTCTTTACAAGATGGATCCAGATTATAATGGAGAACCTGGTGTGCAACAAGAAGATTTCGAACAATTTTAAAATATACACTATGAAAGATAAAAAAGCAATGTTTGGCAAAGCACAATTACAAGGGCAAATAGGTGAGAACGCTGTTTGGGATGGACCGTTGAATACAACAGGTTTTCCAATGGGAAAAGGATCTAGTTCAGGAACTTATGGTATGGAAATATCTAAAGCTAGCTGTGGATGTGATTCTTACAGGCTACCTATTACTCAACGAGCTAAAGGTCAAATGTAATGAACTTTGAGGATATCAAATTATACACACTCAGTGTAGGCACTATGGCTATAACTATGACACATATAGATAGTTTATTAAAAATTATGCTATTACTGATAACTATAGGTTATACAGTACATAAATGGATTCATTTAAAGAAAAAAAAGTAACATGCCATATATTCAGCCAGACTCATCACCTTTCCTAAGAGTTCGTAAAACAACTAAAGGAAAAGGTCGAAACTTTCGAACAACTGGAGAAGGAGCTGGTATGACATCTGCTGGAGTAAAAAAGTACAGAAAACAAAACCCTGGAAGTAAACTTAAAACAGCTGTAACAGGTAAAGTTAAAAAAGGTAGTAAAGCTGCCGGCAGAAGAAAATCTTTTTGCGCTAGGTCCAAAGGATGGAAAGGTGAGAGAGGATTAGCTGCAAGAAGAAGATGGAAATGTTAAATAATAAATAAATATAAACAAAAATGAAAAAGTCACCTTTAAAAAAATCAAAACAAAAAGTAGAACAAGACTACGCTAGAAACGCTATCGCTGACTATAAAAGCGGAGATAAAAAAGCAGCTAAATACGAAAAGAAAAAAGAATTAGAAGTAGCAGCTGGAGAATCAGGTATTATGATGAAAAAATCTCCTTTGTATAATCAAAACAAAGGTTATGAATCTAATAAACAAGAAAAGAAAAACTTACTAAGTGATAATCCTATAGCTTCTAGAGCATCCGGTTCTTGGATGTCGAGACATTCTCAAAGTTATATGCCTTCAAGTTCTCCTTTACAACAACAAGGTTATAACGATAGACTAGACGAAACTTTAGGAGCAAAAGACGGTAAAAATTCTCAATCTTTAAAAGATCGTAGAGACGAGTCAAAAGGAATGGAAAAGAGCAAAGGCAAAGGAGCTTACTCTTCAGATTCTAACATGAGCTAATAAAACAGTAGAGATCTGTGATAAAACTCAAAAACGCCACACACTAACTTAACACTAACACTAACAAAAATGGCAAAATTTATTAAATTTAACTGTACTGCTGCTGCAAACCAGCCAACAGTATTAATCGCGATTGATCAAATCGCAGCGGTAACAACTAACGGAGGTGGAACTGCAACAACTATTCAATTAAACACTAGCGCAACTGCAAAGTGGGTTATCACTCACTCTGTAGCGTTAGCAGCAGGTGTAGCTAATAACTCTGTAGTAGAAGCAATCTACAAAGCTATGGGAGCTAATCCAGGAGGTATTGTATCTACTGTAGGCTCGCCTGTACTTGTATTACAAGCTCCAGCAGCACAAACTGGTTCTGGTAGACAAGTAGTGACTACGTCTCAAACATATGTGACATATACACAAAATGCTTGGACTGCCTAATTAATTAAATATCCACAGAGCCTAAAAATTCTGTGGTATTTTTAAATTATCTTTATGAAGACAACAAAAACTGGATACTTAAAAAATAGCCCTGACGTAAATAATTCTCAAAACAAGGTTATGGGAAATAAGATTACAATGAAAGGAGTAGAGTTTAAAGTTTTAGGTGTTGACAATAATGGGTATGCGAAAACAATGTATCCGGGACACGACTATATTTTTCCTGGAGCTAAATACGTAATAGAAACACCTATAAAGTAATATGGCTTATAAAATGAAAATGGGTAAGTTATCTATTGACAACACTCCTATATACCAAATGGATACAGACGAAGGTGTTATGGGTCAAGCTAATAAAAATGGTTCTATAATAGTAGATAAAAACTTAAACGCACTAGAGCGAGAAGATGTAGTTAGACACGAGAAAGTTCACTTAGCTCAAATGGAAAGCGGCGACCTTGATTACGATGATGAATTCGTTTACTGGAAAGGTAAAAAATATCCAAGATCTACAATGGATGAGGGAAATAAAAAACTGCCTTGGGAGGTGAAAGCTTGGAAGGCAAATAAGCTGAAATACACGTAATAATACAAGTATACAAATCAAATCTAATTAAATGAAAAAATTACTATTAATCTTATTATTAACATCAACATTATTATTAAGTGCCCAAATAAATAAAATGGAAGGTTCTTGGGTAAGTGAAACATCTTCATATGTTATGACTATCATAACTGATGAATCTAAACCAGTTAAAGTGTTTAACACTAGCTTTTCTGAAAATGATTTTATAGAAGAGTATATTGTAAGTAGTAATGGAGAAACCTTTACAACTAAACTACATAATCCAGATAACGGGTACTACGTTGATATTAAGTATATTTTAAAAGATTCAAACACAATGATATGTGAATATACTGGTGACTTAAATAAAACTGTTACCGTTAAAAAATTATCACATTTTTATATAGACTTAACAAAAAACAAATAAATATTATGGCTTACAATCAAAAAAAACAAGCTGGACGAGGTTCAATGCAAAAAACAGGCGCAGGAGTTCCTTCTGCTTTATTACAATCACCAGATGAAAAAAAAGGTAAAAACTATGTTCCCCCTGGAGGAGAATACGTTAATAATACTCCTGCTCCTACTTCTAGTGGGGATAAGTTTAAAGACGATATAGTTACATCCATGTACAAAAAAGACATAGAAAGAGACAGCATAGGTAATGCTAACAAAAATCAAATGATGGAGAAATTAAATCTATGGCCTAAACAAGGAGATAAGTTTGGAGGTGGTACTATAAAAAGTATTGACGAAAAAGGAAATTACAACATTAATACGGGGAGGAGTAGTGACAATATTCAAGTTTCAAGAAAAAACATGCGTTACACTAAATTAAAGGGCAATAGCGGAGGTGACAACAGAGTGACTCTAACGCCTAGTGGTAATTCAAGTTATGACGAATATCCTAGAGGAGAAATTCAAGTAGGTAGTTCAAGATTAAATAATCGTAGAAATAAAAATAAATAAATGAAAAAAATATTTGCATGGCTTACAGGTGGTGTTATCAAAGAGATTGGTAACGTCATTGATAAGCTTACAACAACTGAAGAAGAGAAGCTTGAAATAAAAAAACAACTTCAAATCATTCTTGAAGAAGCTGACAATAATGCTCAGCAACAAGTAACAGACCGTTGGAATGCAGATATGAATTCTGACAGTTGGTTAGCTAAAAACATTAGACCTTTAGTTCTAGTGTTTTTAACATTTGTATTTAGCTTGTTGGCTTTTACAGATGGTAACATAGGTGAATTTAAAATAGCAAAAGAATACATACCAATATTTCAAACATTATTGGTTACGGTTTACGGAGCTTATTTCGTGGGAAGAACTTGGGAAAAAGCAAAATCAATAATTAAAAATAAATAAATAAAATGGGACAATTCGGAAATCAACCTGATTTTATCACAAATGACATTAAAACAGTAACTCCTGTTTTAGCAGCTAATTTAACCGCGGCTGACTCCTTAGACGGTTCTATTATATATGTAGGAACTAGTGCTCCTGGTAATATTCAAGTAATACCAGTTGGGACTGTAGGACCAAGCGTTATAAGTGGTTTTTCATCACCTGGATATACTGGGTCTGGCGGAACTGGATATGGAGACGTTGTAGACGAGAACACAGATATGATAGGCGGCAGCGGTAATGGCTTGGATATATTATATACAGCTGTTAACGGACAAGTTGTTAGCATTACTCAAATAATAGATCAAGGAACTGGTTACTTAAACGGTGATTTAGTTACAGTAGATGGCGGTGATGCTAATGCAGTGTTTAGAATAGTAGCAACACCTGGATTACCAACAGTAACTCAAGCTATTACTTTTACAAACGTTATTCAAGGAGAGTGGTTTCCAGTAGTTGTAGATTATGTTTTATCTAATGCAACAACTGTTACTAACTTAGTGGCGGGTAAATAATAAAAAACAAGTAACTATATAAATATAAATCAAATTAAATATAATTAAAATTATGAGTGAAGTAACAAAAATTACAGAAGAGCAGTTAAAAACAATTCAAGACCAACAAGCTAAATTGCAAGCAGCGTTTATTGATGTTGGTTTTATTGAGAGTAAAAAGCATGAAGCTCTGCACATTCAAGTTCAGGCATCAGAAGCTCTAGAAGCAACTAAGAAAAAACTAGAGCAAGAGTATGGTCAAGTTAATATTGATCTAACTGATGGTAGTTATACTGTTATTGAGAAAAATGAATCTGCAAGCACTTTGGAAAAAGCTTAATGAGCTCTATTGTAAGAAAGATCAGTATAGGTTCTGACTATAAAAACGATGCCATGCATTACGCAGTTGGGCAAAACGTTTATGGCGGACATACTATTACAGCTATACTACACGATCAAGAATCAAACTCTTACAGTATATACATTAAAAAAGAAGATGAGGTAATGCCATGGAAAAAATTTAATTCTAACATGGCAATATCTGTTGAATACGATTTAGAGTATTAATGAAGAGCTTGTACGACTTCATCATCAAACCTCTTGGTGATAGATATGAAAATGAGATAAAGATTGGTGACAAAACTTTGGTTTTAAATACTAAAATAGAAAGTTTTAAATCTGTTAACAATTTAGCAGTTGTAGTAGAAACACCAAAAGCATTTAAAACAAGTATACAAAAAGGAGATATAGTATTAATACACCACAATGTTTTTAGAGTATTCTACGATATGAAAGGTGTTAAAAAAAATAGTAGATCATATTTTAAAGATGATTTATATTTCTGTGCTGTAGATCAGATATACTTGTATAAAAATACAGAGGATTGGAAATCATTTGGAGACAGATGTTTTGTAATGCCTCTAAAAAACGAAGACATTCTAACGAACGATAAAGAGCAAAAGCTTATTGGTATACTAAAGTATGGTAACAAGTCCTTAGAAGCGCTTAAAATCAACCCAGGAGATGTTGTAGGGTTTACTCCTAACAGCGAATGGGATTTTATCGTCGACGAGCAAAGAGTTTTCTGTATGAAATCTAATGATATTGTAATCAAATATGAACACCAAGGAAACCAAGTTGAGTATAATCCAAGCTGGGCACATCGCAATAGCTGAATTAGTTAAAGTAGCTAAAGAACTTATCGTAGATTCAGATGATGATTTAACAGCAGACAAGCTTAAAAACGCAGCTGCCACTAAAAAATTAGCAATATTTGATGCTTTTGAAATACTTAAACGTATAGATGAAGAAGACAATATTCTTAACGAGAAACCTAAAGGAGCTAAAGAAGAAAAAGCTTTTAAAGGGTTTGCTGAAGGTAGATCTAAGTAATGTACAAGCAGTCATTATACAAAATTTTACCTAACCACGTTAAAACCAAGATCTTAAATAGAAACAATAAGTTTAAGAAGTGGAAATACGGTTATGATGAAGATCATGATATGGTGGTTATTAGTAAAACCGGGGAGATAGGAGAGATTTATGAAATACAAAATCTAATAATAGCTTTACCAAAAGCTACTGATGTGGTAAAAAACGAAGGTAACAGATGGAAAGCTGCTGAGTATCCTAAAGAATTAAAGAATATTAAAACTGTTTTTGATTGGAAGAATTACTCTGAACAATTTAAAGAAGAATGGTATGACTATATTGAAGAAGAATTTCAAAGGCGTGAAAAAGGTTATTGGTTTTTTAACAAAGACAAGCCTACTTATATTACTGGTACTCAGTACATGTACCTGCAATGGTCCAAGATTGATATTGGGAAGCCGGACTTTAGAGAGTCCAATAGATTATTCTATTTATTCTGGGAAGCTTGCAAAGCAGACAAGAGATGTTATGGTATGTCATATCTCAAGAATAGGCGTTCGGGATTTTCATTCATGGCGTCTGGGGAGGCAGTCAACATGGCCACTATATCAAGCGACTCACGGTTTGGGATATTGTCCAAATCTGGAGCCGATGCGAAAAAAATGTTCACAGATAAAGTTGTACCCATTAGTGTTAACTACCCCTTTTTCTTTAAACCAATACAAGACGGGATGGACAGGCCAAAAACGGAACTCGCGTATCGTGTCCCCGCATCCAAGCTTACCCGTAGAGGACTCGATTCAAAAACACAGATTGAGACACTCACGGGATTGGATACAACAATCGATTGGAAAAACACGGGTGATAATGCGTACGATGGAGAGAAACTCAAACTCCTCGTCCACGATGAGAGTGGGAAGTGGGAAAGGCCGAACAACATCCTCAATAACTGGAGGGTTACCAAAACAACTTTAAGATTAGGTTCTAGAATTATTGGAAAGTGTATGATGGGATCAACATCAAATGCTTTAGATAAAGGAGGTGAAAACTTTAAAAAACTATACCATGGATCAGACGTTACAAAGAGAAACCGCAACGGGCAGACTAGCTCAGGACTCTATTCTCTGTTCATTCCTATGGAATGGAACTACGAAGGATACATTGATTCTTATGGGTTTCCTGTATTCGATACACCAAAAAAAGAAGTTCTAGATGTATTCGGGGATAAAATAACACTAGGTGTTGTAGAGTTTTGGAAGAATGAAGTAGAAGGATTAAAAGATGATCAAGACGGGTTAAATGAATTTTATAGACAATTTCCAAGAACTGAAGAGCATGCATTCAGAGACGAAGCTAAAGAGTCTTTATTTAACCTGGCGAAAATATACGAACAAATAGATTACAACGTAGACCTTAGAAACACATCAATAGTTACTACAGGTAGCTTTCAATGGCATGATGGTAAGTTAGATTCACACGTTATATTTATACCAAATAAAGATGGTAGATTTAAAATATCTTGGGTTCCACCTGTTAATCTGCAAAATCGTGTGATAGTAAGAAATGGGAGTAAATACCCAGCAAATGAACACTGTGGAGCTTTTGGATGTGACAGTTACGATATATCAGGCACAGTTGATGGAAGAGGATCTAATGGCGCTTTGCACGGTTTAACTAAATTTAGTATGGAAGATGTTCCACCTAATCAATTTTTTTTAGAATATATAGCTAGACCTCAAACTGCTGAGATATTTTTTGAAGAGGTGTTAATGGCTTGCGTGTTTTACGGTATGCCTATATTATGTGAAAACAATAAACCTAGATTACTATATCACTTTAAGAGAAGAGGTTATAGAGGTTTTTCAATGAATAGACCTGATAAGGTTTGGAATAAATTATCAGTAACAGAAAAAGAGATAGGTGGAATACCTAACTCTAGTGAAGATATAAAACAAGCTCACGCTTCAGCAATAGAAACATATATAAATTCTCATGTTGGTAAAACAGAAGAAGGTTATGGCAATATGTACTTCCAAAGAACATTAGAAGACTGGGCTAGGTTCAACATAAATAATAGGACTAGTCATGATGCTTCCATAAGTTCTGGTTTAGCTTTAATGGCTTGTAACAAGAATAGGTACACCCCGGTTTTCAAGCAAGTTAAAACAGTTACACCATTAGGGTTTAAAAAATACGATAACAAAGGAGAGTTCTCAAAAATAATAAGATAAATGATTTATACAAATTCAAATAGCACTTTTCCAAGCCAGGTAGTTTCTGATGAAGAGAAACAAAGCTACGAATACGGTCACGCTGTAGGAAGAGCAATAGAGAACGAATGGTTTAGAGGAGATATAGGAGGAGCTTCTGGAGGTCGATTTGCTAGTAATTGGCAATACTTCCACAATTTAAGACTGTACGCTAGAGGAGAACAGTCAGTTAGAAAATATAAAGACGAGTTATCTATAAATGGTGATTTGTCTTATCTTAATTTAGATTGGAAGCCTATTGCTGTTTTATCTAAGTTTGTTGATATCGTTGTAAATGGTATGACTGATAAAGGTTATAAAATAAGATCTTATGCTTCAGATCCTTTTGCCGTTAAGCAAAGAACTGATCACGCAACAGCTATAGCCCAAGATGCTTTTGCTAGCGAACTAATACAGGAAACAAACCAAAACGTAGGTATTGACTTAAAAAGAACTAGTATTCCTATAGAGGAATTACCTAGAGATAAAAACGAGTTAGATTTACACATGCAATTAAACTACAAGCAAGCTATAGAAATAGCTGAAGAAGAGTTAATTGAAAACGTTTTTAGCTTTAATAAATACGAGCAAACAAAGAAAAGAATAGCATACGATTTAACAGTTTTAGGTATTGCTTGTAGCAAAACTGGTTTTAATTTAGCTAACGGAATCACTGTAGATTATGTAGATCCAGTTGATATTATATATTCTTATACAGAAGACCCTAATTTTGAAGATATATATTATGTAGGTGAAGTTAAAAGCATAAGTTTACAAGAGTTAAAGAAAGAATTTCCTGATTTAACTGACAGTGAATTAGAAAAAATACAAAAATACCCTGGAGATATAAATTATACTAGAACACCTAGAGGTCAAGATAATGATACTAGTAATGTTCAAGTTCTTTATTTTGAATATAAAACATACTCAGATCAAGTTTGGAAGATTAAGCAAACAGATCAAGGTTTAGAAAAGTCTCTTCAAAAGCCAGACACTTATAATCCACCAGAAAACGATAACTTTAATACAGTAAGTAGATCAATAGAGGTTTTATACAGTGGAGCTAAGATATTAGGACACGAGCAGATGCTTAAGTGGGAGTTGGCTGAAAACATGACAAGACCATACAGCGACCAAACAAAAGTTGCTATGAATTATAGTATATCTGCGCCTAGAATGTATCAAGGTCGTATAGAATCTATAGTTAGTAAAACTATAAGTTTTGCAGATATGATTCAGATAACACACCTGAAAATACAACAAGTTCTGCAAAAGTTAGTTCCTGATGGTGTATTTGTAGACGTTGATGGTTTAGCTGAAGTTGATTTAGGAAATGGTACAAATTATAATGCTCAAGAGGCTTTAAATATGTACTTCCAAACTGGTAGTATAGTTGGTAGATCTTTAACTCAAGATGGTGATCCAAATAGAGCTAAGATACCAATCCAAGAATTACAAAGTTCTTCTGGTATAAATAAAATACAAGCGCTTATAACTACTTACCAGTATTATCTTCAAATGATTAGGGACGTAACTGGATTAAACGAAGCTAGAGATGGCAGTCAACCAGCTAAAGACTCTCTTGTAGGTTTACAAAAATTAGCAGCAGCTAATTCTAATGTAGCTACTAAACATATCTTACAATCATTAATGTATATAACTACAAAAACAGCAGAGAACATTAGCTTAAGAGCGGCGGATATGATAGCATTTCCTTTAACTAGAAACGCTTTAATGAATTCTATAAGTTCTTTTAACGTAGATACTTTACAGCAGATTGAATCATTAAATTTACATGAATTTGGTATATTCCTTGATTTAGAACCAGAAGAAGAAGATAAACAAGCTTTAGAACAAAACATTCAAATAGCTTTAAAAACAGGTGGTATTGATCTAGAAGATGTAATAGATATAAGAGACATATCTAATATGAAACTAGCCAATCAAATGCTTAAAGTTAAGCGAAAAAGAAAAGCAGAAGCTATGCAACAGCAAAGTCTTCAAAACATACAAGCACAAGCACAAGCAAATGCTCAACAAGCGGAACAAGCAGCTATGTCAGAAGTTCAAAAGCAACAAGCTTTAACAGAAAGCAATCTGCAGTTTGAACAAGGAAAGTCACAGTTTGTTATGCAGAGACTTCAAATGGAAGCTGAAATAAAGAAGCAATTGATGGCTGAAGAGTTTAATTACAGTATGCAACTAGCTCAGATAAAAGCAAACGCTGAAGGATCTAAGGAAAAAGAAATAGAAGACAGAAAAGACGAAAGAACTAAAATACAAGCAACTCAACAATCTGAGTTGATATCACAAAGGCAAAATGATTCATTACCAACAAACTTTGAGTCATCCGGAAATGATACCCTCGGAGGTTTCGGACTAGAAAATTTCTAGTATTATCAAAATTAACTATTTAATTATATTATATTATGGAAGAAGCAACTAAACAGGAAGGTGAGTTTTCTTTAAAAGGAAAAAGCACTAAACCTAAACAGTTAAATCAAGAAGCTCCGGCTGTAACAAAGGTCAGTATAAAAGAACCTGAGTTAGAAAAGAAAGAAGAAGTTACTAAAGTAGTAATCCCTAATGACACGTTAAACCCCGAAAAAAATGCCATTCAAGAGCAAAAAACAGAGAGCCCTGTGTTACTCACAGAACAACCCGAAGTGGGATTGCAAGAAGTGGGACAAGGAGACGAAGGGTCCGCTAAGGATGTTGTTACCAAGTTTGCGCCTTTACAAGAAGTAACAAACGAAGAAGTAAAACAGGTAACTAAAGAAGCTCAAGAAGCTGTAAGAGATGAAAAAATCTTAGGTAGAAAACTACCAGAAAATGTTGAGAAGCTAGTAAACTTCATGGAAGACACTGGTGGAACAGTTGAAGATTATGTTAGATTAAACGCTGATTACTCTGCAATTGATGAAACTCAACTATTAAAAGAGTATTATAAAAAAACAAAACCTTATTTAGATAATGAAGACATGAGTATAATCTTAGAAGATTATGAATATGACGAAGATTTAGATGAGGAAAGAGATATACGCAAGAAAAAAATTGCGTTTAAAGAAGAAGTTAATAAAGCTAGAAACTTTTTAGAGGAAACTAAGAGTAAGTACTACGATGAGATCAAGTTGAGACCAGGCGTAACTCAAGACCAACAGAAAGCAACTGACTTTTTTAGCCGATATAACGAAGAGCAGGAAGTAAACATTGTCAAACAGAAGAATTTTAAAAATGCCACTAGCAAACTTTTCAATGACGATTTCAAAGGTTTTGATTTCAACGTAGGAGAAAAAAAATTTAGATATGGTGTTAAAAATCCTTCAGCGGTAGCTGAGCAACAATCAGATATTACTAACTTTATTGGGAAGTTCCTAAACAAAGAAGGAGAAATAGCTGATGCGAAAGGTTACCACAAAGCTTTGTATGCTGCTAGAAACGCTGACACAATAGCTCAACATTTTTACGAACAGGGTAAAGCTGATCAAGTTAAAGATGTTATAGCTAAATCAAAAAACATTACAACAGAGCCAAGAAAAACATCTACTGGTTCGGAATTTGTAAATGGGTGGAAAGTTAAATCAATTAGTAGTCCTGATTCTTCAAAACTAAGTATTAAAAACAAAAAATTTAACTAAAAAACAATTATTATGGCTTTAACTCCACAATTTGGATCGATTGTCCCATCACAAGGACAACAATTATTAAACAGTAACTACCTCCAGTTTAACGGAGCTGGTGCTGGTGCAAACAACTTTGCACAACAGTATTTACCTGAAATTTATGAACAAGAAGTAGAGCGCTATGGAAACAGGACGTTATCTGGTTTCTTAAGAATGGTTGGCGCAGAAATGCCAATGACTTCTGATCAAGTTATTTGGTCTGAGCAAAATAGATTACACATTTCTTACAACAACGTTTTAACTGGAGCAGCAGGAGCAACAGCTAACAACCTTACTATCCCGGTAGCGGCGAGTATTATCAATGTTATATCTTTAAATGATACTATCGTTATTCTTGATCCAGTTACTGGAAACGAGGCAAAAGCTTTAGTAACAGCTTCTAACACAGCTACTGGAGCTCTTGTAGTTCAACCTTATAGCGCTGCTACAATTGTAGCTACTTTTGGTGCTGCTAACGCAGGATTAAAAATATTTGTATATGGTTCTGACTACGGAAAAGGTTCTCAAATAGCTACAGGTACAGGCGTTGCAGGTGCTCAAGCAGCTAACACAAGAGTTTCTGTTAGTCCTAACTTTACACAATATTCTAACTCTCCTATTATTTTAAGATCTCAGTATACTATTTCTGGTTCTGACATGTCACAAATTGGATGGGTGGAAGTTGCAACTGAAGATGGAACATCTGGATACTTATGGTATTTAAAAGCTGAATCTGAAACAAGATTACGTTTTGAAGACTATTTAGAAATGAGTATGGTAGAAGGTGAGTTTAATCAGAATGCTGCAACTCTTGCAACAAACCCTGGAACACAAGGTTTATTCGCTGCTATTCAAACTCGTGGAAACGTAGAAGTAGGATTTACTGCTGCTGCTGGATTAGACGAATTTGATGCTATCTTAAAGAACTTAGATACACAAGGAGCTATTGAAGAAAACATGTTATTTTTACAAAGACAAACGTCTTTAGATTTTGACGATATGTTAGCTGCAATTTCTGGTGGATTTGCTGGAGGTACTGCTTTTGGTTTATTCGAGAACTCAGAAGAAATGGCTTTGAACTTAGGTTTCTCAGGATTTAGAAGAGGTTCTTATGACTTCTACAAAACTGACTGGAAATACTTAAACGATGCGTCTACACGTGGAGCTTTAAACGGTATCTCTTCTATTGAAGGAGTATTAGTACCTGCTGGAACATCTACAGTATATGACCAAATTTTAGGAACTAACATTAGAAGACCTTTCTTACACGTAAGATATAGAGCGTCTGCATCTGATGATAGACGTATGAAATCTTGGTTAACTGGTTCTGCTGGTGGAGCTTCAACATCAACTTTAGATGCAATGGAAGTAAACTTCCTATCTGAAAGATGTTTAGTAACTCAAGCTGCTAACAACTTTGTATTATTCAAAGGAATCTAAAAGATTCAAAATTAATGTAATTCTTACCCTCGTTTAAACGACGGGGGTAACTATTACTCTTATGTGACATTAGCTAGTATATATTATAGTAACAGGCTATTGTCATTAAATAAACATTTATATTATATCATATTATGGCTACAAAAGCACAAGCTAAAAAAGTTGAGGTAGCACCTCAAGTTAAAGCACAACCTATAAAGGCTGCTAAACCAATTAAACCAACTTGGGAAATCAAGGACAGGATTTATTATTTAACGGATAACAAAAGCCCTTTAACTCTAACTATACCATGTCGTCACACTAAAAAGCATTCGCTACTTTATTTCGACGAAGAAAATGGTAAACAAAGAGAAATAAGATACGCTACTAACCAAGAATCTCCGCTAGTAGATGAACAAAAAGGAGAATGCACATTAGGGCATATACAATTTGCCAATGGTGATTTAAAAGTATCTAAACAGCAACAAAACTTACAAAAACTACTTTCAATTTTTCACCCTTTAAAAGGTAAATTATACGAAGAGTTTAGCGCAGTAGAAGAAGCTGAAGATGATTTAGAAGAACTAGACTTGCAAATAGATGCTTTAGTATTTGCTAGAGAAATGGAAATTGATCAAGCAGAAGCTATAATGAGAGTAGAACTAGGATCATCAGTCAACTCTATGACCTCTAAAGAGATTAGAAGAGATTTACTTTTGTTTGCTAAAACAAACCCTAGGTTACTTATTGATTTAGCTAATGATGATAACGTTCAGCTTAGAAATACAGCTATTAGAGCTGCTGAAGCAGGAATTATATCACTTTCTCAAGATCAAAGAACATTTTTATGGGGATCAAATGGAAGAAAACTAATGACAGTTCCTTTCGATGAAAATCCTTACTCTGCAATGGCTGCTTACTTTAAAACCGACGAAGGTGTAGAAGTTTTCAGATCTATAGAGAAAAATTTGAATTAACATGTAATATTAATATAGGGCTCGTTAACTCGGGCCTATATTATAATAAATAAAAAAAATGGCAATAAACGTAGATACAGTATATAAAACTGTTTTGTTAATACTAAACAAAGAACAGCGAGGTTATATGACGCCACCCGAATTTAACAGGATAGCTACTCAAGTTCAGTTAGATATATTCGAACAATATTTCGAAGACTTAAACCAACAGCTACGAGTGCCACAAGCAGATGTTGATTATGCTGATAGACAAATGTCTATAGATGAAAAAATATCTATATTCAAAACTACAGGTAATGCAACGCTTAATACAACAATAGCAAATAATCCCTACTGGGATTTACCAACAATTGATTTATATGGTACTACAATTATATACAATCAATTAGCTCCATTAACTACGGGCCAAGCTGGTTTTTATAAATTAGGAACTGTAATATATCAACCAACCATAGGTTTACCTATAGAACTTCAAAGACTTCCAAGAAACGAATTTTATAATATACAAAGATCAAATCTTACCGCATCTACGCTAGCATTTCCTACGTATTTGTATGAAAATAATAAATTATTTATAAGACCTACTACTATAGCTGCTAATACTGTATCTGTAGATTTTTTAAGAAAACCATTAAATGTTCAATGGGCTTTTACTGCTGGACCCGGGAGTAGCTACTTATTTAACCCTTTGCCTGGACAAGGCTCAGTTAATTTTGAGTTGTCTTCTACAGAGCAAACAAGCGTTATATTAAAAATATTACTTTATGCCGGTATAGTTATAAGAGATCCTCAAATTGTTCAAGCAGCAGCGCAACAAATACAACAAGAAGAAATAAATCAAAAAAGTTAATAAATGGGACTTATAACAGAAACTAATGAACAATATTACGCAGGTTCTCAAAAATTCCTAGCAGCAACAGCTTTAGGTGGACAAGCTTTTACAACTACTTTTGATACTGAATTAGTTTTTGGGGGCACAGATGCGTGGAACCCATTAGATATAAATTACGCTTTAAACAATTTTAAACTATATACAGCAGCACCAGGGGTTTTAACCTATACAGAGTATATTAATGCTTTTACTGTTATAGGTAATACTATAACTATAACAGCAGCAATTGCTTTAAACACTAGTGTAGTTGTTCAACTGAAAAGATTAGACGGTGGTAACTATGGAAATAGAGATGCTATTGGAAATGTTGTTGAAGAAAACTACAATAGCTATGCTTATACTGCTTTATCTGAAATAATAAATAATTTTATAGTAGCTTACGTTGGAAACGGAAAACTTATACCTAGTGCAAAGAGAACAGATATAATATTCCATGCAAAAAGAGCTATGCAAGAATTTAGTTACGATACTCTACAAAGTACTAAATCTCAAGAGTTAAATGTACCCCCTAGTCTAAGTGTTGTTATACCTCAAGATTATGTCAACTACGTTAAAGCATCTTGGATAGACGCTTTAGGTGTTAAAAGACCTATATACCCTGCAAATAACTTAACGATCAATCCTGGAGCAATACCTCTTCAAGACAGTGTTGGAGTTCCAACTCAAGACAACTTTGGAGAAAACTTAGAGGGTACATCGATAACAGAGGCTAGATGGGCTTCCGCTAATGACAACATAGTAAATGGTAATTTAACACCTCAACTATACAATAATCAATATGATTCTCTTAGGTGGGAAGAATTTGGTATGGGTTACGGTCAGCGTTACGGTATGGACCCTCAGTATTCTCAAACAAATGGATGGTTTACTATAAATCATAGAGAAGGCAAAATGTCTTTTTCAAGTAATTTAGCAGGTGAATTGATTGTATTAGAATACATATCAGATGGCTTATCATACGACTTAGATACTAAGGTTCCTAAGATGGCTGAAGATGCCATGTACGCTTATATTAGTCATGCAGTAATTGCATCAAGAATAAATCAACCCGAGTACGTTGTTAATAGATTAAAAAGAGAAAAAAGTGCTAAGCTTAGAAACGCTAAAATAAGATTATCTAACATAAAGCTTGACCAGATAGTTCAAGTAATGAGAGGTAAATCTAAATGGATAAAATCATAAATTAAATGGCTGAAGTTAAAAACGCATTCATTAAGTCCAAGATGAACAAAGATCTTGATGATCGATTATTACCTAATGGAGAATACCGTGACGCTTTAAACGTACAGGTTAGTAAATCTGAAGCATCTGACGTTGGTGCCTTAGAAAATGTACTAGGAAATAATTTTAACCCAAAAACAGATTTTGGAGCTATAGTTTCAGCTACTGATATAAAATGTATTGGTTTCTTTGTTGATGAATTCAGAAATGATGTATATTCTTTTTTTACAAACTATACAGATATTTCCAGCTCCAACGCTATAGCTTATAGCCCTGACGCTAAAAACTTTATATTCAAACACAATTTAAGTACTCTAGACACCAGAGTGCTTGTTAGAGGAGCTTTTTTAAACTTCTCAACAACTAGTCCAATAATAGGTGTAAACCTCTTAGAGGAGCTGTTATTCTTTACAGATAATAGAAACCAACCCAGAAAAATAAATGTAACTAATGCTAATCCAATAGCTAACAATATTACTCCAACCTATTACGTTAGCGAGGATCAGATATCAGTGGCTAAATATAATCCATACGAATGCATTAAGGTTATTAAAGCTAGTACCCAAACGGGAGCTATTGTTCTTTCAACAGCACTTACAGTATTATCTACTACAAATATATTAACAGTAAATTCAAGCGCTGGTGTTCAAATTGGTAATGGTGTTATTGGAACAGGTGTAAAAACTGGTACCGTAGTAGAAAGTATAAGCGGTAGTGATATAACCGTTAACAAAGTTCAAAATCTAGGTAGTGGCGATACTATTGAGTTTGTTGGATTAGAAACTTCAATGTATGATGTATCTACCCCTACATTACCCAATGGCGGTTCGGCTTTGACAAACGGAGGCGTCTTGGTAACAACTACAATTCCAATAGATAATGTAATTGGATCTATAGCCGCAGGAGCAACGGTATCTGGTGCAGGCGTCGTAGCGGGTACAACAGTTGTAAGCTATACGGCTCCAGACCTTGAGGTAAATATTGCTCAAAGTCTTAAGAACAATGTAGCATTAACTTTTGGAACTTTAAACCCATATTACGATTCTACATTTGGAGGTGATCCTGACTTCTTAGAAGATAAGTTTGTTAGATTTAGTTATAGATTTCAATTCGATGATGGAGAAAACTCTATATTTGCTCCTTTCACGCAACCATGCTTTATTCCAAAGCAAGACGGTTACTTTATAAATAACGACGAAAAACAAACTTTTTCCAGCACTGTAGTGCAGTTTATGGAAAACAAAGTTACAAAAATAGATCTTCAAATACCTTTACCTTCCAGCGGTTCCGATTTAGCATCTAATACCTCTTCTTTTAAAATAACCGCTATTGATGTATTATATAAAGAATCTGATGGCTTAGCTGTTCAAGTAGTAGAAACAATACCAATTGAAACTATTGCTTCTGTTGGCAATAATAATATATACGAATATGTTTATGAATCTACTAAGCCTTTTAAAACACTTCCTTCTAAAGATTTAATAAGAGTTTACGACAAGATACCAGTTAGAGCTTTTTCTCAAGAAATTATAAGCAATAGGGTTGTTTATGGAAACTTTCAAAACAAACATACGCCTCCCGAATTTATAGATTACCAAGTAGCTGTATCAGAAAAATACCCTAAAAACGATCCATTTAGTAGTAAAGTAGTAGTAGAATACCCTAACTCAACAGTTAAACAAAACAGAAACTATCAAGCAGGTATAGTACTATCTGATAAATTCGGAAGACAATCATCTACTATACTTTCTAATAACGATAGTTCTTTAACAGCTTCAGGTTTTGGTTCTTCAACTGTGTTTTCTCCTTATCAAACAGAAGCAGACAATCTTCCGTCGGAATGGGCTGGAGATTCTTTAAAAATACTTTTTAACGATATTATATCTAGTACTAAAAATTTACTAACCGGAACTCCTGGCTTATACAACAACGATGCAACTAGCTTAGATTATAATCCGCTAGGCTGGTATTCATATAAAGTTGTTGTTCAGCAAAAAGAACAAGATTACTACAATGTCTATAACGCTGGAGCTATGAAAGGTAGTCCTCAAAATGTTAATAAAGACTTAAACACTTCATATATCACGTTACTAAACGATAATATAAACAAAGTTCCTAGGGATTTATCAGAAGTGGGCCCGTTGCAGAGGCAATTTAGATCATCAGTTAGATTAATAGGTAGGGTAGAAAATACAGAATACGAAACAGTAGCTGTAGGTAATCAACAATTTTACCCTGGAAGATTAACAGACACCACTTCTTCTATTGAAGACTTACGTAGTCTTTTCGATGTAGATGAATTAGTTGGAACCGCTACCTCTCCTGTTCCAGTAACATCTAATGAAAGTCCATTTTTTCCTTTTTACAAAGCAGAATCAGATCCTTTAGTAGCTCAAATAACTACAACTAGGCCTTTTGGTTTATTGAATACCAATATAAATACTACAGGTAATCCTGAGTATGCTGCTATAGAAAACTTAACTGTATTTGAAACAGAGCCTGATCTTTCTAGATTAGACTTCTATTTTGAAACATCGACAAGTGGATTGATATCTGAGTTAAACACTTCTGTAGCTGAGGATATTGGAGGTGCTTATAATTTTAATTTTTTTAGTCTTACACAAAACGAAAGTATGCCTTTAGGACAGACTGTTACTAATAACTTCTATCCTTTAGATGTAGCTGGAGCAGGTATAGTTAACTCAACGGTTACCCTTACAAGTGTTCAAGACACAGCTGGCAACGACAGAACTGGCGAGTGGATTTTAGTAAGCGCTGGAAGTAGTGGTGGTTTTGACTCTTATAAGCTTAATATAGCCGCAGCGACTGATGGAAGCGGTTTTGTTGATGGCTATCAATACTTTGGTCCTAACGCTAACACTAATGAATCTTATATATTTAACCTTGAAGTGATTGACACCACTACCGCTCCTCCAAGCACTCCAAGAACTCTAACGACAACTGGTAGTCTTACTAATATAGCTCCATCTATTACAGGCGGTGATCAAACTATATCTAAGACAACTGGAGAAACGGGTACTATAGTTACTTTAGCGGGTTTAAATGGATCTAACGCTTTAGGGGGGCAATCAACTTTGAATCTTGTTTGGTCAATTGTTAGTGGTAACGTTAATAACGCTAATTACCCTAATGGTATTTTTACTTTAGACTCTAGCACCGGTGAGTTAGCAAACCAAGACAATTCCGCTGCTGGTGTTTACACTTTAATTGTTAGCGTTACAGACGCAGGGGGAAGCGTTGTTCAAGCTACTATAATTATTATTTTTGGGTTTGCTGAAATTAATGATGATTTTAAAATACCTAAAACAATACCTGGCGGGATTGGTCAAGCAAATGGAGCTATGTTAACTTATTACTTCACAGATCCTAATGCTTCCGGGGGATATAATAATTTAGACGGCAATACTCATGTTTTGGATTTAGGATATCGACAATTGACTACCTCTACACCCGCCTCTGGTTCTAACCCTATAAATGGCGTGGTTTGTCCTTCAATTACTGATCCATCACTTAATTACATATGGAAAAAAGAACGTAAAGGAGATTGGCTTCAAGCGAGTGATAATGCTATTTTTTACGTAGCTATAGCGAATACCACCTTTAATAACAAGACATCACGTACATCTGCTTCTGTGGAATGGAGAAATACATTGTTTAGTTCTAATTGGCAACCAGCTAAAGACATAAATGGGGAATTAGCAAATTTTGGACAAACGTTAAAAGCGGATGGCACACAAGATGACTGTAGATTTGTACCTGGAATTAACGGTTCTACTGTAGGTGATTTAGAAGCCTCTTCAATTTTTCCGTATCCACAGCCACTTTTTCAGTATCAAGTATCAAATGGCACCATGTTTAATACTAATGGTTATAGAATATTTGCTTTTAACGGGAGCCAAGACGGGCAAACCGATGGCGAATACAGAATAACTCTTGGTAACTTTTGGGACGACACAGGCACTGGCTATAACCCAAGTTCTCCTTGTTCAAATGATAATAACCAAACCGTAGATGAGAATTCAATAACAATGGGAGACGCTAGTTATGGAGGACCTAACGGATCAGGAAGCAATGAATATAAAGTTACAACTGCAAACGTAAACGCTGTTTGTAGCGCTACTAGTGAATCTACATATTATGCTAGAGAATTTATAGCTAAATACGTAACTCAGCTTTATACTGATCAAGCTATGACTATTAAAGCTACTTTTATCGCAGAGGTTACTCGTAAGTTTAGAATAAGCGGGGTTAATCAAGAAGGTTATAATAACGGGTCGTATTTAGCTAAGTTTAATACTGCTGGACTTAGGATTACATCCTCTGTAGGATGTCTTATATAAGATGTTCATTTAATGCGATGTAACTAAAACTTTAAATAAGTAATAATAAAAACATGGGAGCAATAATAGAAGTAAGTTACTTTAACGCTTTTCTTTTAAAGAAAACAGTAGATACAGCACTAACTCCAGACGCCCCGGTTTGGAATGGCTCGTTTGGTGTGCCAACTGGTGTTTCTGGGTCTACTCCAATTAGTGGTGTAACACCTTTAGATGATGGAAGTAGCTGGGCTATAGAAGAGGCTAGAATAAGAGGCGGCTATAATAATACAAACATAGACTACGGAGTAAAAGCTTACTTAGTTGAAGATAATCCTAACGCTTCTTTTAGAATTAATACAATGATATACTCTGGTATATATAATTCTAGAACAGGTATAAATAATACAAATGTATTTTCTGTAGGTGAAGACATAACTAAATCTGTTGACCCTGTTAACGGCTCTATACAAAAACTATATGCAGAAGATACTAATTTAGTTATATTTCAAGAATCTAAAGTATCTAGAGCATTAATAGATAAAGACGCTATATACTCCGCTGAAGGAGGAGGTACAGTTACTTCTTCTAATTTAGTTATAGGAGCAATACAGCCTTATGCGGGTGAATTTGGTATTAGTAAAAATCCAGAAAGCTTTGCAACTTATGGTTATAGAAAATATTTTACCGATAAAAATAGAAATTCTGTTTTAAGGTTATCTAGGGACGGTATAACAGAAATATCTAATTATGGTATGGTTGATTACTTTAGGGATCAATTTGGTATTTTAGATGGCATATTTGGTAAAGGTAAAGCTATTGGAGGTTTTGATATATATACTAAGCAATATGTACTATCTTTACAACAAAGTAAACAAACCGTAGCTGAAAATCCACAACCAAATCCAGATCCCAATTCAATAACTTTATCATTTGACGAAAGAATATTAGGGTTTCCTAGCTTTTTTTCTTATCAACCAGATCAAGTTTTTAGTGTTCAAAGTAATTACTACACATTTAAAGACGATAAGCTTTATAAACACTACGTCCCAGCTCAGCCTAGAAACAACTTCTATGGAGTTCAGTACGATTCATCTATACAATTTGTATTTAACCCTTCACCTAGTGTATCTAAAGTGTTTAAAACAATTAATTACGAAGGCTCTAACGGCTGGGAAGTACCCTCTTTCAATGCAAATAGATCTTTTGAATTAAGAGATACCATATCACCTGTGTTAAGCTACAATGATGGAGCTTATATAGGGGATTTTGGTTATACATATTATGCTGGGTTTAACAAAAAAGAAGGTAAGTATATGACTAACTTAGTTAATGCCAGCGCTGCTACTCAAGGAGAGGTTGTATTTGGTAATTCTATGACAGGTGTAAAAGGTTACATTGCTACTGTAACTATAAAATCAGATACAACTAGTAGAACAGGGCCAATGGAATTGTTCGCAGTATCTTCAGATTATGTTGAATCAGCATACTAAATATAATTAAATGGAATTAAGTAAAAGAAGACTACAACATGATGACTACAAAACATTAGTAAAATGGTGGGAGTCTTGGCCAGATTGGGTGCCATTAGCTAGAAACTTATTACCAGAAAACGGCACAGGTGGTATTATGATCGAAAGAGATGGTAATCCTATTGTAGCTGGCTTTTTATATGGTACAAACTCAAAGATAGCTTGGATGGAGTGGATTGTAGGAAATCCAGAAGAAAAAAATAAATCAGAAGCTATAGAACTATTAATATCCTCATTAGAAGAATGGGGAATTGAAGGTGGGTTTGAATTGATTCTTAGCATAGGTAGAAGCAAAAGCCTTATAGATAAACATAAAAAACTAGGGTACACGGTAGATGAAAGTCCATCGTATGAAATAATTAAAAAAATTTAGGAAATGGGAGTAATAACTGGTATAGTAGCGGGAGCTAGTCTTTTAGCCTCAGGAATTGGGGCGGCTACAGCAGCGAGTAAAGCAAAAAAAGACGCTAAGCACGCGAGGTCGGCTAAAGGAAGAGCTGAAGCCAAGATGGAGTCAATAAAAAACTCTAGGCAAGATATAGTTAATCCTTTTGCAGGTGTAACTGATTTATCTGGTATGGCAAAGGACTTAAGCGGAAACTTAAATAATCCTTTCGCTCAACTAGGTGTTGCAACTCAAGCGGCTGAGATTCAAATGGAACAAAGTGATATTGCTCTAGCAAACACTTTAGACACATTAAGGGCTACGGGTGCAAGTGCGGGTGGAGCAACGGCATTAGCACAAGCTGCTTTACAAAGCAAGAAAGGAGTTGCAGCTTCTATAGAGAGCCAAGAAGCTCAAAACGAAAAACTAAAAGCTCAAGGTGAACAACAACTAAACCAACAAAAGATGTCTGAAGCTCAAAGACTTCAAGGTATAGCTATATCTGAAGGTCAAAGAGTACAGTCAGCTGAAGCCGCTGGTAAGCAATTTGAATTTCAAGCGCAAGAGAATAGAACTAACGCAGATTTAGACGCTGCACAAGGTAAGATAACACAGGAAAATCAAAACGTAGCACAAGCTAATCAAAACAGAGCATCAGCTAATGCAGGATTTATGTCTGCTGTAGGCGGCATTGGCTCTAGTGTTTTAGGCTCTATTAAACCTGGGAGTTAATTGAAATAAATAATAAAATAAAACATGAGTTATAGAAACCCACAAGTAATAATTGATAGATCTGGAGAAATCTGGGGTCAAGCCATAGCTGGTTTTGGAAAAGACGTCGCTAGAGGAATAGATAATTATGCTGCTGCTAAAGAAAAGAACCAAGAAATTGCAAGAAAACAAAAACAAGCTAAGCAACTTACAGCTAATGGTGTTTCTCAAAAGTTTCTTGAAGGTATAGAACAAGTAAGTAGCGGTATTAAAGACCCGAGTATTTCTGAGCAATTCAAAGATACTGCTAAGATGATGGCTAATGTTGGAGAAGAAATAACTGTAAACGGTAAATCTTTTAAAATAGGTGCTATTGAGGCTCAGACAGAGCTAAAAATGAATCCTAACCTAGATAAAGACACTAGAGACGCTTATAGTCAAATTGTAACAGATTTTAAAGGTTATCAAACAAGTATGGTTTCTAGCGCTGGTAATATAATATCTGGATTAGATGGCTTAGCTAATAGCACTACAGGTATGATTGGTAAAACTATGGACTATCAAGGACAGGGTTTTGAAAATACTCAAAGTCAAGTAGCTTCCTACTCTCTTCTAGGTAAACAAATGGAAGGCGTTACAAGTAAGAAAGTATTAGCAAGAGTTAAAGGTGAAGATGGTAAATATAGAAACATGTTAACTATAAATTCATCTATAGATACAAAAAGCAAAACGTTCAAAGAGCTAGAAGCTGCAGGTTTAATAAGTAGAGATGATCTAACCTTTGAAGAAGGCAGCGATGTTGGTAGCTTTTCTTGGAAAAGAGATCTTGCTACTTGGGGTGAAGAAGGTGATTTAATAGTTGATATAGCTCCAGAAGGAGATACTACAGAATCTTTAAGAATAGCTGGATTTACTGATGACAAAGGTAATGCTACTGGTTTAGGTTTTAATAAAAATGTAGTGTATTCTAGCAGAGGAGTTAAAGGCGGTGTGGAAAGAACAGCTGAAGAGCATTTTGATCCAGATGCTTTGAGAGATAATACAGCATACGACGCAGAGTTGAAAGGTTCTGCTGCGGGTATATTAGCATTACCCTTGGATCAACAAATAAAATATATAAGTAATACACTTGGTTGGCCGACTATAAAGCAGTCTGACTGGGCTGGTGCTACACCCGAAATGAAACAAAGCTTTTTAATGGAGCAAAGGTTTGAGAAAGACTTACAGAAGCTAATGGGTGCTGGTGGTAAAAACCGTGTAAAAACTAGAGACGCTACACCTGAAGACGTAGCCGCTTATAAAGCTGATGGTATTGAATTAGACTTGCTTAATGAAGATGGAACACCTACAAAAGTATATTACACTTCTAAAGGTAATCCTAGTATTACTCCTTATGAAAAAAGTGTTAAATCTACGGTTAATAAAGGTAAAGATTTTTATAATGAAGTGAAGAAAAACCCTATTGGTATGTATCAAGAATATGTTGGCGTAGAACCAATATTTAATCGAGAAAAAAATACAATAACAATTGGTAAAGAGTCTGTTAGTGGTTACGATAAAGATAATCCTGAACTTACAAAAGATGTAGTTTACAACATGAATGACTCTACAGATAGAAACAGGTTTTATTTAAATCTTTTAAGAGCTTCGGAAAGAACTAAAGGAACTTCTCTTCTATCAAAAGAAGAACAAAAAGGATATGAAGACGCTTTAAGAAATGATACTCGCTTTAGATCGTCTAAGTTAGATAAAAAGAAAAAAGAGGCAGAAGCAAAAGCAAAAGAAAAAGCTGATGCTAAAGCAAAAGCAGAAGCTGAAGCGCTTGAAAAAGAAAAAAACGAAGCTGAGGTTTTTAAAGTTGACCAAAAAAGAGGAAATCAAGTTACAAAAAGAAGTTAATAAAAGTAAAACAATATGCCATACTATAGATTGAAATCAGGTAAATTAATTAATGTACCTGAAAATTTACTTGAAGATTTTAAGAGTTCTGAACAATTTGAAGGAGCTGTGCTAATTGAAGAAGAAGTTAAACCAGTAAAGACAGAAGCTGTTGCAACGGAGGATGCAAGTGTAACAGCTATGGATTCAGCATCGGAAAATGGTTCTTCGGAGCCACTGTCAAACGAGCAGGCTAGTTTCAATTACGAGCAAAGAACAGGTAATAAACCTGGTTCTATAATGGATTTAACTGATGATGACTATATTGAAAAAGGTCCAATGGGTGAAACCCTGCTTAGAAAAAATAGCTCTGGAGTTGTTATAACAGATTATGAAGAAATAAAGAAGACATTAAAGAAGACACCTGAAGCTAAACAAAAATTAATTAAATTAGCAACTAACTACGCGGAAGACGGTTTAGAAGGTGATGTGTTTGATACTTGGGAAGATGCTAGGCAATATATAGATGATCAGTCAGACAAATTTGATGAAGAAGCTAAAGCTGAAAAAGAGCAAATATATAAGTTTGATGACAACTTTAAATTAAAAGATAAAGCTATAGAACAACTAAGAAAAGACACAGGAAATACGAGTAACACTTTTGATACTCCTTTTTCTCAAGGGCTTTTCAAACAAGGACTGCAAGCTATTTCTGGCAACTGGATAAACGATGCTAAGACCGATGTGCCTTCACAGGTAATAGAGCTTGAAGACAGTTTAGAAGGAGCTATCGCTGGAGGTGAAGACGTTAGAACTTTACAGAAGCTAGCGCAAGGCAAGATGAACTTGCAGGATAAGGAAGCTTTAATAAATAAATACAGAATACCTAAAATATTAGAAGTACGTAAAGAATTAAGTAAAGAATACGATGCTTTAAAACTAGAAACTGAAGATGTTTTTGGTGATTTAAAAAGACAAGAATCATCTTTAGTTAGAAGTATGAATCTTATAAAAAACAATAAACCTGCAACTGGCTACACTCAAGAGACTTTAGATAAATATAATGGTTTATTAGAACAATACAACTCTCTAAAAGATACGTTTAAACAAACTTCTGATAGATATAAAGGCAAGCAAGAGTCTTTAAATAAGAGTCAAGAAGTTATAAACGCTCAATGGGGTGTAGATATAGCTAGAATGGCTTTGAAAAGTAACTTTAAGTTAACTGATGATGTAAAAAAATACACAGAAGCTTTTTCCGGTGATGGAGTTTTTAACTGGGCTGTTGATCAAGTAGGAGGCACTGCTCAAGAAATGGTGAAACTAGCTGGCCAAACAGTTGTTGGATTCCCTGTTTTTGTAACAACTGCATTTGGAGACTTGTTCACGGATGATGACACTTATAGTAGCTTTGACTCTATGAGGGATACTTGGGGTGATTTATTAAACTTTAACGTGGTTCCAGACTCTAAGGATGAAAAATTTAACATCACAGATGGCGAAGGTAACCTTAAGGAGTTTAGTGCTAGAGCATGGAGTAAAACAGCTTTTAATATGATTCCTTTTACAGCTGAGATAATCAGAAATGTAAAACAAGGTAAATTTACAGGGTATAGAGAGGGTTTAGGTAAAATGCTTTCAAATTATACCAAAGCAGGAGCTGTAACAAAGTCTGCTCAAAACATGAAGAACCTTATTATATCCAGTGATGCTGCTTTTAGGATGACTATTTTGAATAATTCTATAGAAGCAAACAAAAAAGGTTTAAGTGGTCCTGCTGGGGATTTATATGCTACAACTGTTTCTTTTACAGAAGGTTTGGTTCAAGCTATAATGCCTGATTATAAGTTTATAAAAGGTGGTGCTGGTAAAGAAATAAAAAACGCATTATTTAATTCTTTAAAAGGATTGACTACTAAAGAAGGTACTAAAGCAGCAGTTAAAACATACACAGGGAATATGTTTAAAGAACTTCTCGAAGAGGAGGTTACTTTTGGAATGAACATTATTACAGACATGGCTTTTGGCTTAGGCGCATTAAAGCAAAATGAATTCGTTGATGAGCAAATAAACTTAATAGCTGGAACTTTTATGCTTAGCGGTGGTATTGGTCTTACTGGTGCTAAAAATACTTACAACGCTCAAAAAGCACAAATATATAAAGGTATATTTAACAACTTAAAATCCACGGATTTATACTTTAAAACTATGCTAGAGACGGCTACAGATCCTAGCCTTATAGAAGATATAAATAAAGCCAGAGTGTTCGTTAGAGACGTTGCTAGCGTTATGAATACGGCTCCAGAAGACGTTTCATCTGATCAGATAGAATTGTTAATTCAGAAAAAGAAATTAATAGAGAAGAAGAAAAACACAGACTCTTCTTTCCATGGCCCTATAAACGATAGAATTAAAGAAATTGATAGTGAAATAGAAAACAGCAGTATAAAAAGAAGTATAACTGAAGGATTTGATAAAGATGTAAGTAATTTTGCAAAGTCTTTAAATTCTATTGGTCAAAAAGTAGATGAAACCAAGATATTTGAAGACGATCAAGATGGATCTGCCGATGATAAGATGGAAGAATTTTTAATAAGCGTTGGTCAGTCTAAGGAGTACGCTAAAGAAACTAAAGATTCTTACGGAACATTTGTAGTGGATGCTGATGGTAAAGAAATTTTAGTTATAAACAAAGCTTCTGCACTTAGTGATAGAGTTGTTACAACTGGTCAACATGAATTTTTACATAAATTCCTAAAAGCTTCTCTGTCATCAAAACCAGAGCTAGTTCAACAGGCTGGGGAATTGCTTTTAAAAGAAATACTAGCATCCTCTTCATCTTCCTCAAATATTGTAGCACGTATAGAAAGCTATGCTACTGATGATAAAATTACTGCTGACAAGTTCTTTGAAGAAATTCTTCCTTTATTTTCAGAGGCTGTAACTAACAAAGAGGTAAAACTAAATGAGTCTAGTATAACAAAAATACAGGATTTCTTTAGACGAATTTTTCAAGACTTAGGCCTTAGAAACATAAGATTCGATAAAGCTGAGGGGGTTATAAACTTTATAAAAGATTACAACAAGGCTTACAGTAAGGGTAATTTTAAAGGATCTTTGAAAGCACTTGCAGGTAAAGATGGGGATGGTAAAGTGAGCGGTGTTAGTTTATCTAAATCAGTTTCAGAACTTAACACTGAACTAGAAGATTTAATAGACAGAGAATTTGAGATGGACGAAGGAGACTTTGATGCTCAAAAATCTAACTTAGAATTAAAAATAAGACAAGCTAAAAAATCTAGTGTTAAAAAAGAATCTTCAACTAAAGAAAAATCAGCTCCTAAAAAAGTATACGATAACGAAGGTTTAATAGAAACTATAAAATCAAAAGATACTTCTATCAAAGAAAAAGCAAAAGCTGAAGCTGATTTAGTTGAGTCTTTCGATAACATGGCTTTAAGAGCTATAAAGTACGATACTAGAAAAGGAGATTATGATAGAGACGAAGTTAAAGATTATTTAAGAGAATTTCTACCTAGAATAATAGAGTCTTATAAACCTGGAGATTCTAAGTTTTCAACCTGGGTATATAATAACATAGCACCCAAGGCTCAGCAGACTTACGAAAAGTTTAGAAAGATAGCTGATAAAAGTCTTGATGTAGAAGCAGGTGGTGTTGGATCTGTTAAAGAAATGTCAGGTGATGTTAATACGTTATATGGAAGCGACAGCAAACCTAGCGATTTAAAAGATTCTACTCAGAAGATGATAAAAGCTACAAGCTTTGGTCCTATAAGTGATCCTTCGATACTAGAAGCTGTAGAAAACGTAATAGATATAAAAGAAGGTGAAAGACCTAACTTCAAAAGTTTAAACAATAAATTCTTTGACAAAGTGTCTGAGGCTATATTTGGTATAAGCGGTAAGAAAGCTAGAGGTAATGCTACATTAAAATACGATAAAAGCGGTGGGTCTTCAGAGGCTAATTCTCTGCAGAACGTATTTAAGAACGATAGTGATGTTAGAAAGTTTATAAAAACAATGCCAGATTACAATATCGCTACTAAAGAGACAGTTGTAAATGAGCAGGGTGAAACTATAGACGTATCTAGAGATACTTATGGAAGATCAATAGGTATTAATCCTAAGGTTTTAGCAATATTTTATGATAAAGTAGATGGCGCGATTCCTGGTATATCCAGTCCCAACGGAAGAAGTCTTGGTAAAACTACTCAGACAGATGTTTATAAATTAAAACCTGAATTTACAGGTAATATATCACCTAGTTCTGTAGCTAAACTACAAAGCTTAATTGGAATAAACAAAGGAACTTTAAGTATACCTATTAAAGGTGAAGCTAGAACTGAGTTTGGAAGCATACTAACTGGATTAACTAAGATGTATATCGACAATGTGATCAACACTGTTGGTAGATCTAAACTAGATAGTAATCAGGCTAAAGCCGATCTAGGTGCTGGTAAATCTAGTTTAATGTTTAGTAAAAATATTGAAGGAGTAGTAAGAGAGCAAGAAATAATAAATAATCTTGGCTTACAACCTGGTAGTAATCATAATTCTTTGTTAGAAATACAATTCTCTAAGAAAAAAAGAGCTGAGTACGAGAGTATTTTAAGGAAAAAAAGACCAGATCTACCAAACATACCTAAACAAGTTGAAAGCTTATTGGATTGGGCTGATGAATTAAATGTTCCAGAAAACAAAAAACCTAAGTACAAGAAATTAGCATTATATTATACAGTTAATGGTTATACTAGATTTCCTGAAGATGGTTATAAAATAGAAGAGGTTGTTAGATTGTCTAATAAGAATAAAATAGATCCGTATGCTTACGCAAATCCAGATGAGTTAATAAACAAATTCACCGAAGAAGTTAGAACGGAAAAAATAAATCCAGACAACGTGCCAGAACTTAGCAACAAACAAGAAATGGATGACGGTATAGTTATTTATGACGTTGTAGATTCTAAAAAAGGCCAAAAAGCAGTTAGAAACATAGTTGACAGCTTTTGGGGTGAAAACTCTAATCCTTGGTGCTTAATAGCTAGGTCTAAAGGAGATACACTTGAAGTTTTTGATACTAAATTAGAAGCTAAAGAGCACTCAGAAACTCTTCGTGATTACTGGGACACTGATAACACTATTGCGTACGAAGAAGGAGTAGGAAAATGGGTTGTTTCTAGAGCGGTTGACCCAAAAGATCTAGATGTAATGAAAGAAGCTTGGACTCATTGGCAACAGTATAATATAGATGGTGATGGTGCGGGTTATAAAATAGCTTTCCAAAACGGTAAACTATTATCTTTTAGAGATGGAGGAGAAGGAGATACAAGAATGGTTGAACTTGGTGTTTATGATTATGAAAAAGATCCTAACTGGTGGGATAGGTTTGATACCCCTACTCCTGACTTAACAATTGATTTAGGTAAAGACAAAGCTACAGGGTATAAGATTATTGGTTCAATGAATTCTAAAGGTGGTAGTGATATTACTGGATACGGTGAAGGTGACTTTATGAGCAGAACAAGTGATTTTAAGCTTTACGATGCGGATAAAAATCTTACTGAGCAAAAAGTTTACAAAGATGGTAAAATTTCTTCATCAACAAAAGTTCAACGGACCAGAATGAACAATGGCGGGAAAGCTGTCGATATCATTAAAAGTAAATACAATGATGGAGAGTTTAGTTCATCAGTATCAACCGTTAAAGATTTAAAAACAGGTAATATTGTTACAAAACGCACGGTTTCACATACAAGATTAAACAAAGATACTTATATAGAGGAGACTGTAGTAGTTGGTAAAAATGGTAAATCACCTACAGCACCAAAAGTAACTGAAAAAAATATAATATTAAGGTATCCAATCAGCGGTAGATTCGTAAAAGAATCAATTGAGTATTACGCAGAGAGGATTACAGATGGGGTTAGTGATGTTGTTATTGACAGGATGGCTGAATTAGAGGAAATTAAAAAGTCTTATATTTCACTTAGCAAATCTGTAGATAAAGCTGCAAAATCTAATAATAACATGTTACCTGAATCACAAAGGTTAACAGGTGATTTTACAAATCAAGATGTTTTAGATAGAATGGGTGAGCTAGATAATGAGATTAATGAAGCTGAAATTCAATTCTCTAAAAATGCAGCGCCTAAACTTGATAAAGAGTTTAATGATATAATAGAAAATAAAACCGGTATTGCTTCTAGTGAAACAATTGCAGGTGTTAAGGCCGGCTTAATGGGTAAGAAAAAAGGTAGGTTTAACTTCTTTATTCCTCCGTCGGCAGAAGATTTTATGGGTTTATTGTATGCTACTTTAGGTGAAGGTAGTGTTGGTAATTCTCAAATGAAATGGTATAAAGATAATTTAATAGATCCTTATGCTAGAGGAGTTGAGAATATAACTAGAGATAGAAACAATTTAGGTAGAGACTTTAGAGCTTTAAAAAGAGATTTAAAAATTGTACCTAAAAACCTTAAGAAAAAAGTAAAAGATAGTCTTTTTACAAGAGAACAAGCTGTACGCGTATATATATGGGAACAAATAGGTGAAAAAACACCAGATTTATCTGAAGCAGATATTGCTGAGTTAGTTGAGTTAGTGGAATCTGATCCTAAATTAAAGTTATTTGCTCAAGAAATAATGAAACTTAATAAAGGTAGAGCTTATGTAAAACCTTCGGAAAAATGGGACACTGGTACTATTACAACTGACCTTTTAGAGTCTTTAAATACCACTGGTAGAAAACAGTATTTAGAATTATGGCAACAAAATGTAGACATTATATTTTCTCCTAAAAATCTAAACAAGCTAGAAGCTGCTTTTGGTGAGTCTTATAAAGAAGCTATGAAGGATATTTTAAAAAGAATGAAGAGTGGTAGAAACAGAGGTTTTGGTAATAAACAGGTGGAGCGTTTCACTGACTGGATAAATGGATCTACGGCTGCTATTATGTTCTTTAATACTAGATCTGCTACTTTACAGCTAATATCTGCAGTTAACTTTATAAACTTTGGCGACAATAATGTTATAGCGGCCGGTAAAGCTTTTGCTAATCAACCTCAATTCTGGAGTGATTTTAAAACATTATGGAACTCTGATTTCTTGGTTGAAAGACGTGATGGCTTGAAGATAAATGTAAATGAACAAGATATTGCTGACGTGGCTAAGGAGAGTGGGGTTAGAGGTGTTATTAATAAATTACTTAAATTAGGTTTTACACCTACACAGTTAGCAGATAGTTTTGCTATTGCATCTGGTGGATCTACTTTCTATAGGAATAGACTTAATTCTTTAGTAAAAGGAGGCATGAACCCTATAGCTGCAAATAAACAAGCGATGCGAGACTTTAGAGAGATAGCAGAAGAGTCTCAGCAGTCAAGTAGACCTGATAAAATTAGCCAGGAGCAAGCTGGACCATTAGGGCGTATTGTGCTAGCTTTTGCTAACACTCCGGCTCAATATGCACGTATAATAAAGAAATCAGCTAGCGATATTAAGAATGGCCGAGGGGATGCAAAAACTAATTTATCTAGGATATTATATTACGGTGTTATGCAAAACCTTATTTTTAACTACATGCAACAAGCTTTATTCGCTTTAATGTTTGAAGACGATGAAGAAGATAAAAGTATTTTAGATGAAAAAGTACCAAAAGCGATAAATGGTATGGTTGATGGTCTTTCTAGAGGTACTGGTGTATATGGAGCTATATTTACCGTTGTGAAAAATACAAGTATAAAGCTTTACGAAGAATCACAAAAGAAAAATTCTAATTACAGAGATAAAATTTTAGAAGTACTAAGAATATCACCACCTGTTGCATCTAAATTACAGAAAATGCAATCAGCAGGTAGAGCCTTTGATTGGAATATAGATGAAATTAAATCTAAAGGTTTTAGTTTAGATAATCCAG
>Ga0209634_1000222_pt1 | contig 44780 bp, 76 predicted proteins | sample LinPmetageLP40_FD_184043 | JGI IMG/M metagenome (GOLD analysis project Ga0209634, IMG submission 184043) | Marine viral communities from the Pacific Ocean - LP-40 (SPAdes) (version 2) | ecosystem: Environmental > Aquatic > Marine > Oceanic | place: Pacific Ocean | collected 2010-08-26 | reverse complement strand
TCATTGCTTCTTTTTTTATCAATATTGGGATACTATAAATAAATGGCTTAAGGCTTATTTAATGTTGGCTACTGTAATATTAGTGTTAATTACTAGTATGGGTATCTATGGTTTTCTAAGTGCAGCATATCAAGATACTTATAGAAATTTATCTGTTAAGGAAAATAAAATATCATTCTTGACACAAAAAAAAGACTTTTATAAAAGTGATGTAAATAGATACGATGTAGAATTAAATAGAATAGCAGAAAACATTTCTATCTTATCTAATGCAAAAGCTACGGGTATACAAGTAAGAGATACTTCAACAGTAAATGGGTTTAGAAATACTGTTTCAACAACAGAGCTTAGATTATCACAAAAAAGAATATCTGTAGAAGAAGAAAATAGAAAAATAACACAATCTAAACGAGAGATAGTAGCTGATAGTCTTCAAAAATATCAACTTAAGATTCTTACTTTAGAAAATGATAGTGAATCAACAGGTGAATTAGGACCACTTCAATACCTTTCTGGACTAACAGGTGTGCCTATGGATAAAATAATAAATGTTTTGCTTTTAGTAATTATATTTGTATTTGACCCCTTAGCTTTATCCTTAGTAGTAGCTGCTAATTTTGCTTTTGAACAAGCTAATCCTAAAAAAGCTTATAAAGAAAATTTGTATGGAGAACTTGAGGAAGAAAAACTAATTTATACTGAAGAAGAAGCTATAGACTTTTTTGATTCTATAGATAAAGACTCTAAGATAGAAAGTTTAGAAGAAACATTAGATGAAGTACTAGATGATATTAAGGTAGAAGTAGATGTTAAAAAAGATGTTGACTTAATGAATATTAAAAAAAAGACAATTAAAGAAAAAATAGAAGATGATGGGTGGGATATTGTAGATGAAGAAGAAAATATTATAGTAAAAAATACTAATGATATTCAATTAGAAATAAACAAAATGCAAACTGAATATAACAATTTAGGAAAGTATACTTCTAATGATCATAAAAGAAGAGGAATGGAAGATAATATTCAACGATTAAAAAAAGAATTAAATGAATTTAATGAAGACGACACTATAACCTATTAAATTATGAAAAATACAATTAAAACCGCACTTGTTTTACTCGCAATAGTAATTGGAGTATATATTATACAAAAATCTATTGGATTTCCACCCTCAGATGCCACTGGTTCTGCAATAAAAGGAGTTCAAAAAGCAAATAAATATAAAATTGAAGATGATTCTGAAGTAGAGCTTGTTGGAGAAGAATTTCAAATGTTTCTTCAAAACGATGAAGTTCAAGAGATGTTACAAGATAAAGATATTAATGAATTTATTAATACCGTAGCGGAAGCAGGATTAGATACATCAAAATTAGGAGATTATAAAGTATTAGTTAAAAACAAGGAATTTATCAAGTTATATAATACTAATACTTTCTTTACTTTAGCTAAATTTGCAAAATAATTTGGAGAAGCAAGATTGTATGCGTATATTTACGGCATATAAAAATAAATAAAGGTAAAAAGTTATGAAATTAATTACAGACAAACAAGAACTAGAGTTATTTAGATCTAAAGTCCTAAAAAGAGAAGTAGATTGGGATGGTTATGAGGGTTATGCCTTATCATACAATCCTGATAGTGATACTTATAGTTTTGAAACTACATATGTACGTTATTGGGATCAAGAATCAATGTTAAGATTAGACAAGAGGGTTATTGAATTTAATAAGGAAAGTAAGTATGAGATTGAAATAACAGGTTTTGATAATTATGAAAGTGAAGAAGATAAATCATGGCCCGCAACATTTTTCTTTAAACTAAAATAAGGGTATGTATTACGATCCGCTATTCAAAAAAGAGATAGTAGAAAAAGAACTATCCAAACTCCAAAAACTAAATTATAATAAGTTTAGATGGTGGCGTATGTACACTGATGGTCATACTCCACTTCCAAATAAATCTCCATTTATAGACAAAATACTAAATGGTGATTTTAATCCATCTCTTTATATGTGGCAAGTATGGTTAGTTGAACATGATCTCAATGAAATCTGGAGTACTAGTAAAAATGATATGAGCATGTTCCTAGAAAATACTTCAGTCCAAAGAGCTAGAAGAAAACGTTTAACTGAGGATTTTGAGAAGGAAGAGTTTGAACGTATGTATAGTTTATATGAACATTTTTTCAAATATTTTGATATAGATAGGGATCAACTAGAAGAAGAAATGTTAGAATGTAGTGGAGAACTAAAGGATCTTTATTATATTATAGAAAACAAATACACTCATCAAAAAAGAAAATCAAAACGTGGGAGACCAAAGAAATATGAAGATTAACCATGAGGTGCCTAGAGCATTATTACCATTATCAGAGCAATTTAATAATTATGATTTTGCATTACCTCATTTATTAGATGAGGATGATGAATACAGGCAGTATTTTATTGAAGCTAAACGTAAGGGACGTTACTTAATCATGGACAACAGCCTTCATGAGTTAGGTCACGCTTATGATTCTGTTCGTTTATTATATTGGATAAAACAACTAGAACCTGATGAGTTTATAGTACCTGATGTGTGGGAAAATATGCATCAAACTTGTGCTAAAGCAAAACATTGGTTACAATATACATACCCTAAAAATACTACTTTAGTAGCTGTAGTTCAAGCTAAATCCTATGGTGAGGCTTATGAATGCTATAATAACTTAGAATCATTGGGGTATAAAAAAATAGCATTTTCTTATGGTGCAAATTATTATAATGAAGTTTCTAATCACCCAAACAAGGATGTAGGTAAAGCATTAGGTAGGAGAGAAGTAATAAGTAAAATGTATCAAACTGGAATAATAAAAGACAATTCTAGAATACATTTATTAGGTTGTGCTATCCCACAGGAATTTCATTGGTATAATGCATTTACATTTGTTGAATCACTTGATACCTCTAACCCAATAATGGCTACTTTAGAAGGAACCAAATATGATAAAGATGGTTTAAAATCAAAACCTAAAGCAAATATGAATGACCATTTTGATATGTCAATAGATAATATTAACTTGGAATTATTAGAACATAATATTAAAACATTTAGAATAATAAACGGATTTAGGCCCTATCCGAATAAACATACTGGGTCACTTTAAATTTTTATTAAAATGTCTAAAAACAATTGTGTAGTATCGTTAAGTGGTGGAATGGATTCTTCCACATTATTATTAAGAGCAATATCAGAATATAAATTCGTGACAGGAATTTCTTTTGATTATGGTCAAAAACATAGAGTTGAGTTGGATAGAGCTCAATCTTTAGTTAAATACCTATCAGATAATGGGATTATAGTAAATTATCGTCAAATAAAACTAGATGGTTTAACAGATTTACTCAACTCAGCTTTAGTTACAGGTGGGAAAGATGTTCCTGAGGGGCACTATGAGAACGAGAATATGAAAGAAACAGTTGTTCCTAATAGGAATAAAATGTTTGCTTCTATTACTCAAGCAGTTGCTTTATCTGTTGCAAATAGAACAGAAAAGAATTGTGATATAGCCTTAGGAATTCATGCTGGTGATCATGCTATTTATCCTGATTGTAGGCAAGAATTTAGAGATGCGGATGACGCAGCTTTTAGAATAGGCAACTGGGATGCTGAAAGAGTAGATTATTTTACTCCCTATTTAAAAACAGATAAACTAGGCATTTTAAGAGATGGATTGGGGTTATGTGGTGAGTTACGACTTGATTTTGATGAAGTTTATAAAAGAACAAATACTTCTTATAAACCATACCCATCAGGTAACTCAGATTATAAATCTGCTTCTAGTGTTGAACGCATTGAAGCCTTTATAGATTTAGGTAGAAAAGATCCAGTTCAATATGAGGATGATTCTGGAGAAGTGGATTGGGAAGTAGCAAAATTATCAGTAATGAAAGTATTATCTGAAAATCAAACAGCAGCAACAATAAGTGAAGATTAAATGGTAATGACCTATGGTGTAACTGGCAACACGTCTGATTTTGGTTCAGAAGAGTCTAGGTTCGAGCCCTAGTAGGTCAACAATAAATAAAAAACAATTATGAAATTAGGAGATATTATTTATTACTTTACAAAATATACAGGTATAAAATTTTTGGTTGATTTTTTTAGTAAAATGTTTCAAAAAGATTGTGGTTGTGAAAAAAGAAGAGAAAAATTAAATAAAAAGTCATGGTGGATATAAAAAAACAAGAATTACCTGATGCTAAAAAACATCAAATAATTTCATTTATAAAATCTGGTATTAGAATTTTAGGTTATGGATTTTTGTGGTTTAACTTGGATGTTGCAATTATTTTACTTATATTGAGTGAAATGGTTGGGATTGGAGAAGAATTAGTATAATGAGAGATAAAAAGATTTATGATTGGTATATTGTTGTAAATAAAGAAGGAAAAGCATTTACAGGGTTAGCATATAGAGAATATTTATATTCAGATAATTGGGATGAAGCTAAACCCCTTAAAAAAGAAAATACAACAATATTATTAAGACAACCTGGAACAGAGTTGATTAAAACAAATGAATTTGGTCAATATGTATAGTAATCAAAAATTAAAGTAATATGAAAAAAATATTTTATTTCACCGCAAGCTGGTGTCAACCCTGCAAACAATTAAGCCCAACAATGTCGGGACTTATAAGTAAAGGAATGAATGTTCAAAGAATAGATGTGGATACTGATACTGAATATTCAGCTAAATATGGAATAAGAAGTGTACCTACTTTACTTTTAGTAGATGGAAATGGTAATGCATTAGGAAGATTAACTGGTAATAAAAGTGAACAAGAAATTTTAAATTTGTATAATGGGTAGATTTGTATCATCAAAAGTATTTGACGGGTTCTCAACATGTTTTCGTCAATGGAAAGCAACAGACACTCACTGTAGGTTTTTACATGGGTATGGAATTTCTTTTAAAATATGGTTTGAAGGAGGTTTAGATCATAGAAATTGGGTATGGGATTTTGGAGGAATGAAAAGAGCTAAAGGAACTATTGATGGGATGTCTCCTAAAGACTGGTTTACACATATGTTTGATCATACTATAGTAGTAGCAGAAGATGATCCAGAATTAGAAGCATTTAAACAAATGGATATAGCTGGAGTAGCACAAGTAAGAACTGTACCTGCTACAGGTGCTGAAAAATTTGCAGAATTTATTTATGATAAAGTAAATCCTTTTATAGTAGAAGAAACTCAAAATAGAGTAAAAGTAGCAAAAGTAGAGTTTATGGAACATGGTAAAAACGCAGCTGCTTATTTACCTGGATAATAGATTAATAATAGTGATTAAAAAACCACTTTAAAAAATTATGGAAAAACAATTGAAACGTATTGAGAATTACGATAAAATTCTCCCAATAGTAGAAGTTTATACTGCTGTACAATCAGAAGGTTCAAGAGCAGGATATCCAACAGTAGTCATCAGAACTACTGGATGTACCCACAGATGTTATTTTGGTGAAGGTGGGTGGTGCGACAGCTGGTACACTAGTATACATCCAGAAAAAGGTAAATATAGTTTTAATGATATTATCAAGATGTATGAGGATAATCCTCATATTAAGGAAATGATGTTAACTGGGGGTTCACCTACAATGCATGGGGCTTTAGTTAATGAATTAACACATTTAGCAAATGAAAAAGATTTATTTATTACAATCGAAACTGAAGGGTCTCATTACCTCGAGACTGATTATCCTATTAATTTATTGTCTATTTCTCCTAAGTTTAGCAACAGTGTTCCCGTTCTTGGAGTGGCTACTCCACAAGGGGGAATAACTAATGAAAAGATGATTAAACAGCATAATAAGTTTAGGCTTAATTATGAAAATATTAAAAAATCTATAATGTATCATAGTGATTACCATATAAAACCAGTTTGGGATGGTAAAGATGAATCATCATTAGAGGAAATCATGGAGTGTATTGAAACTTTAAAAGTATCCCCAGGTAAAGTATGGTTTATGCCAGCGGGTGATACAAGAGAATCACTATTTAAATCATACCCTTTAGTATTTGATTGGGTTAGAGATAATGGTTATAGGATGACTTGGAGACCACACATTATTGCATTTGAAGATCAAAGAGAAGTATAATTAAATAATACAGTTATGGAAGATAAAAACAAAATAGAAGAAATCATAGAAAGAGAGTTATGGGACCATTACAGTGAACTACCTAATCCTCAATGGTATGACTTTAAAAACAATAAAGAGAAAGAGGAAGAAGAAGAAGAATGGGAAAGTAATTCAACTTACCATAGTTAAATATAAATAAATACAAAATCAGTTGGATAAGGAGGAAGCATTACGTATATTGTTGGAAATAGAAGATAACGTAGAAGTATGTTGTGCTGTCACTATGGAACAAGATGAAGTATTAGAATTAATTGAAAAACTAAGAATCTACATAGAAAATGGAGAATAAACGAAGACAAATTCACGAAGAGTTAGAAGTAGTACAAGAGGGATTTGCTAATGGGGTAGCAATTGGCTTCCCATTTAATGATAAACAAAAACTAAAAATGATAGGTGAAGCTGAAAAAGCTTATGGTAAATTTTTAGATGCACTTAAGTGTGATTGGAGAAAGGATCCAAACTCAATGGAAACACCAAGACGTGTTGCTAAGGCGTATGTAAATGATTTATGGTCTGGGCGATATACCGCGATGTCACCCATTACCTCATTTCCCTCGGATGGGTATGACGGAATTGTAATTGAGCGTAATATACCGCTTACTTCAATGTGTTCTCATCACCACCAAACAATTGGAGGTGTGGTTCATATTGGATATATAGCAGGAGAAGAAGGACAAGTTATTGGTTTATCTAAACTAAATCGTATTGTAGAGTTATTTGGACGTAGAGGAGCTATTCAAGAACAACTAACATCAGCTATCCATAATGCTGTAAATAAAATTACAGAAGGAAATAAAGGTGTTATTGTTACTATAGTTGGAACACATAATTGTGTTAGTTGTAGAGGAGTTAAACATCAAGGAGCAGCAATGGTTACTACTAAAGCATCACTTGCTTTTAGAGATGATACAAATAATGCTCGTAAAGAATTTTTTGATTCACTTAAAATAAATAATGGAGGTCACAATATATGATAGCTAAAAGGAATAAAATCCCACTTGATTGGGACGAAATAGATAGATTAGTAAATGTATTATGTGAAAAAATTGTTACACAAATCCCTTCAATAGATTCAGTAATGGGTTTACCAAGAGGAGGTTTAATACCTGCAGTTATGGTTTCACATCGTTTAGGTTTACCTTTAGTTACTTTACCTGAGCCACATACTTTAGTAATAGATGATATTGCAGATAGTGGGGTAACACTAACTAATGCACCTGGAATTTATACAGCAGTATTACATTATAAACCTCATACTTCAGTATTTAAACCTGATTTATATTCTGTAGAATATAAGGGAGATGATTTTTTGCAGTATCCTTGGGAAACAGATGAATCCGAACCTATAGCTGATTATTTAAAAAAATAGATATGTTAAACTTTGAAGAAAGACCTTGGGGTTGTTATGATATTTTATTAAGTACTTCATATTGTAAAATAAAAGAAATAACAGTAGACCCAGGACAAAAACTATCCTATCAATACCATGATAGGAGATCAGAGAACTGGACAGTTGTATCAGGTGACTTAACAATCATATTAGATGATGAAAAGGTATTTAGATCACCTGGAGAATCAATTACTATTCCCTTAGGTGCTAAACATAGAGCTTGGAATGAAACGGGAGAACCAGTTTCCTTTATAGAAGTTCAAACAGGTACTTATTTTGGGGAAGATGATATAGTAAGAATTGAAGATGATTACAATAGAATATAAAATACTTGGAAAAGCAAAAAATCTAATGTATATTTACACCACAACAAAAAAGATAAATTATGAATTATTGGCAAGTAGTAGCACAATTTGAAAGAATAAATGAAAAAGGACGTGTGCAGAAAATTAAGGAATCATATTTAGTAGATGCTCAAACAGGAACTGAAGCTGAAGCTAAAACATATAAGTTTTTAGAATCTCAAGGAGAATCTGATTTTAAAATTGTTAGATTATCTGAGTCAAACATTATAAAAGTATTTTAAGATGGGTGAGCAACTAGAACTATTTCCTAAAGATGATCTCCCATATTGGGATAATAATCATGTTCCATTTGTTTCTGAAGTAGAAACATTTAATAAAACAATGGGCAAGATAAACAATTATACTCCTACCATCCCAGAAATAAGTGATTGGAGGTTTGTGTATAATTTTATCCTTGAAGAACTTGGAGAATATAAAGAAGCTTGTGAAAAAGGAGATATAGTAGAGGTCCTTGATGCATTATGTGACATTGCCTATGTTTCTTTAGGAAATGGTACTATGTTACATGGTCTTAAAGATAAAATATTACCTGCTTATGCTGAAGTACAAGCTAGCAATATGTCAAAAGTGTGTAATACTGAAAAAGATGCTATTATCACTACATCTATTAGATCCAAAGAACAAAAATCAGAATGCCACTATGAAAAAGTAGGAAACAAATATGTTGTGTATAGATCCTATGATAGAAAAGTAATGAAAAATATTAAGTATTTTAGGCCTGATTTATCAAAATTCTTTACTGAGGAAGAAATTAAAAAATGTTTCCCAAATACTAACCCTGGTACTATTATTTGATATTTATTATTATATCAGCAATTTTTAGATTATGGAGTTAGATTCAAATGTGTATTCAATAATAATTACAGCTATTACTTTACTAGGAGGTACCAGTGCGTGGAGATATTACGAAAAAAGATCTTTGTATAAAGAAAGAGATGATTCTTTTATTAGAGAAGATTGTAAAGATAGAATAGCAAGATTAGAAGCACTTTTAACAGAATCCTCTGCAGAAAAGGATGAAATGAGAGGTATGATTTTAAAATTAACCTCCCAAGTAGCTAGTCTAAAAGTACAAGTTGAGTTCCTTACTAAGGAACCATAAAATAGCATACAAAGGTTTTGGATACCTGCAATATTTTATGTATATTGGGGGAAATAAAAGTTATATAAATGTACAAAAAAGCATATATTGGTAAAAGGATAAAGGACAGAAAAAATGAATTCGAAATTCATTTATGGGAAGAGGATAATACCCATCAAATAATCCATTATAAAAATAAAGTTTATCAGGAATGTAAACCTGAAGATGCGGTTGCAATAGGAATAAATGGAGAGCCATTAAAATTATTACAACCTCATCAGTGGTTTTTTTCTAAAAATCCTAATTATAGTAATAAAAATACCCCTAATTTACATTTCCAGGATATGTCTGTGGAACAAAAGTTCTTAGTAGAACGTTATGGTATAGATGATACTCCTTCTATTGGTCATAAAGAACTATTTTTTGATATTGAATGTGAAATAGGGGGAGCTTTAACTGAGGACTATATCCAAAGTGCACCTATGCCTATTACCTCTATTGCTTGGTGGGATAAAAGTACAGATGAATGGGCTATTATAATTCTAGACAAAAAGAAACAACTTAAGAATACTCAATCAAAAAACCATAAAATAATTTCGTGCACTACTGAAGGAGAGCTATTAACACGATTTGTAGGTATAGTAAGAGATATTGACCCTGATATTTTAATAGGTTACAACAGTGATTATTTTGATATTCCATATTTGTATTATAGAATGTGTAATGTAATAGGAAAAGATTTAGCTGATGATTTATCTCCTATAGGACAAGTAAATTCAAAGAGATTTAGTAAATATTTTTATGCAAAAGACCAATTTGTAAAAATTATAGGAATAGAATCTTTAGATTATATACGTTTACACAGAAAATATAGTTGGAAGGATGAACCTAGTTGGAAATTAGATGATATTGGTAAAAAATATACAGGGTTAAATAAAATAGAATATGAGGGAACCTTAGATGATTTATTTGAACAAGATATCCATAAGTTTATTGAATATAATTTTCGTGATGTTGAAATACTAAAACTATTAGATGAAAAACTACAATATATAGCATTAACTAAAAATATAGCCCACAAAGGAAAACACAACTATGAGCAAGTTTATCATAATAGTGTAACACAAGATGGTGCTATCTCGGCTTACCTATTATCTGAAGGAATCATTCCTCCATCTAAAACATTTAAGCAAGAAAAAAAAGAAGGTTATGCTGGGGGTTATTTATTTTGTCCTAAAGCAGGTTTATACAAATATATGTTTGATGAAGATTTAACTTCACTATATCCTTCTATTATAATGACTATTAATATAGGTAAAGAAACGCTTGTAGCTAGAATTATAGATGAAAATGATAGAAATAATAGATTGGGGTTAAATGATTTAAAAGAGATGGATCCTAATAAAGAGTTATATATTGAAGATTACATATCTAAAAAACGTAGTAGTCAAAAAATAAGTAAAATAATTAATATTATTGAAACTAAAAAATTGGCTATATCAGCTAATGGTTGTATGTTTAGAACAGATAAAGAATCAGTTCTATCAACTATATTACAAAAATGGTTTGAGGAAAGAGTTATATATAAGAATCGTATGAAAGCCGCTTATGAAGTAGGCGATAAAGAAAAGGGTGAGTATAACCATCTAATGCAATATACAATGAAGATTTTACTTAATAGTTTATATGGTGCAACTGCACTACCTTCATTTAGATATGGTATGAATTATTCTATCTTAAGTGAAGCCATTACATTAAGTGGACACAGAATTATTCAAGAAAGTGCTTTATGTGCTAATAGGCATATGAATAAAGTTATTAAAGGTAAGATCAAATTGAAAATATGAATTATAATCCAAAACTAAAGTTAGTTTGGTGGGCTACAGCAGGATGTGCTTCAAGATCTAATAATGGGATATTTACAAATCTTGGAGAAGAATCTATAATGTATGATCAATCTTTAAACATTCACCATAATATTCATCAAGAAAGTATTCCCCATAGCCACACACAAGGAATCCCACCCGGGTGTGAAGATTATAAAATAATTTGTTTAATTAGAAATCCATATACTAGGTGTGTTTCGCATTATATTGATCTTTATGAAGATAACCCAAAACTTAAATTTGATAACTTTATTAACACTCCCAATGGAGAATTTGATGATTATTATTTTCTTGAGTGGGAAAAAATTGGAAGAAATCCTGACTATATTATTAGGTTAGAAAATCTTATTAAGGATTGGAAAAAAGTACCGGAGGCAACCCAAATAATTGGGGAAGATAAATTTAATATTCTTCTTGAAGACAATTTTAAACAAAATCATTATGCTAATAACAAATCTTTAGATAAATACGATCCTAATGGTCATCAAATAGTTAATCGTTTTTTTACTCAAGAATTAGCTGATATAGTTTACGAAAAATTAAAGCCTATATTTGAATTAGGTGGCTACGATAAAGATAGTTGGAAATGAAACATTTAGAAGATACCCCCTGGTGGATTTGTGATAATGGTGATACTAATTATTGCGCTTATATGGATACAGATTCAGTATACCTTACAGCTGAGCCCTTGCTATTACATTTATATCCTAATTTTGAGGATAAGAATGATGAAGATAAAGATAATATATTAGAAAAAGTTGCTCTTAAATATCAAGGTATTATTACTGAATATTATGATACGTTAGCTAAAGATTGTTTTAATTCTCCCAATCATAGATTAGATATGAAAACCGAAGCTGTTATTCGTACAGCTTATTTTAGAGCAACACGTAGATATGCCCAATGGATTACTAAACAAGAAGGAAGATCCTTAGTTAATTATGCTAGAATAAAACCTAAAGAAAATAGTGGTCACCATATTGGGTATAATGTTAATTACCATGAAGAAATAGGTACAGGTTTAGAAGAAGGGACTTTAGATATTAAAGGTCTTGAGTTCATGAAAGCTAATTTTCCACCTATTTTAGGAAAATTTTTTAATCATATTTTAGAACAAGTATTAAAAGGAGAAAAACATGATAAAATCTTAATTCAAATAAAAGATTTTAAACAACAAATACTAACTGGTGCTATTTCTATTACTAAACTAGGAAATCCCACAAGAGTTACTAAACTAGAAAAATATTCAGGTAGATCAGCTAGAGCTGGGGAGATGTTTACTGTAATAGAAAAAGGAGCACCTGCACCTGTTAGAGCAGCTATTAGATATAATGATTTATTAAAATTTTGGCAATTAGATAAAAAACACAATTACATTACTCAATCAGATAAAATTAAATGGGTTTATATGCAAAATAACCCCTATAAAATTGAGGCATTAGGTTTTCTTGAATATGATATCCCTGATAAAATACAAGAATTTATGGAAAAGTATGTAGATAGACAAAAGATATTTGATAGTATATTATTGAATAAATTAGAGGGATTTTTTGGAGATCTTGAATGGTCTTTAGATTTAAATCCTCATAAGGGAGCTTTTACATTTTTTGATATTTAAATAAAATAAAATGATAAATAAAAATTTATTACAATCTGCAATTCAAAAATATTATCTTAGCGGGAGATATAATAAAGTAAAGTGGAGGATTAAAAGTAATATTTTAACTATATATGCTGGTCAAAGTAATAGAGCATGTAAAGTAGTTTTAAAGGATTTTCCTTTACAAGATAGTGAATTAGGTATTTTTGATACTGATAAATTGACTAGATTATTAGCTATTACAAGTGGAGATTTAATGTTAACTCTTCAAGGACAAAAAGAGCTTCATAATATATTAAATATCGCAGATCCTAATTTTGATTTAACATATACTTTAGCTGATCCTTTAATTATAGGAAAAGTAGAATGGGTAAATGATCCTGATTCTTATGAGGTAGAATTAAATTTAGAAAAAGAGGATATTAACCATATAATTAAAGCTAAAAGTGCCTTATCTGAATCACCCAATATGTTAATTACTACTAAATTAGATTTAGATGATATTCCTATATGTGAATTTGTATTTGGTGATATGTCAGGATATGCAAATAAGATAACGTACAAATTACAAGGTAAAATTAATGAAAATGGGATATCTATACCTTTTGATGCAGAAATGATAAAAGATATATTTAATGCTAATAAAGATGTAGATATAGCTACTCTAAGTTTATCCTCAATGGGTTTGTTAAAACTAGTTTTTAAAAATGAAAATATTGAAAGTACCTATTATATATTAAGAAATGAATAAATATAAAGCAACTCAAGTTACTGATATTGAAAGTAATAAAAATACACCCTCAAACCCTAATGAAGAGGGGGGTGTAATACATTCTGATGATTTTTCTGTAAGTAAAGATCATAAAAATAGATTATTTGTTATAGATGATTTTTATACTAATCCTTTAGAATTAAGACAATTTGCATTAAATCAATGGTATTTTGATGATGAGGGATTTGAAGGATTAAGAACTAGAAAACAATTTTTCTTTAAGGGAGTTAAGGAAAAATTTGAACAAACTCTTGGAAAAAAAATTACTGCATGGGAAGAATATGGGATGAATGCTAGATTCCAAAACCACAAAGCAGATTTTAGACCCGTTTATCATGCAGATTCACAAACATATGCTGCCGCAATTTACTTAAACCCAAATGCACCTTACAAAGCTGGTACTTGTTTTTATGCACACAAAGAAACAGGATTAAGAGGTGGAGAAGAAAATATAGGATATGCTTTTAATGGGAATACTTGGGTAGATCCAACTCCTTATATTAAAATAGATGAAATAGCAAATATATTTAATAGATTGGTAATATGGGATGCTCGATTAATACATGCTGCACCTACATATTTTGGTTGGGATATTAATTCTGCAAGATTAACTCAAGTATTTTTCTTTGATGCAGAATAGATTTAGAAGAGTGTATTTTTCTAATTATATTATATATGTATAATAAATACAAACAGCTAGGATGCGTTTGTTATGTTTTAAATTAATTATTAACCGTGAGCTTAGGCCACATAACTTTTAAATGATATGAGTACATTATTTCACAATACACATTCCCCTTTCGATATTTTATTTCGAAATTTATTTCACAGTGATGGAGTATTTATTCCCGCTGAATCCAAACAACCACACCCACTAGATATTTACTATGACGATAACGGCCTATGGTTCGAAGTCGCTTGCACTGGTCTAGGAAAAGAAGACATCAGTATTGATATTGAGGGTGATTTACTAAAAATCAGTTACGATAAATCTAATGAAGATATTATCCATGAGGGTACTATCTATAAGGGACTATCTAAAAAATCCTTTAATTTAGGTTACAAAATAGCCAATAAGTTTGATTTAACTAAAGTTGATGCCAGTATGGTAAATGGTTTACTAACTATTAGCATACCGTATTCTGCTGAATCAAAACCAAAAACTATTAAAATTAAATAACAATACCCACAAAAAAGCGTGTCCTAGCAATTGTTTGTTCGTATATTTACGGATAAAACAAAAAGGTTATTTATGTCAAAAATAAAATCACATACTGTAGTAGAAGATCCTTCTTTAGCTCCTTATTTTATTACTAAGGATGATTACAATTATATTGTAAATATTAGAATCCAAACAAATAAGAATCATTTTAGATCTAATGGTGAATCTAAAGAATATGAAAAATCACTTAAATTTTTTCCTAATATTAAGCTAGCATTACAATGGGTAGCTGAAGAAAAACTACACAATAAAGAACACTATACTTCCTTAAAAGGTTTTATAGCAGAATATAGTAAAATTGAATCTAATCTTATAAATTTTTTATCACAATGAGTAAACTTAAAGCATTATTTGATGCGGTTATCGTTAAACCAATAGAAAACGAAGAAACCCTATACGGTAATATTATTGTACCGGATATGGGAAAAGAAAAAAATGAATATGGGGAAGTTATAGCAGTAGGAAGTGGTAGATATACCCTTACTGGAGATCATGTCCCTATGCATTTAAAAGTAGGTGATTTAGTAGTTTTACCTACTCAAGGATTTACTAAACTTCCATTTGATGGAGAGGAATTTTATGTAGGGCCTGAAAATCAGGTACTAGCACTTGTAACAAAAGATTAAATTAAAAATAAACAATGAATAAACATATAGAATTCGGATCAGTTGCTAGGAAAGAACTAGTAAAAGGTATAGATAAACTTGCAGATGCTGTTGTAGCAACTTTAGGACCAAATGGTAGAAATGTAGTTATTTCTAACAGTCAAGGAGTACCTCAAAGCACAAAAGATGGGGTTACTGTAGCCAAATCTATCACATTAAAAGAGCCTACACAGGAACTTGGTGTTCAACTACTTAAACAAGCTGCTATTAATACCGCAAATAAAGCTGGAGATGGTACTACTACTTCTACATTACTTGCTCGTGAAATGATTAAAGCAGGATTAAATAGTTTAAATAATGGTGAAAATGCTGTTCAGATTAAAAGAGGTATTGATAAATCCATTAGAGTTGTTATTGATAATCTTCAAAGTAAAATATCTGAGGATATTACAGGTGAATCCCAATTAGAACAAATTGCTTCAATTTCAGCAAATAATGATCCTGAAGTTGGTAAGCTTATTTCTACAGCAATTGATAAAGTAGGTTTAGAAGGTGTTGTACATATTGAAGAATCTAAAACTGGAGATACTTATTTAGAAACAGTTGAAGGTATGCAGTTTGATAGAGGTTACAAATCACCATATTTTGTAACAGATAACAATTCAATGTCATCAATATTAGATACACCCGCAATTTTAATATTAGATCAAAAACTAAATTCTGTTAAAGAATTGTTACCAATACTAGAAGCAGTATCATCTCAAGGCAAATCATTATTGATAATTGCTGAAGATATTGATAATGAAGCATTAGCTACTCTTATAGTTAATAAAATGAGAGGAACAGTTAGTGTATGTGCTGTTAAATCTCCAGATTTTGGAGAACGTAGAAAACTTGTTTTAGAAGATATAGCTATTATGACTGGTGGTCAAGTATTTTCTAAGGATAAAGGAATGAAACTTGACAAATTTAGTTGGGATTGGTTTGGTGAAGCTAGAAAAGTAACAGTAACAAAAGACCAAACTACCCTAGTAGATGGAAAAGGAACAATAGAGGTTATTGAATCTCGTGTTGAAGAACTACAGAAACAAATTGATAATTCTAATTCACCTTATGAAACTGAACAACTTCAAAACCGACTTGCAAAATTTGTAGGTGGAGTAGCAATTATCCATGTTGGTGGTTATACTGAAACAGAAATGTTAGAGAAAAAAGATAGAGTAGATGATGCTTTACATGCTACAAAAGCTGCTATACAAGAAGGCGTTGTTGCTGGAGGCGGTGTAGCTTTATTATATGCAAGAGAAGCAATTGATAGATCTAATACTGGTTCTGAAATAGTATACAGAGCATGTGGTAAAGCATTTGAACAAATATTAGTTAATGCTGGGTATGACAGAAATGAAGCTATATTTTTAGGTCAAACTGCTTTAGTTAATGTTGGTAAGTTTAATAGATGGAAAGGTATTGATATTGAAACTGGAAAAGCTATAGATTTTAAGAAAAAAGGTATTATTGATCCAACAAAAGTTACTAGGTTAGCCTTAGAAAATGCAGCAAGTATTGCTGGTACGGTATTACTAACTGAATGTACTGTTACTGAAGATAAAAGTGAGGATGCTGATAAAATGAATACTTTACAAAACAATGCTTCTACTGCTGCAGGTATGGAAGGTTATATGTAAGAAATTTGGAGAACTGATAAAAATTATTTAAATTTACGTATATGAAAGATAAACCAAAAACTGAAGTTATAGAGCAAAATATGTTAATTGCTAGAAGAGTCCCACCAGGTGATAAGTGGAGATTAATTGCTAATGAACCTAATGGACCTATTCATAAATCACTTACAGATACATTGGAATCATATATGACTAAAACAGGATTTAGGGGGGAATATAGATTAGCCCCCCTAAAAAGTGAATTATTTGCTATTTCTGCTGAAGAAAAGGAAGTACAAGCTGAACAAGAACAAAAGTTTTCAATCTACGGCGAGTATTAAAATGAGAGAACATACATTATTAAACGAGATATATAGACCTAAGGATTTATCTACATATGTTGGAAATAAATCTCTTAAAGAAAGTATAGCTAAACAGTTATTAAATAATGATATTCAAAATTACTTATTTTATGGACCCGCAGGAACTGGAAAAACCACACTTGCTAAAATTATAGTAAATAACCTTGATTGTGATCATCTTTATATTAATGCAAGTGATGAACGAGGTATTGAAACAATTAGAGAAAAAGTATCAGGTTTTGCTAGTGTGATGTCTTTTAAGCCTATTAAGGTTATTATTTTAGATGAAGCTGATTTCTTAACAATACAAGCCCAAGCATCATTAAGGAATATAATAGAAACATTTTCACGAACTACTCGTTTTATTTTAACTTGTAATTTTGTAGAACGTATTATAGATCCTTTACAGTCAAGGTGTCAAACATTTAAAATAGTACCACCAACTAAAAAAGAAATTGCAGTACATTTAGCTAGTATATGTGATAAGGAGAGCATAAGTTTTGAACCATCTGCCATTGGTAAAGTTGTAAATAAGTTCTTTCCGGACTTAAGAAAAATGCTCAATACTATCCAGGCAAGTAATGTTAAGAGTCAATTAGTAATTGATGATTCATTACTTGTTTCTACTAGCTATTTGTCTGCTATTTTAGATGAACTTAAAAAAAATAAACCTAATATAATTCAAATCCGCAAAATAATAGCGGATTCAAATATTGATGATTTTGAAGAGGTATTTAGGTTTTTATTTGATACTGCTGAGCAATACCTTTCTAATAAGCAAGGTACAGTAGCAATACTAATTAATGAACATCAATATAAATCAAATTTTAGAATAGATAAAGAGATTAATATTATCTCACTTTTACAACAAATTATAAACATTAAATAAAAATGAAACAACCTGAACAAGATCCACAACTTAATATAGATTTAAAATCTACCACAGGTTTTAAAAATTCTGAAGGTAATAGTATATTCCAATCTGGGGTAATATTAAGAAGAATTTCAAAATTTGTAGCAGGTACTGACAATGATGCTATAATGCCAATTCCAGTATTTTTTGATCCTACAAACAACAAAATAGTAGGAGAAGGAATACCAGTAGAACTTAGAGAAGAACTTAAGGATGAATTGTTATGATAAAAACAACATTCGATTGGATTCGGCACATTAACGTGTTAAAAACACCAATCGATGAGTTTAGTGACAAAGATTGGGACGTGTTTAATTCATATGTAATTCACCGTGTATTGAGCATGAATCCCGATTATTTGGAACTAGTAAATGAGGCACAAAAGATAATGCCTCAAAATAAAAAGGAAATATACTCAATTTATAGAGAATTTATTCCTAAAAATAATAAATGGAATAAGTATATTAAATCTACTAATAAATTACGAAATAAGGATTTAATTAACTATTTAAAAGATTATTGGGAATGCTCCAAAAAGGAAACAGAGGAATATTTAGAACTTTTGGAAAGTAAAGAAATTGTTAGTATATTAACCAGTATGGGATTTAATAAAAAGGAAACAAAACAATTACTAAAATGAAAAGAGAATTACTTAATATGTTAAAAACATCTGCAGAGGCAGACAAATCAAAATCATTACTTACCTTAAATTTACTATCAGAACACCCCGCAGGAATTGGTGATCATTCTACAGAAGATTTTTATAAAAATGCTGAGGAGGCTTTAATGATGTTAGTGGATGCTGATGATAGATTAAAAGCATTAAAGAAATATTTTACTGGAAAGGAAATATTATGAGTGATATCTTAACAAAATATCATAGTAAGGGTAATAAAAATAAAGTCGAAAATATAGAACCTTCTTCAACTGTTCAAGAATTTGAAACAGAATATAGAGAACTAGCTAATGAGTTTAAGGGTATTATGGGTGAAATGTATGAAATGTTTGCAGCAAAGCATATGGATTATGGACTTAATAATATAACATTAGGGGGAGATATACTTAATAATAAAGAAGATAAAAAATTCTCATTAACAGGATTGGCTATTAGATTAACAGATAAAATATCTCGTTTAAAGAATTTATTAATTAATGGTAAAAACTTTGTAAAAGGTGAGGGCATGGAAGATACATTTATAGATATAGCCAATTATGGCATCATAGGTCTTCTTGTTGGTCGCAACAAGTGGAAAAAATAACACATTGTGGCTAAAAAAACACCAGTAATAGTAAAGGAAATTCGATTAAACCCCCCACAAGCTATTAACTTTGCTTACCAAAAGAATATTTCATATTCCCAAATGAGCATTTTTAGAGGTTGTCCCCATCGTTGGAAACTCCAATATAAGGATAAAATTAAACCCTTTTCATCTAGTATTCATACTGTTTTTGGGACTGCGGTACATGAAACTGTGCAGGAATATTTAAATGTAATGTATAACCAAGCAGGAACGATTGCGGATAAAATGAATTTGGAAGATGATTTTCAAACCAATTTTATAAACGAATACCAAAAACAATATAAAGCAAATAATAATCAGCATTTTTCAACTCCTGTAGAAATGCGGGAATTTTTTGAAGATGGGGTAGGTATTTTAAATTGGTTTCGAAAGAAAAAAAGTGCATATTTTTCTAAACGTGGATGGTGGTTAGTAGGGTGTGAAATACCCATTACAGTAGCACCAAATAAAATGTATAATAACGTATTATACCTAGGGTATCTTGATGTTGTAATGTACCATGAACCAACTAATACATTCAAAATAATTGATATAAAAACTAGTACTAAGGGATGGAGAGAACAAGATAAAAATAACGAGGATAAACAATTCCAGTTATTATTATATAAACAGTTTTTTTCCGAGCAATACGGTATACCAATAGATAATATTGAAATTGAATTCTTTATATTAAAGAGAAAGGTATTGGATGTTAATGATGAAAAGTTAATGTCACCCTATCAAGCACATAGGGTACAAAGATTCACTCCCCCTAGTGGTAAAATAAAAATAGGTAGAGCTAAAAATGCTGTCAACAGTTTTATACAAGAATGCTTTAGCACCTCAGGTACTATAAAAGATGTAGAATATCCTAAACAACCCTCAAAGTGGAATTGTAATTTTTGTCCCTTTAAAATAAACCAAAAATTGTGTGGGGAAGGCATTGCTTTTTAGTATATTGGTATATATAATAAAATTATATATATGTATTGGTATAACATATATAATAATATAAATAATAAATTATGAGCGATAATAAAATGATTTTAACAAGTGTTAAAGTCCATTCCCAATTATTTGAGGCATTCAAAATAGAATGTGTTAAAAGAAAATTTAGTTTTCAAAAACTTGCTGATAGAGCAATATATTTGTACCTTACTGATGAAAGCTTCAGAAGACAAATTACTAATCAAAATACTATTGAACTATAAATAAAAAATAAATGAATAAAAGTTTTGAACATCTTCCCAAAGGTAAAAGAAAGAAAATTTTGCTTATATGTGATGATATTAGAGTTCACAGTGGAATAGCTACTGTTGCCAAAGAAATTGTTATACATACAGCCCATCATTTTAATTGGGTTAATGTTGCAGGAGCAATAAACCATCCAGATAAAGGTAAAAAATTAGATCTTAGTGATGCTACTAATAAAGAATCAGGATTAAGTGATTCCTCAGTATTATTATATGGGGTTGATGGTTATGGTACTTCTCAGGATATTCAAAATATCTTAATGCAAGAAAGACCAGATGCTTTAATGTTAATTACAGATCCAAGATATTTTCAACATATCTTTAATATGGAAGATGCTATTAGAAAAAAAATACCTATATTTTATCTTAATATATGGGATGATTACCCTGCACCTAGATATAACCAGTCATATTATGAAGCATGTGATTTATTAATGGGTATTTCTAAACAAACTTTTAATATTAATAAGTTAGTATTAGAAGATGTAGATACTTCTAAAAAAGTATTTAAATATATACCACATGGGTTAAATCATAAACATTATTTCCCAATAGATAAAAATCATGAATCATATAAAGATCTTTTAAAATATCGAAATACTAAACTATTTAATAATAAAGAGGTAAATTTTGTAGTATTTTTTAATTCTAGAAATATTAGAAGAAAACAAATACCTGATACTATGTTAGCTTTTAGAGGGTTTTTAGATTCTTTACCTTATGATGAGGCACTAAAGTGTAAATTTATTTTACATACAGAAGTAGTCTCAGACCATGGTACAGATTTAAATAAAGTGTCTGAGTACATTTTTGGTGAAAAATATGAGAGTTGTATAACATTTTCGGTTTCTAAATTAGATAGAACTCATTTAAATTATTTATATAACATATCAGATGTTCAAATATTATTATCATCGAATGAGGGGTGGGGGTTGACATTAACTGAATCCATGTTAGCAGGTACTCCTATAATAGCTAATACTACAGGAGGAATGCAAGATCAAATGAGATTTGAAGATGGTGATGGAAACTGGTTTGAACCCTCTCCTGATATTCCTTCAAATCATAGAGGTACTTTTAAAAAACATGGAAAATGGGCATTTCCAGTTTACCCTACTTCTCGCTCAATTCAAGGTTCGCCCCCTACACCTTACATTTATGATGATAGATGTACTTGGGAAGATGCATGTGACAGAATAAAAGAAGTGTACGCATTATCTCCCAAAGAAAGAAAAGAAAGAGGATTAGAAGGAAGAAAATGGGCATTAGGTGATGAAGCCGGGTTTACGGCTGAACATCAAGCACAAAGAGTAATGGAGGGAGTTGATGAATTATTTGAAGTATGGGAACCTCGAGAAGAATATGAAATAGTAAATGCTACTGAATACAAAGGTAAATTTTTAAACCATAAAATTATATATTAATGAGTAAACCAATTTTTGTAATATCCGCACCTTTTGACACATACTCAGGTTATGGTGCGCGGTCACGTGATTTAATTAAGTCTATCATTGAATTACACAAGTATGATGTAAAATTATTGCCACAAAGATGGGGTGAAACACCAATTAATTTTTGTGTGGAGCATGAAGAATGGAAATTTCTATTTTCTCATACTATAGGAAGCATAGATATTCAACCTGATATTTGGATGCAAGTTACTATCCCTAGTGAATTTAGACCCATAGGTAAATATAATATAGGATGCACTGCTGGAATTGAAAGTACAGGTTGTGACCCTAGTTGGATAGAAGGGTTAAATAGAATGGACATGAATTTAGTTTCCTCTAATCATAGTAAAAAAATATTTTCTGAAGCTAAATTTGAACAGAAGAATAAACAAACTAATCAAATAGTAGGGGTCTTAAAATTAGAAAAACCTATAGAGGTAGTATTTGAAGGGGTTGACATAGAAGTATATAAACATCTTGAAAGTAAGGATATTTCTTTAGATTTAAGAAAAATTAAAGAATCTTTTTGTTTTTTATTTGTAGGACATTGGATGAATGGAGCAATGGGGCATGATAGAAAAAATGTGGGGTTAACCGTTAAGTACTTCTTTGATGCGTTTAAAGACAAAAAATCACCTCCTGCTTTAATATTAAAAGCATCTACTGGTAGAAATAGTTACATGAGTAGAGAAACTTTACTAGATAGAATTTTATCTATTAAAAAAACCTATGGCAAATCAAAATTACCTAATGTTTATATTCTAAATGGTGATTTTAGTGATAATGGGGTAAATCAATTATACAACCACCCTAAAATTAAAGCTATGGTTAGCTTTACTAAAGGTGAAGGTTACGGTAGACCCCTTGCAGAATTTGGAATGAGCAAAAAACCTATTATAGCATCAGGATGGTCAGGTCATGTGGATTTTCTTTCCCCTATGGATGTCACATTATTACCTGGTAGTTTAGAACACGTTCATAACAGCGCTGCTAACCAATGGTTAAAAAAAGAAACAAAGTGGTTTCAAGTTAGTTCTAAACATGCAGTAGATTCATTTATTGAAGTTTTTAAGAATTACAAGCAATTTATACCTGGAGGAAGGAAACAAGGTTATCATATTAAAACTAATTTTAATTTTGATAAGATGCAAGAATTGATTAGCAGTATTTTAGAAAAAAATATCCCTGATTTTCCTAAACAGTTAGAATTAAGTCTCCCTAAATTAGATTTGCCTAAATTAAATTTGCCTAAATTAGAAAAAATTAAATAATTATGCAGTACGATGAAATTATAGATTGCCCCAAATCCGGGGGTGATCTATGCTATAAAATAGAAATAAGTAAAGATATAACAAATTATTTTAGTTTATCTTGTGGTTATTGGACTAACTCATTAATGCTTCCCGAAAATGATTTTTATGAAGAACAAATGATGGTTTTACCTGAGCTTCATAAAGACATTGCATGGACTGATCCTAAAACAAATCTTGTATGGATCCCAAATACTATAAATAATATAGAATTAGGAATGGTATTTGCTGATGGAACTAATAAAGACGAGTGGTCTTGGGCATCAGTTAAAGCTATAAAACTTGGGGGAGAAGAAGGGGAAGAAACAGGAGAAGCATATAAAATGGATATGAGTACTAAGAAAAATTTCCATGAGCGTGATTATATGGATGCTCTTTCGTATATTGGAATATTACCAGAATAGATTATGAAAATAAGTTATGCAATTACAGTTTGTAATGAGTTTAAAGAAATACAAAAACTTGTTAATTTTCTTCTACTTAATAAAAGAGAGGAAGATGAAATAATTATATTATTTGATTATAATAATGGTACTACAGAGATTTTAGATTTTCTTAGAGAAAAATCTGTAGGGGAAAAAATTATATTTTATAAAGAAAGATTTAGTAATCACTTTGCTGATTGGAAAAATAAGTTAACAGAATATTGTAGTGGAGATTATATTTTTCAAATTGATGCAGATGAAATACCACATAAATTGCTCATGATAAATCTTCCTATTATATTAGAAAATAATCCTGACCATGAAGTATATTTAGTACCTAGAGTTAATACTGTAGAAGGTTTAACTGAATCTCATATTAAAAAATGGGGATGGCAGGTTAATGATAAAGGATGGGTTAATTACCCTGATTATCAGTATCGAATATGGAAAAATAAACCAGAAATAAAATGGAAAAATAAAGTACATGAAGTACTTGAAGGACATAAAAATTTTACTTCTTTACCAAGTCAAGAAGAATTATCTCTATATCATCCTAAAACAATAGAAAGACAAGAAAAACAAAACGAATATTATAACACATTATAAAAATTATGGTAATAGATTTAGACCAAAAAATCCACCAAATATATAGAGAGCCTTCTGATATAAACCTTCACATTCCTGCTATTATAGAATTAGCTAAAGAATGTGATACTATAACTGAAATGGGGGTAAGAGGAATAGTTTCTACTTGGGCATGGTTAGCAGGTAATCCCAAAAATGGTTTAATTTCATATGATTTGGTTGATCCTTCTAATTGGGGTGGTAAAATTGAAGATGTATATGAAACAGCAAAAGCTTATAGTATACCTTTTAAATTTATAGAAACTAATGTTTTAGAAATTGAAATTGAAGAAACTGATTTATTATTTATTGATACTTGGCATTGTTATGATCAATTAAAATTAGAATTAGAGATTCATTCAAATAAAGCAAAAAAATATATTTGTTTTCATGATACTACAACTTATGCTCATAGACCAGAAACTTTAGAAGCTGTTCCCTCTTTTAAGGGGACATTAACTCCTAATAAAGGGTTATGGGATGCCGTTCAAGAATTTTTAGATGAAAATCCAGAAGTATGGGAACTAAAAAAAAGATATGAATTTAATAATGGATTCACAGTAATTAAACGTAAATAAAAAAATATGGCTAATGGAGTTCACCAAATTACAGCAGATTTTGAATCATCTCTTTCAAATTACACAGGAGCACCTTATGTAGTAACATTAGACAATGCGAGTAATGCTTTATTTTTATCTTTATATTATGAAAATAATGTTAAAAAAAGTATTGAATCTAATATAGTTACCTGCCCTTCTAGAACATACCCTTCAGTTCCTTGTGAAATAATTCATGCTGGATTAAAAATAAAATGGGAAAAAGTAAAAGGTAAAACAATAACTGGAGCCTATCAACTTAAAGGATCAAATGTGTGGGATGCAGCTTTAAGGTTTACTTATAATATGTACAAAGCTAAAACACATATGTGTCTTTCTTTTACAGGTCCTTATAAACATTTTAAATTATCTAAAGGGGGAGCTATATTAACAGATAACCATGAAGCTTATTTATGGTTTAAACGAGCAAGATACTCTGGTCGCAGAGAATGTTCTTACCATGATGATAATTTTGATATGCTAGGATGGAATTTCTATATGATGCCCGAGTTAGCTGCAAGAGGATTGTTGCTTATGGGTCAATTTTGGAATGGAGAAGAACCTGTTATAAACAAAGACAAAGTAATGCCTTACCCCAACTTATCTAAATTTCCTATTTTTAACCAATAAATTGTGAGTAAAAAAGTAGCAATAATGCAACCCTATTTTTTTCCTTATATTGGATATTTTCATTTAATAACATCAGTAGATGAATTTGTTATATATGATAATATTCAATATACAAAAAAGGGTTGGATTAATAGGAACCGAATATTATCTAATGGAGAGGATAAAATTTTAACTATACCTATAAAAAAAGACTCTGATTATTTAAATATTCAAGATAGAATAATAGCTGATAGTTGGAGTAAGGATAAAAATAAATTACTAAATACAATAAATGATTCATATAAAAAATCTCCCCAATTTAATAATATTTTTCCTATTGTACATGAATGTCTTTCATCTCTTGAGGTAAATTTATTTAAATTTATATTAAACTCCTTAACTATTTTAAATTCTTATTTAGAAATTAAAACCAAAATAATAACTTCTTCAGATATTAGTATAGACCATTCTTTAAAATCTCAAGATAAGGTAATGGCTATATGTAAAAATCTTAAGGCTACTACTTATGTAAATGCTATTGGTGGTCAAGAATTATATAATGTAGAAGATTTTAGTAATAAAGATATTAAGTTAAAATTTGTTAAATCTAATCCTTTAGTTTATAAACAATATAAAAATGAATTTATTCCTTGGCTTTCAATTTTAGATGTATTATTTTTTAATGAAAAAAAAGATATAATAAAATATTTAAATAACGAATATTCTTTAATATGAAGTGGAAAAAATTAGGTCAAGTATTTAACCCTACAACTTGGGAAGATGGAATAAAAAGAGAATGGATGAAATCACACTCTCAATCTGTAAGTACTTTAATTAAAGAGGATTGTGTTAGAGTTTATTTTTCTTGTAGACCAGAAAAAGAAGATAATGGTAAATCTACATCTTATACTACATGGTTAGAATTAGATAAAAAAGATTTAACCAAAGTATTAAGAGTATCAGATAAACCTGTAATGCCTTTAGGAAGCTTAGGTTCATTTGATGAACATTCCGTTTACCCTTCTTCTATAATTAAAGAAGAAAATGATATAAAACTATATTATGCAGGATGGTACAGATGTTCTTCAGTTCCTTTTAATTGCTCTATAGGATTAGCAGTTAGTGTTAATGGGGGAGATACTTTTGAAAGAATAGGTAAAGGACCTATACTTCCTCCTTCAGTTGATGAACCCTACGTTATTAGTGGTCCTAAGATAAGAAAATTTGGAGACTTATATTATTTATATTATCTTGCAGGTAAAGAATGGATAGACCATAATGGTAAGCTTGAAATTGTCTATAAGTTAAGAATGGCTATAAGTAATGACGGTAAAAATTGGAATAGGTTTAATAAGAATATTATTGATGATGTTTTAGATGAAAATGAGTGCCAAGCAGGACCTGATGTGTTTAAATATAAAGGAAAATATCATATGTATTTCGTTTATAGAGAAGGTTTAGATTTTAGGATTAAAAAAGGTAGAGGCTATAAAATTGGTTATGCCCATTCTATAGATGGTTTTAATTGGGTTAGAGATGATAAAAATGTAGGAATACATTACTCAGAATCGGGTTGGGATAGTACAATGCACCATTACCCTCATGTATTCAATTTAAATGAACAGTATTATATGTTATATAATGGAAATGATTTTGGAAGATGTGGGTTTGGGTTAGCAGTTTTAGAAAATGAATAATTCAACGAAAAAACATATAATCAACCATCTAAATGCATGTAATGATAGTTTTGTACCTAATCTAGATAGTTATGTAGATATAGATTCATACTCTAGAAAAATATATTCAAAGTCAACTCGTTTTGAACATTTTAAAAATAATAAATTAATAGGGTTAGTAGCAGTATATCAAAATCCTATAGAACGAGAAGCATTTATAACTAATGTAAGTGTTATTCCTAGTTTCCAAAAAAAAGGTATTTCTTATTCATTATTATCAAAATGTATTTCATATTATAAAGATAAAAAATATAAATTAATTGCACTAGAGGTAAATAATAAAAACTGGAAAGCTGTTGCTTTTTATGAAAAGAATAAATTTAAAATAGTAAGAATTATAAAAAATAAAATAGTTATGGAATTAAAATTAAAAAGAGATTATAATCAAGAATTTTTGGATACTGATGATCATAAATATGCTTATAATTTTGATTTTGATGTTATTCACCCTTATATGATTAAATCATTTATTTCTCATTTTGTAGAAGGTAATTGTTTAGAATTAGGAAGTTATAAGGGAGATTTTACTAAAAGACTAACTCCTCATTTTCAAGATATAACCTGTGTTGAAATTTCATCTGAAGCTATTTCTGAGGCAAAAAGTAAAATATCAGATCAACAAATAAAATGGGTAGAAGGAAGATTTGAAGATATAGATTTACCTACTAAATATGATAATATAATTTTAACCCATGTATTAGAACACATTGATGATCCTATTAGATTATTAGAAAAAATTAGCAATAAATGGCTTTCAAAAGACGGTAAATTGTTTATAGTAGTACCTAATGCTAATGCTCCTTCAAGACAAATAGCAGTTAAAATGGGTTTAATCTCTAATAATACATCGATCACCTCCTCTGAAAAACAACATGGTCATGTTATTACATATACTCTAGATATGTTAGAGAGTCATGCACAACAAGGTGGATTAAATGTTATAAATAGATCGGGTATATTTTTTAAAGCATTAGCAAATTTCCAATGGGATCAATTACTAAATACCGATATTATAACCAAGGAGTATTTAGACGGATGCTATGCTTTAGGACATCAATACCCAGATTTATGTTCAAGTATAATGTTAGTATGTAAAAAAGGATAATATGAAAATTTATATTTATTATAGACACACTTCAAATCATGTAGTAAAAAATAGACCTAGTTGGTTTAGTTTTGAAAATTGTTGGAAAAATTTACTTAATACTACCCATAAAAGAGAAAATATTGATATAACTTTAGCATTAGATGGAGATATTAATGATGATTTTACTAAAAACTATAGAGATAGATTTACATTATTCCCTACTAATTATAGTTCAAGTTTAATATCTTACAGAGATTTACTAGAACATATTAAAGGTATTCAAATGGATAAAGATGACCTTATTTATTTTGTAGAAAATGATTACTTACATATGGATAATTGGGTTGATAAGGTAATTGATTTATTCTCTTGTTACAAAACATTAAATTATGTTTCATTGTATGATCATAATGATAAATATATCTCACAAGGATATGATAGTTTAGTCTCTAAAATAATAACTTCAGAAACTCACCATTGGAGGACAACTCCTAGTACCTGTGGTACGTTTATAATGACTAGGGATTTATTTGATAAAGATGTTGATGTATGGGAAAATACAGTTGGAGACCACAATACTTTTATGTATCTTAACCAAGAAAGACAAAGATATGTTTTAACACCCATTCCTGGATTAGCAACTCATTGTATGGATGGACTATTATCTCCTACGATTAATTGGGGATTATTAAAAAAATAAATTTATAAAATATGGACATAGGAAAAATAGAGGATTTAATAAATAAAATTACTGAAGAAAAATATTCTATGGTAAATAAAGAATTATTTAATACAGTTTTAAGAAACTATGAAAGCATAAACAAAATTCAAGGAGATATTATAGAATGTGGAGTATGGAGAGGAGGATTTTCTGTTTTTTTGAGTCATTTATTTAACGATAGGAAAATATGGGTATGCGATTCATTTGAGGGATTTCAATCTTTAGATGACGCTAATTATAAAAAACTAACTTTTTTGAATGGAGAAACTGGAGAATTAATTGAAAGATTTCAAAATGAATTTTCTGAAGATTTAACTATGAGTATACCTCTAAGATATGTAAAAGGTGTTTTTAAATATTTTAGTTTAGGGGAGGATAAAAGGATTAATTTTGTAAAGGGATATGTTAATAAAACACTCCCTAATATTGAAATTAACAAAATTGCATTACTTAGAGTTGATGTGGATGGTTATTCCCCTACTCGAGAGGTATTAGATAATTTATACCATAAAGTTGAAAAGGGGGGTATGGTTATATTTGATGATTTATGTTTAGTTGAATCCGCGGAAGGGGTTAAGGATTGGATGATTGAAAATAATTTACCTTTACAAGTACACAACCCATATGATGATTCTATTTATTCCCTAAAGGATAAAATATCAGAATCTGAAACCGGATACCATACAGGCTCATACATAATAAAAAAATAAAAATGATAAGTTTAATAATTCCAACATACCGTAATCCTTTATTTTTAGACATTTGTTTAAAATCTGCAATTGAAGGACAATGCGAAATAAATGAAATAATAGTTGCAGTAGATGGTTATATAGAAGAAAGTCAAAATATATTAGATAAATATAAGGATGATATTAAAGTTTTAAATTTAGGACAAAATCAAGGAATGCAAATGGCTTTAAATCTTGGTGTTTATAATGCCAGTTATGAAATTATTTGTATAATAAATGATGATAATGTTTTAAGTAAAGGGTGGGACATAACTATAAAAGAAAACCTAAAAAAGGGTGAAGTATTAACTATTAACCAAATAGAACCTACTGGTCCTGGTATATTTAATTTCCCTGTAAATGATTTTGGTAAAACTCCCGAAACCTTTGATTATAAGGGATTTTTACAATATGAAGAACAAATTAGACAAGATAAATCTACTAAAGATGGAGGTATATTTCCATTTGCTATGTGGAAAACAGATTATATGATAGTAGGTGGGTTTGATACTTTATATCAATCCCCATTTATATGTGATTGGGATTTCTTTTTAAAACTAGACTTAAATGGTTTAACTTTTACTAGAACCCATAAATCACATTTCTACCATTTTGGTTCATCTGCAACAAAAAATGGCAAAGAGGGAGAAGCATTTAAAGCAACCGAAGGACCAGCAGCTGATACATTTGCATATAAGTGGGGGATAGCTCCTTCTTTATTTGAAAACCATTCACATAACCCAAAAAATAAACAACTAATAAAAGGAATAAGATATGAGTAAAACAATATTAATAACCGGAGTAGCAGGATTAATTGGAAGTAGATTAGCTGATTGGGTAATTGAAAATAAACCTGAATACAAAGTAGTGGGTATTGATGATTTAAGTGGTGGAAGCCAGTTAAATATTCACCCTAAAGTAGATTTTTGGCAAATGAATCTAGTTGACCATCCTATTGAAAATTGTTTTGAGGTTAATAAGTTTGATTATGTATTTCATTTTGCAGCTTATGCTGCTGAGGGACTTAGCCCCTTTATACGTTGTTTCAACTATGATAACAACTTAAAAGCTACAGCACGCATAGTCAATGAATGTATTAGGCACGATGTTAAACGACTGGTATTTACGTCAACTCTCGCAGTATATGGCCATGGTTATGGGGGTATATTTGATGAAACACAAATTCCTAAGCCTATTGATCCTTATGGTGTAGCTAAATATGCTTGTGAAATGGATATACAAATCGCAAACGAACAACATGGGTTAGATTATTGTTTAATCAGACCCCATAATGTTTATGGTGTTAAACAAAATATCTGGGATAAATACAGAAATGTGTTAGGTATTTGGATGTATCAATATCTTAACCATGAACCAATGACTATATTTGGAGATGGTACACAAACTAGAGCATTTAGTTTTATAGATGATATACTAGAACCATTATGGAATTCAGCAATAAGAGAACAAGCATCTAAACAAATCATTAATTTAGGTGGAGTTGAGGAAATATCAATAGAGGAAGCTGCTAATACTCTTAGAGTAGTAATAGGGACTCAGGATAAATTTAGATATTTAGAGGCAAGACATGAGGTAAAACATTCAATTCCAACATTCCAAAAATCTATTGATTTATTAGATTTTAAGTCTACTACTACACTAAAGGAGGGTTTAGATCAAATGTGGGATTGGGCAAATCATCAACCTATGCAGGATAGATTTGTATGGGAAAAATATGAATTAGATAAAGGAATGTATTCTTATTGGAAATAATATGCAAGGTATTTGGATACCTGAAATATTGTTCGTATATTTACGGCAGTAAAAAAGTAAATAGAAAACTAAAATATTATATTTATGAGTTATGTCGATAAAAATACTACATTAATTATGGAAAAACCACAATTAAAGATGATACCATGTACAAAATGTGATGGTACTATGCCCGAATTAAGATTAACTGAATACGGTTACAATTTTTGCATTAAATGTTCTGAATCTGGTAATTATGTTAAACCTAAACAAGGTATTAATGTATTAATGGGAGAAGGTGATCATACATGGGTAGAAACCATCATTATGAGCGCTGAAACTTATGATCAATATCTTTCAGATACAGGTCAACTTGTAACTAGTGATGTTGACCCACTAATAGAAATTAAGAATTCATCTGAAATTTTAGATTTTGATGAAGAAGATAATAATACCCCTATCCTTAAAAAAGATAATTCTTCTTTATTAGACTAAAAATAAGTAGCTTTGAGAAAAAAATTTCTAAGTAAAGAACAAATAGTAGCGGCACAAGGTAAAACTTTATCTAATCTTGCTGCTAGTAGGTATCTTCATGTTTCTTATCAGCATTATAAGAAATATGCTAAAATGTACAACCTATTTGAGGGACATCTAAACCAAAGTGGTAAGGGTGTCCCCAAATTTTTGAAGGGTTCAAAGAAGATGCCCGCAATGCTTGAAATAATAGAGGGCAGAATTTCCGCATCTCATTTCTCTCCTGCCAAACTTAAGTATTCTTTAATAGAGCAGGCATATTTATCGGAAGAGTGCGCCGTGTGTAAGTTCAAAGAAAAAAGGGTATTAGACTACAAAACTCCCTTGTTATTACATTTTAAAGATAAAAACGGCAATAATTACAGCTTAAACAACATTCAACTGCTGTGTTATAATCACTACTTTTTGCAAGTAGGTGATATTTTCAACAATCATGATATAAAACAATTAGAGTCAAACACTGAACAATTCAAAACTACTGAAAATGTTGAATGGGAGGTAGATTCCTATCATCTTCAACGTTTAAAGGAATTAGGATTAGATACTGATGAAGATGATAATACTGATGAATATATTTCAAGAATATGAAAAAAATAAACAGCGACAAACATACAGCCATAATTCAGGATTATGGTAAACAAAAAAGTAAACATCTAGAAAAAATGGCTAATAAAATGCTAAAAAATGATGAAGTCTCACAAAAGCTTAAATCCCACCATATCAAAGGTGAATTCTTAAAAGGATTTTAAGTAGTTAAAATGTTACAACATTTTTTTAACTAAAAAAACAAAATATGAAATTAATAATACAAATAATGGTATGCTTACCCTTATATCTTTTATCTTCTTATGCCTCCAACGATGTAGTTGTTGAAACATTAGAAATAAGACCTGAGATACTAGCGCCAAAAGTAATAATTGAAGAACCCATAGATAATAAGTCACATAACCATTTTTTACATGCAATAGGACATATGGAATCTGGTAATAGATATAATATTGTAAATAAATGGGGATACATGGGCAAATACCAATTTGGTAGATCAACTCTACAAACCTTAGGATATAATATAACTCGTAATGAGTTTTTATCTAACCCAGATTTACAAGAAGAAGCAATGTATAAGTTGCTTAAATATAATCAATTTTCACTAAAATACTATATTAGTAATTATGGTGGTAAGAAAGTACAAGGTATAAATATAACTGAATCAGGGTTACTTGCAGCTGCCCACTTAGCAGGGTCAGGTAATGTTAAAAGATTTTTCCAAAAAGGGTTAGATTTTAAAGACGCTAATGGAACTAAAATGACTTCTTATATGAAGCAATTTGGAGGATATAGATTAAATATATAATTTATATTTATAACAAAAAATTATGGCAAAAAAATCGCAATCAGGAGGGTTACATCAGGATAGAACTAAAGTAAATCGTCCTGGTGTACACGCTAAAACAAAAACATCTAATAATAAGTCATCAAAAAATTATAGAAAAGCTTATAAAGGCCAAGGTAAATAAAATTAAATAAAGTTATGGAATATAAATTTAAATTAGGAGATAAAGCATTTAAACCTTTGGGTTACAAATTCCCTTGTACTATAGTATCTATTTTTGGGACTACTGAAGGCAAAATAAGGATAGTAGCTGAAATGGAAGATAATGGTATGTTACATATTTTCAATGAGAGTCAGCTAGAAAAGCAAGATCCTAGATTATGACTCTAGATAAACAGTACCAAAATCTATTAAGTCTTATATTAGAAACTGGTAGTGAAAAAGAAGATAGAACAGGTACAGGTACTTTATCTTTATTTGGGCAACAAATTAGACATAATATGAGTAAGGGGTTTCCCCTACTCACTACTAAAAAATTATCACTTAAAACTATAGTTACTGAGCTAAAATGGTTTTTAAAAGGTGACACTAACATTAAGTATTTACAAGATAATAATTGTAAAATTTGGGATGGTGATTATCAAAAAAGTAATAGAACTGATGGTAGTTTAGGTCCTATCTATGGTAAACAATGGAGAGATTGGGGTGGTTATAAAACTACTAGAATAGATCAAAATAAAAAAGAAAATGGTTTTTTAGGATTTGAAACAGACCATACTTTAGGTGTAGACCAAATTAAAAATCTTATAACAGAAATTAAAACCAATCCTGATTCAAGACGATTAATGGTATCTGCTTGGAATGTAGGTGAGTTAAAACATATGACATTACCACCTTGTCATTATGGTTTTCAATGCTATGTAAATAATGGTAAGTTATCTTTAATGTGGAATCAAAGAAGTGTAGATACATTCTTAGGTTTACCTTTTAACATAGCATCTTATGGTTTATTATTGTTATTACTATGTGATGAAACAGGATTACAACCTGGTGATTTAATAGGTAACTTGGGTGACACACATTTATATTCAAATCATATTGAACAAGCTAAAGAACAAATAAATAGGTATGAGTTTACTCTTCCAAATATTAAACTTAGCAATGTAAATGTATTAGAAGGTGAGTTTGATTATGAATTAATAAACTACCAAGCACACCCTAATATTAAAGCACCTTTATCAAACTAGTTATGAATCAAAATAAGTACCTATTAATAATAGGTCATCCTGATAAAAAATCTTTTTGTTATAACGGTATATTTAAAACCATATTAAGAGAGATAAAAAGACATACACAACAATATGAGATTATTGATTTGTATGAAGATAAACTCCATAGAGACAAAGACGAGTTGATTCAAAGCTATAAAGATTTAGTTACTTGGTCAACTCATCTTTACTTTATATCCCCAGTTTGGTGGTTTAGATTAACACCTAAAATGGAAATATTCTTTGATGAGGTATTTACACCAGGCTTTGCTTATAAGTTTGTACCTTTATTCGGTAAGTATGCATACCCAAAACCCTTTTTTAATAATAAAAAAGTTAGAACATATATTACACATGGGGCACCAATGTTACCTGTTGTTACTTTGTATCTTAATTCAGTTAAACTAAGATTAGTAATGGGAGTTTATACATTTGTATTTGGGTGGAACATAAACAGATGGAGAAAAACTAAACAATTTTGGTCTGTACCTTTTGTTAATAAAAACAAAAGGAAAAAATACTTATCAATAGTAAAAAAAGATACTCTAAAAGATTTAAAATGATAAATTGGTGGAGATTATGGGCTAGAGCACTTGGTGAAAAAGTAGGTGATACTAAAAAGGAAGCTGATGTTGTAGCTAGATTTAGAACTATTATAATAATACAAGCTGTAATAACAAACATATTAATTTCAATAAACATTATAATAACATGGCTAAAATAATCTATACCCAAGATACTATAAATTATATGTTAAAAGACCATAAAAATTTAATTGAAGAATTAGATAGAATGGGCAAACCAGAAATTAAAACTATTGATAAAATTCAATATTATATTTTTGAAATAGAATAAAATAAATGCATAAAAATTTGGCTCCCTGAATTATCTTTCGTATATTTACGGCATGATTAAAAAAATAAAGGTTATGGATTTGCAGATAGGAACAAAGTTTAAAATGCCCCCCTCATATATTAATAAGCATGTTTATGAGATAATAGGAGAAACAGAAAATAAACATTTTTGGATAATAAAAAATACCTCATATCCCGAGTATGATGATAGAGGAAAAGGAAGACACCATTCCAAATGGGAGGTAGATGAAAAAATCGAAAAAGGAGATTATATAAAGTTATAACAAAAAAAGTAATTGCACAAGTGCTTGGATTCCCAAGAATTTGTGCGTATATTTACGGCATGGTTAAAAAAATAAAGGTTATGAATAAAAGAATTATTACATTAGCATTAGCAGCAGGTTTATTAATAGCAGCATATTATGGTTTTATATTTTCACTAAAATCATTTTTATGGTTAGTAAAAGCTGATAGTACTATGATAGGATTAGTAATAGTCATATCAGTTGTATTTTATTTAGCGATAGTTGAAATTAAAAAATCATTAGACTTATGAGTTGGAAATACGATCACAGAGAATCATTACCACCAAATTTAGTAATACTCAATAATAAAACATATATTGTACCAAGTTGGCGTAGAGTGGCACGTGGCACAGAATTATCAAATATACGCCACGTAAAACCGCAAATAAGCAAGGTACCTGTGCCAACATCGAAATACAAAACAATATATTATCCTGAAAGTGGTAAGTACCATTGTTCATGTATGGGTTATTGGAGGTCAAAAGGAAATTGTAAGCATGTTAAAGCTTTAAAATTAGAAAATAATGGACAATAGAGGTAGAAAAAAGGAAAATACAGAAGTTATTAAAGTAAGAACTCAAGAAGTAATTGATTCTGTAGGTGGAAAAATGGTTTACAAGTTTGATTATAATAAATTCCCAAATGGAGCCTATTCAGTAGAATTTATTCCTACTAAACATCAAACCACAAAACCAGTATTTGATTTAAATCAAAGGACATATTCAAAAGCACCTACAGTGATGGTCTTTAAATCATCTGAGCGTTCTAATGCTAAGGTTAAAATGAAGATATTCAATAAGAATGTTGATTATGTTAACATGGCAAAGAAACTTCCAGGTGTACCTAAGGATGCTATTATACTAGAATTGGGTGTTGGTGAGAAATTTATTGAACTTTGGAACAAACAATATAATTTAAATTAAATTTTATATATTTATAAACAAAATTTATTATGTGGTTAGTTGTATTATATATAGCATTATTAATTATAGTTTTTACTGTAGTTCATTTTGTTGTGAAAAAAAATGAAGAAAAAAAGGCTAAGTTAGAAGCAGAGCTTGCTAAAAAATCTAAAAAGTCCCCTACTAAAAGATCACCTCGTAAACCTAAAGCTAAAAAATAATGAGCAAATATAATTTAACAGACATTCTTAATGAATCTTTTGATTCATTAGCTAAAAAATTAGATAAACAAAAGGGCATAGATAAAGATGAAGCTGCTAAAATAGCAGGTTCAATTGCTGCTAAGAAAATGGCTGGAGCTGGTAAAGGTCCTACTGCTAAGCAAAAAGCAAGAGTAAATGAAGAAGAAGTATCTGATACAGAACAAGTATTTGATATTATATATGCTGCTGGGGGAAAAGATGTAGCTCCCGATTTTTTAGATGCAATTGGAGAAGAATTTGAAATCCCATTTGAATTTGGTAGAGTTGATGAACAAAAAGAGCCAGTAAGTGAAATAACATCCAATAATAGAAATAGGATTGATGGTATGGTTAATCAAAAATTCTTATCTACTTTTCTTACAAGTTTTGGAGAAATGTATGCTGATTTATCACAAGATGACCCATTTGATTCTGAAGATGTATTAGAGTTTTTAGAAGAAGAAATGAGATCAATGCTAAAAGAAAAGGGCATGTATGAAGATGGTTTCAATCCAGATGATATGAAGGAAGTATTAGGTGTCAAATCAGATGATGGTACTGAAGACAATGTTGATAATATTGACAAAGTTTCTTCCCCAAGTGCTAAAGGTAGAGGTTATGATCAAGTATCTAAATCAAATACAGCTGAGGATGATATGGAAAGCAAAGAAATAGCTAATCCAAGACCAATGTATGAGGATTTAAAAAAACACTTTAAAAGGTTTATGTAATATAATTTGTCTGCCCAATATATTTTATGTATATTGGTAGTATGCAAACAGATACAATACATTTAATACTTGATATAGCAACAATTATATTTGTAATATATTGTATGGCTATGATTAGTAACATTAAAGATAAATTAAACCAAAAATAGTTATGTCAAAGCCAGTAGAACCTATAATATGGCAGTGTGAGCATTGTGGTGCTTTTAATAATATTAAAAATGAGCAATGTGGTAAATGTTTTGAATTAAAAAACAATCCTAAAGTATTATGAGAATAGAAACTATTCTTGCTGAAGATAACTTATATGAAGTAATAAGAACTTTTAACTCCTCATATTTTGTTGACAAAAATAATCAAGTAAATAGAAAATTATTAGGATTATGGGTATCTCATTTAGGGGGAGACAAAGTAATACAAAATAACAACCAATTTTCTATATGCCAGTTAATCGAGGATGCCCAAATTTTAGACATAAATGGATAAAACTTGTGCATGGTGCCATAAACCAACTTCCCTCCCAAAAATATTTGCTGCAGATGTTCCTATACTAGATTGGATGGAAGAAAAAATAGATGTATTTTGTAATAAAAATGGGATTAATAGAAATATATTATGGAGTGAGGGGAGTGATTGGGGGAAATTAGATTTAGATGAAAAAACTGAAGCCGAATTACTAGTATATGATGAATTAATTGAAACTGTTTCCCGTAAAACAATATGTAAAGAATGCTTAATTGAAGATGATAAACTTTGGAAAAAGTATTATCATGTTGAAGATTTTGATGATGAAATTGAATTAGACATAGATAGTTTATAAAAAAAATAATGAAAATAGATTTTGTATATATAATTAATCTAAATACTCCTAATAAGGAGATTAATGATAAAATCCAACAAGTACCCTGGCCTTATCCTCTTAATTATTATATTTTAGATGCAACTAATGGGTGGGAAGTTGTAGAAAACCCATCTATTTCCCCTTTAAAATTTAAAGCAGCAGATTGGTGGAAAATTGATTCCAGTGCTAAATTTTATAATAGAGAGGTTACACCTGGTGAAATTGGTTGTATGTTGTCTCACTATCAATGTGTTAAATTAGCTCATAAGGAAGAGTATAATAATATTTTAATATTAGAGGAAGATTTTATACCTTCAGGTATTTTCCCTACTCAGCAAATGTTTGATGATGTCCCAAAGGATGCTAGTATAGTTTATTTAGATAGGAGTCAATTATGGGGAGATAATAAAGAAAAAAGAATAAATAGTAATATAACTAAAGTGGGTTATAGCTATAATAACCACGCCTACATAATTACTAAAAAGGGTATACAAGAAATATTATCCTCCCCTATTCTTAATAATATAATAGCATCAGATGAATTTTTTCCTGCAATTAATGGAACTAGTGATAGAGAGGACGCTATAAAAATTTTCCATGATCCAAATTTTCAATCATATTCGTTTAATGGGGGATTCTTTTCCCAAACATCTCTTCCCGATACTAATTCCTTAACAGAATTTGATCCTAACATATTACCCCAAGGCAAAACTGGGGATAAAAACTTTTACGATCCTATAAAAAAGGATACTATGTCTAAAGTATCAATCCAAAACTATAATAATTGGGAAGAATGGTGTAATAAATATATTCATCCTATGGTTAGAAATAAAGAATATCATCTATTAGTAGATGAACCTGCAACTCATGTATACACTTTTCCATTTTTTACAAAAACTTTTTGTGATGAATTAATTGAATTAGGTGAAAAACAAGATTGGAAAAATGATAGGCATGAATTTTATCCTACAACCGATAATTTACTAGAAGTGTTAGATATGGATAAAGTTTACAATAAACTGATAAATCAATTTGTTAGACCGTTAGCAATATGGGCTTATAGTTTAGAAGGCAAATCATGGGATGCTTTAACAGATGAATCTTTTATTATTAGATACAAACCAGATGAACAGTCTCATTTAAGTCTACATCATGATTTCAGTGATATAACAACTTTAGTAAATTTGAACTCTGGTGAATTTAGAGGGGGAGGTACGTACTTTCCTAAATATAAAGTAAATGTAAATCCAACAGAACCAGGTATAATGACATTACATCCAGGAAATATAACACATAAACATGGTGCTAGACCTGTAATTGAAGGTATTAGATATGTAGTGGTAAGTTTTATTAGATCAACATAAAATAAAAAAATATGATAGTTATAGATAATTTTATTAAAGATATAATGTTATTAGAGGAAATTCAATTAAGTAAAGATTTTTTTGGTCCTAATGGGGATTTTATGTGGTGGGATGGATGGTGGAACAGTAAGGCTAACACTCTTAAAAAGAAATTAATTGAATATATTTGGTGTGAAAATTCCCCTGATAAATCATATGATATTAGTGGTTTTGAATATTGGACTGGAGTTTATGGTAATGATATGCCAAACACTAATTTAGGTAACCATTTTGATAAAGATGAGTTACATTTTCAAAATACAGGTGAAATAGTTAGACCTGTAGTAGGTACTATATTTTATCCTAAAGATACTAAATTTGAAGGGGGGTACTTAGAAATTGAAAATGAAGGTAAAACTGAACGTATACAGGCAAAATCTAATCGCTTAGTCATATTTGATGCAGGTCATGATTTGCATAGGGTTACAGAAGTAACAAAGGGAACAAGATATGCTATAGCAATTAACTTATGGTTAAGCCCTCCAAGTGCAGTAATTAATAATTCAATAACCTTAGAATAATATATAATGAAAATATTAATTTGGTCAGGTTATCAAAGTTCTAAATGGAATTTAAACACATGGTTGAAAGATGGGATAGGTGGGTCTGAATATTGTATTTTACAACTAGCTATAGCGTTAAATAAATTAAACCATAATGTTACAGTAAGTGGAGATGTTGAAGAGGGAAATTTTGATGGTGTACAATTTATTCACCATGAGCAATTTTTAAATTACCAAGGCCCAGTTGGTCTTTCTGATAATTCATCTTTAAGAGTATTAACTCATTATGATGTAGTTATAGGATCAAATTATATCCATTATGCAAAACATTTAGAAAAAGACAAAATTACCTTTGATAGGTCTTATTTTTGGTTACATAATGAATACTTTTATAAATGGTATATGGGCAATGAAATGGAAGATTGGGAAAAATATCTAATCTCTCCTAAATTAAATAAAATAGTTGGGGTAAGTAAATTTCATGAAAAAATATTAAAAGATAATTCAAATTCATTATTTAATTATAATGATACTAAATCTCAAAAATTAATATGCTCTATAGATAATGCAATTGATATTGAAGGGTATACAAATTCTTTAAATAATAAAATTAAAGGTAGAATAATATGGTCAAGTTCTCCTGATAGAGGATTACAATTAATATTAGACAATTGGAAAAAATGGAAAGAAAAACGTAGTGATTTATCTTTAGTTATATGTGCTCCACTCTATTCTAAGGACTGGTTCCAAACAGATATTTCAGAATTAAAGGATGTACAATGGTTAGGTAGTTTATCTCCTAAAGAATTAAGAGAACAACAATCAAAATCAGAATATTGGGTTTATGCTTCAGAGTATCTTGAAACTTATTGTATTACTGCATTAGAAATGATGCTACAAAAAGTAAAAATAATAACTAATGGAGCTGGTAATATAAAAAATTTAATTGATGATGGAGAACGTGGAATCATGATGGATGAAATTAATCCTGATCTTATTTTAGAATATTTAATAGGGGATACTAAAAATAAACTACTCTCTTATAAGTGGGGAGAAATGGTAGAAAGAGCTTATAAATGGGCAAAAGAACAATCATGGGATAAAAGAGTACATGAGTGGGTAGAATTAATACAAGAATAAATTATATTTAATAAAACAATGAAACAAAAGAAATACAAATACATAGATGAAGACCAAGAAGAATACTTAGATAGTAAAAAAATTGAAAAACTTTCTAAGGCTAAAAAATCAATTAAAAAGAAAAGAAAGTTAAAAAATGACTTTACAGATTCAGATGATTGGTACTATGAAGGTTAAAAATGTAATAAATTGTACATTTTAAATAAATAAAAATTATGAAAATTGATATAAGAAAAGAACTCATTATAGTAATTAAACAAGCAAATTGTTATATTGACTACGTAAATGGGGAAGCGGATTACAACCAGTTTGGTGACCGTTTTCTTAGGTTAGCTAATGGTAGTGATTTAAAACAGGATTTTAATCAATTAAAAAAATGGTTAGTAAGTAAGCAAAACTCTGATACAGATGATTTTTTACAATTAATATTAGATTTAGATGGTATTTTAAAAGCTATAACTCATCAAGAAAAAGTTGCACTTACTAATGAACAATATAGTGGTTGGAAACAATATTGGGATGAATTACAAAATGATTTAAAATTAACAACTAATAGTAATTATTTAAAATAAATGGTAATAATTGAAATTTTAGCTCTATACATATTCATGATATTAGTATCTGTTTATTGGATCTTTAAAGACAACTATATTAGGCCTAAATAATATAATATTTATAATAAACCAACATTTCAAATCATGATTTTTACTCAACAAGATCCTGGACATTGGTTAACTTTTTTAAAAAGGGCAGATAATATTAACTTACCCATTCAAGAGTTAACAAGAAAATATAATAAAGAGAAATTATTATTTGAGAATTACGTAACTAATTTCCAACAAATGGAACTAGCATCACTTTCTCAACAATCAGTAGGTGTTGGAGGTGGGACCCCATTTATTAATGATTCTAATATATATCAAATAGTTGATGCCTGGTTTGTGAATAAAATGAGGATTGAAGCACAATATGGTCCTATTGGTAGTTGGGATGTGTCTAGAGTTACTGATATGTATCAATTGTTTACAACAAGTAATTCCTTTACTATTGGAAAAAATGTAGTAGATGGTTTTAATGAAGATATTAGTGCTTGGGATGTAAGTAATGTGAGTGAGATGAGTGAGATGTTTAGTAATCAAACTATATTTAATCAACCTTTAGGTAATTGGGATGTTGGTAATGTTACGCGTATGACTTATATGTTTAGTGGTGCCACAGCCTTCGACCAATCCTTAAATTCTTGGGATGTGAGTAAGGTAGAAAATATGGAATTGATGTTTTATAGTGCTTCATCTTTTAATCAAGATTTAAATTCTTGGAATGTGAGTAATGCTACTGATATAGCAGGGATGTTTGAGAAGGCAACCTTATTTGACGGGAATATTACAAGTTGGGATGTTAGCAATGTTGTTGGTGTTGAAACACCAGGGTATGGTATGGCTAGGATGTTTAAAGATGCTATTAATTTTAACCAAAATATCAGTGGATGGATCATTAATAGTGGAGTTACAGCCTTTTATAAGATGTTTGAGGGTGCAACTTCATTTGACCAAAACTTAGGAAATTGGAATATTGCAGGAATAGATACTGCTGAAGATATGTTTTTGGGTGTTACATTATCTACTGCAAATTATAGTTCATTATTAATAGGATGGGCAGCAGATGCACCTGTTACAGGTCCAGTTAAATTTAGTGGTGGTAATTCACAATATTCAACAGGTGCAGCCGCAGCAGCAAGAGCAGAATTAGTACTTGAAGGTTGGATAATTACAGATGGTGGTCAAGCTTAAAAAATAATCATAATATTTTAAAAATACCCACAAAATAACTTGGCTTTTGTCAAGTTTTTTTTTATCTTTACCGTCTAAACAAAAATCCAAATATGCCATTAAATAAATTAATGATCGTAGCACACCCTGATGATGAAACATTATTTGGGGGTGGAGAATTAATAAAAAATAAAGGTGAATATAAAGTAGTAGTTTTAGACTATGGGAATCACCTTATTAGACATAAAGAATTTTTATGTGCTATGGAAAAACTTAGTGTTACAAAATGGGAACATTGGGACGGAGAATTATTTAAATCATCTACAGCATACAATGAATCAGTACTTATTCCAAGATTAGAGAGAGTACTTAATGAAAAAAATTGGGAAAAGGTAGTAACACATAATCAAGGAGGTGAATATGGTCATTATAGACATATTGGAACACATAATGTACTAGCTCGCTTATGTCCTGAAAAATTATGGGTATTTAGTACTTGTAAAGATAAAAAACCACTAAGTAACGAGGTTAAATCATTAAAAGGTAAAGTATTAAAAGAATGTTATTCATCACAAGAACAGGTATTAAGATGGTTTAATTGGGAGTGTGAAACAATAGAAAAATTTATGTAAAATTATTTGGAGAAGCAAAATATTGTATGTAGATTTACAGTATAAAGAGTTAAGTAAATATAAAATAAAGGTTATGTGTAAAGTTAGTTGGTGTAATAAAGAAGATAGATTTTTTAAAAATGGTAAACCAAAAGCATTATGTTCAATTCATATACAATATGAAGATTGGGTTACTAATGCCCGTACACGTCCTTGGTTAATGTATAAATTAGAAAAAATTTTATCTGATGACTTATGTTGTGAAGGATGTGGTATTGATAAACAAAAACAACATCCTACTAGACCATTACGGCAAATTATTTCTTTATTTGATGTAGACCATATTTTACCTCCTTTAAAAGGGACATTAAAGGGGGAGCAACCTAGTAATTATCAATTATTATGTAATGATTGTCATAAATTTAAATCACATGATGAAGGTGATTTTACTGCAAATAAAAAATAAATGCAAAATTGCTTGGAGAAGCAAAATATTGTTCGTATATTTACGGCATAGGTTAAGTAATTAAAACATATAAATAATAAAGGTTATGAATAAGCAATTAGCAAGAGATTTTAGAGTAGATTTTGCCAAGGCAGTTGAAAGTCTTGAGAAAAAGTATGGTATGAATATTGAGTTAGGTAATATATCCTACACTAATACTGAGTTTAAGACCAAACTCACAGCTACAAAAGGTGAAAGAATACCCAAATTAGATACTAAAGATTTTAAAGTAG
>Ga0209634_1000220_pt1 | contig 44807 bp, 46 predicted proteins | sample LinPmetageLP40_FD_184043 | JGI IMG/M metagenome (GOLD analysis project Ga0209634, IMG submission 184043) | Marine viral communities from the Pacific Ocean - LP-40 (SPAdes) (version 2) | ecosystem: Environmental > Aquatic > Marine > Oceanic | place: Pacific Ocean | collected 2010-08-26 | reverse complement strand
CTTCGATCATTTTTGTAATCGCGCCTATGTTGCCAGCAGCTACCGCGTCTGGCTTAATCATGGTGTATGTTCTATTTCCTGACATAATATTTTTGTTTTTCAAGGGGCAAAACTAGCAACTTTTCCATTAAAAGATAAACGGAATTCAAAAAACGCAACAAATGTCACAAATGAATCATAGACTTGTGGTTTGTCAAAATTGTATTTCAAGGATTTTATTATCAAATTTGGCGTTCACAAAATTTTGATGTCGGACGAATACGTCCTACACGAAAAATTTATGCAAGAAATAGAAGCTTTAAAGGCACTATTAAATGTTCCTCAGAAAATTGTAATCACTACCCACCAACGTCCTGATGCCGATGCGCTAGGATCTTCCTTGGGTTTGATGCTGTATCTTCAGAAAAAGGGACATTCGGTCACGGTGGTCACACCGACTGATTATCCAGATTTTCTCAAATGGATGCAAGGCAACGATGAAGTTGTTATATATGGAGAACAAACTAAGCAACATGTTAAAGGCTTAATCGATGAAGCAAGCTTGATCTTTTGTTTGGACTTTTCAGCATTAAGTAGAATAGATGATCTTGGGGACTTGGTGCGAGAGGCCAATGGCGATAAGGTTTTAATTGATCACCATTTAGAACCCGAAGATTTTGCCAAATTCAAGTCTTGGGATACAGGGGCTGCCGCGACTGCCGAATTGGTTTATGATTTTATCATGGACATGGGGGAAGAAGATCTTATAGATAAGGGAATTGCTGAATGTTTGTATGCAGGAATATTGACTGATACAGGAAGCTTCAAGCACCCGAATGTAACGCAACATGTATTTGAGGTTTGTGCAGCATTAGTAGCCAAAGAAGCTGATAGCTCTAAAGTATCTAAATTAATTTATGATACGAACTCAGAGGATCGTTTGCGTTTACTAGGGTATTCGTTGAGTGAAAAGCTTAAAGTTATTCCAGAGTATAACACTGCTTATTTTGCATTGTCTGCAAAAGAGCTTAATCGATTCAATACTCAGGCTGGGGACACAGAAGGGCTCGTAAATTATGCGTTGTCAATTGGAGGCATAAAAATGGCCGCATTGATAAAAGAAAGTGATGGAATCATCAAAATGTCCTTCCGATCCGTAGGAGACTTTTCTGTAAACGACTTTGCCCGAAGCCATTTCAATGGTGGAGGACATAAGAATGCAGCTGGAGGAAGATCAGATGACAGCTTTGAAGACACCGTTAAGAAATTTGAAAATTTATTAAAAGAATATAAATCAACGTTAAAAGAATAAGCATGAAAAAGTACAGTATTTATTTAGTTTTTGTCTTGGCAGTAGTTGTGTTGTCATCGTGTAATAATGGAAAGGAAATAGTCACGGAATCAGGGATGAAGTACACTTTGTTAGAGGAAGGTAGTGGTGAGATTGCTCCAGGCGACATGATGATGGTTCATTTTGTTGCAAGGGATATCAAAGATTCAATTTGGATGGATTCACGTGACGGCTTAGCGAGACCTGCACGTAAAATTGATTCGGTGTCAATTAGGATTGAAGGAGGTCTCGAAGAAGTGCTCTTTTATGTAAAAAAGGGTGACAGCATATCTTGCCAAGTGCCTGTTGAAAAAATCTATGGAAACAGACCATTGCCAATAGGTGTCGAGAGAGGGTCTTTACTCACCGTAGGGATGAAAATTGAAGATGCAATGGATCAGGCGGCATATTCCACTTACCGACAAGAAATGGCAGTGAAACAAAGAAGTTTAGACTCTTTGAAGGCGATAGATCAACTCGCGATAGACATTGAGCTAATTGACAAGTATCTTGCTGAAAATAACATCGAAGCTCAAAAAACCGAATCGGGATTGCGTTATGTAATCACACAAGAGGGGGAAGGAGACAAAGTTCAATCAGGACAAACTATCAAAGCAAATTATACAGGACACGTATTGAACGGAGCATATTTTGACTCAAGCATCGAAGAGGTAGCCAAAGAACAAGGGCTCTATAAAGAAGGAAGAACTTACGGGCCTTTAGAAACAGCCATAGGTCAAGGACAGGTAATTAAAGGATGGGATGAAGCATTTCAACTTTTGAATGCTGGAAGTAAGGCTACTTTGTATATTCCTTCTGGCTTGGCATATGGTGCTCGTACTAGAAGTGCAGAAATTACAGCGAACACAATATTGGTGTTTGATGTTGAGTTGTTAGAAATAATAGAAGAGTAATGAAGAAAGTATTAATGGTGTTATGCGGATTAACCCTGCTCAATGGGTGTTCAAAGGATGAGAAGTTTGTTTCAGCTGAAGAACAGTTAGCAATAGATATTGTGAAGATTGACAATTATCTGGTGGAGAATAGTATCACTGCTTTGCCCATTAATGATTATTCTCCTCTTAGATTTGAGGGAGATACGGGGTTGAGGTATGTGATCGATGTAGAAGGGATTGGAGCATCACCTGATTTGAACAACATTGTTGTTGTAAAATATGAAGGTCGACTGTTGTCTGATGGAACCGTTTTTGATACTTCTGAAAATTCGGAAGAAAAAAAGTTTGAAGCTCTCTTAGGTGGAGGTTTAATTGATGGATGGAAGATAGGAATTCCTTTCCTTAAAGAAGGAGGAAGCGGCACGCTCTACATACCTTCTGGCTGGGCATATGGAAGAAATGGGCGAGGCACTATTCCTGGAAATGCCATTTTGATTTTTGACATAGAATTATTGGAGGTTAAATAATGAAACTCTGCTTCGCTACCAACAACCCCAACAAGCTTGCTGAAATCCAAGATTTACTTGGGAATCAATACGAACTTGTTGGACTTAAGGATATTGGTTGTGAGGAGGAGCTTGCTGAAGATCAGGATACTTTAGAAGGGAACTCTCTTCAAAAAGCGCAATATGTTTATGATCAATATGGCGTCAACTGCTTTGCTGATGACACTGGGTTGGAGATCCCCAGCTTAGGAGGAGAGCCGGGGGTCTATTCAGCAAGATATGCTGGTGAACAACGAAGCAATGATGATAACATGGTGCTGGTGATGGAACGACTAGAAGGGAAGAATAACAGAAATGCGCAATTTAGAACCGTTATCACATTGATCATTGATGGGAAGCAGCAACAGTTCCAAGGAGTTGTGAAAGGCGAAATCATAACGAAAAGGGCAGGTTCTGAAGGGTTTGGTTATGACCCAATATTTTGCCCTGATGGACACAGCAAAACATTTGCTGAAATGTCTAGATCAGATAAAAACAAAAGAAGCCACCGGGGTCACGCCATACGCCAGTTAATTGATTATTTGAAATCAAATTAGTCCTCAATTAATTTTCTATTTTTGCAACATGTATAAACCTTACTTAGTTGGTATTACAGGAGGCAGCGCTTCTGGGAAAACGAGGTTTCTGACGCGATTAGTGAAGAACATTGATAAGAGTCGTGTTTGTCTTTTGTCACAGGACAACTACTATCGCGACCGTGACCAACAGCCGGTTGACGAGAATGGTATTCAAAATTTTGATTTACCAAATTCAATTGACGGAGAGGCATATGCTCGTGATATTTTGGCACTGAAAAATGGCGAGAAAGTAGTCCGCAAAGAGTACACTTTTAATAACCCAAAAGTAGCACCACGAATGTTGGAATTTAGTCCAGCTCCAATAATAGTTGTAGAAGGGATCTTTGTCTTGTACTATCCGGAGGTTGCGAAGTTGCTGGATTTGAAAATCTTCATCGACACGAAGGAACACTTAAAATTGAAGCGAAGAATTATTCGTGACAACGAAGAGCGTGGTTACGACCTGGAAGATGTGTTGTACCGATATGAAAAGCATGTACATCCAACATACGAGCAATACATTGAGCCGTTCAAAGGCAATGCGGATCTGATTATTCCTAACAATGATCATTTTGACAATGCTCTTGAAGTAGTATCTACTCACCTTCAAGCGAAAGTAATGGCAGCTGAAATTGCTCCTTGAAATAAAAGCACTACTTTTGTAGCCGAATTTTATGAACAGAAAAGGTATTATATCTAATAGTAAGAACGCCATGATTTTGGTGATGGGGATGCTTGCGGCTTTGACAATCTTGTCAGGACAGGTGTACAATACCCAAGTAAATACCCCCGTTGAACTTAGTCAGGAAGAGTCATCTGATGATGCTGAAGATCAACAGCCAACTATTATAAAGTCAGTCGATGCAGCAGCAACTACTGCAAACCTTAGCTTGACGCACCAATTTTATTTTATCAACGAGATTCTTCATACAGAAAAAGACCACACGGAGAGTACGTATCTTGAGTTGCCTAAACTCAGTACTTTTTTCGCAACATTATTTAGGCAGATCATATCACCTAACGCACCCTAATTCAGTCTTTCTGGAGTAATTAATTTTTACATTTCAATTAAATGATTGAAATGTAACCCCCTATAAATAATCAACAATCAGTAATAATTAAAAACCAAAATGAAAAACAAAGGAGTAATAGTGGTCCTGACGGTAATCATCACAGCATTGTGTTTGTATTATTTGTCATTTACCTACATATCTAGGAACATCCAAGATCAAGCAGTAGCGCAAGCCACCGATGAGAATGGTGTAGTCAACCTTACCAAAAAACAGACCTATTTAGATTCTATTTGGAATGAGCCAGTTTACAGCCTGTTCGGAGCAGAGTATACCTTCAAGGAAATCAAGGATACAGAGCTGAATCTTGGACTGGATTTGCAAGGAGGAATGCACGTGACTTTGGAAGTATCACCAGTTGATATTTTGAAAGGACTCAGTGGACATAACGAAGATGTAGCATTTTTGGCAGCCATTGAGCGTGCAAAAGAATTGCAGAAAAACAGTCAAGAAAGTTTCAGTAGCTTGTTTTATCAAGCATTCAAAGATGCAAATCCAGACAAAAATCTAGCACCAATCTTCGCAAACTCAGCGAATATTGGAAGAGTGAGCTCCTCAGATGCTGATGACAAAATCATGGACTTCATCAATTTGGAGGTAGAAGATGCGATTGATCGTTCATTTATCATTATCCGATCTAGAATTGACCAATTCGGTACTTCACAACCAAATATTCAGAGACTCCAGGGTACAGGTCGTATTCAGGTAGAAATTCCTGGAGCGGACAATCCAGAACGAGTAAGAAAATTATTACAAGGGGTAGCAAAACTGGAATTCTGGGAAGTAGCCGAACTCAATGAGATCAACAATTCTCTAGTTTCAATTAATAACCTATTGGTAGAAGAGCAAAAAGCAGTACTTCAATCAAGCGGATTGGAAGATGGCGAGGAAGTGGTAGAAGAAGATTTATCAGATCTTTTATCAGCAGATAGCGATGAGGAAGATTCTACAGTAGTAGCTGAGGATGCTGACACTACAACGCAAGAAAGTGCTTTGGATTCAGCTTTGAACTCTCAAGTATCACCACTTTTTGCATTGACTAAATTCCCAGGAGCGCTAGCGTATGACGTGAAGGATACTTCCAAGATCAACCGAATATTGAAAAGAGAAGACGTAAACTCTCTAATCCCAAGAACGATCAAATATGCTTGGGCAGCTAAGCCAATAGTGCAAGAAGGAATCTCAGATGAGATTTTAGAGCTTCATTTCTTGAAAGTAGGAAGAAGAGGCCAAGCTCCTTTGACAGGAGAAGTGATCACTGACGCTCGTCAGGATTTGGATCAATTGACCAGGCCTGCGATCTCAATGCAGATGAACGCTAACGGTGCTAAGAAATGGAAGAAACTGACTGCGGAAAATACTGGCCGAAGAATCGCCATTGTATTAGACGATTTAGTTTACTCTGCTCCCAATGTAAATGGAGAGATTCCTAATGGACGTTCTCAGATCTCTGGTAACTTCACTTTGGATGAGGCAAAAGATTTGGCTAATATTCTTAAGGCGGGTACACTTCCCGCTCCTACTAGGATTGTAGAGGAAGCGATTGTAGGCCCTACCTTGGGTAAAGTTGCTCAAAGTCAAGGAATCCTTTCCATCCTTGCTGGACTTGGAATAGTCGTAATATTCATGGTAGCATACTATTCCAAAGGTGGATTAGTAGCAAATGTGGCGTTGCTATTCAATGTATTCTTTATTATGGGAATCTTAGCTCAGTTCAATGCTGCATTGACATTGCCTGGTATCGCGGGTATCGTATTGACGATCGGTATGTCCATTGATGCCAACGTACTTATCTTCGAGCGTATTCGTGAAGAGATGAGGCGAGGGGTAGCTTTGAGAGAGGCTATTTCTACGGGATATAAAAAAGCATACAGCTCTATTATAGATGCCAATGTGACCACCTTGTTGACAGCCGTGATTCTATTCATGTTAGGACAAGGACCAATCAAAGGATTTGCAATCACATTGATCATCGGTATTATTTGTTCATTCTTCTCAGCAGTATTCATCACCAGGGTATTGGTAGAGTGGATGACTAGAAAAGGTGATGATAGCAAGGTGAGCTTCAAAACACCTATTTCTCAAGGGATGTTGGCGGACAACAACTTCAACTTTATGAATAAGCGCAAGAAAGCTTATATCGTATCTGCCATAGTGATCAGTATTGGAATGGTGCTGACATTCACAAACGGGTTGAATTTAGGCGTTGATTTCAAAGGAGGAAGGTCATATGTGGTCTCATTTAATGACCCTGTTGTAGCTTCAGAATTGAAAACGCAGCTTTCTGATAAGTTTGACAATGCTGGTACTGAAGTAAAAACTTATGGATCAAATAGTGTTGTGAAAATCACAACATCCTACTTGGTAGATGACGAGTCTACAGAAGCTGATGACAATGTGAGAAATACACTTGTCTCAGGGCTTGAAGAAATCACGGGAAAACAATTTATCCAAGATGATTCTAAAGTAGACGATACACATTTCACGATCTCTAGTTCTTCCAAAGTAGGAGCAACCATTGCAGATGACATCATGGACTCTTCATACAAGGCGGGAATCTTCTCGATTGTATTTATCTTTTTGTACATCTTGATCAGGTTTAGAAAATGGCAATTCAGTACGGGTGCAATCATTGCCTTGGTGCATGATACCTTGTTTGTATTCTCTGCTTTCGCCATTGCAAATTTGTTAGGTTTTGCATTTGAAGTAGATCAGGTTTTTGTCGCTGCATTGTTGATGATCATTGGTTACTCAATTAATGATACCGTGGTGGTATTTGACCGTGTCAGAGAAAACTTGAACCTAGGAACAAGCACGGATAAAATTCAGATTTTCAACTCGGCTATTAGTAGCACACTTAACAGGACGTTGGTGACTTCTGCGACTACCTTGTTTGTAGTATTGGTACTGTTGATATTTGGTGGAGAAGTACTGAGAGGATTCTCTTTCGCGTTGATGATCGGAGTCTTGGTCGGTACGTATTCTTCTATTTTCATCGCTACGCCAGTAGTGATTGACTTGGATAAGAAGGGAGTAGAATAGATTCCAGTTAGATTAACGAGATTACTTGAAGTAATCTCGTTAATTATAAGACAAAAGTCCTGCTAGGTCAATTTAGCAGGGCTTTTGTTTTTTGTTCCTGTTAGATATGGTACTTAGCTTTTAACAAAACTTCCTGATCACCTTTTCAATCCTTGCTCGTTTGGAGTCTTTCTCAATATCGCCTAGCCTTGAGGTGAGTGTCTTTACGAAAAGGACCTTGTTCGGATCTTTGATGATTGGCACTGCACGCTCTGCATACATTGGCAGTTGATTGGTTGGGCTTTTTAAAAGTTGCTCGATGAGCAAAGGAAAAACTTGTGCTGAATATTGTTGAATAGCACAAAGTTTTATCAAGATCTGCACACCATTATCTTTGGTGATCACAGAGCCTTTATCCATCGCAGCAAGAATGGACGTAAGTGCATCATAAATTTCTTTCGGCTTCACATCCACAACAGCACAAAGAGCCGTCATTGCACCCCATTGCAGTCGATTGTTTTTACTCTCTAAAGCCGCTAGATATTCAGGGATATAGTCCGCAATAAGTGCAGGATCAAGCGCGCCAACTTCATACAATACTTTTATACAGTCGTTTTGAATAGCCTTTTTATTGGACAAGTTTTCAACCAACTCCCTGACAGCTTTTTTGTTCCGTGACGCTAAGATTTCACTTGCCAATTCTTGATTGGGAAGTTGGTCACGTCTGTCGAGAGAGGAGGCTAGTTTGTTGATGATGGTCATTAAATATTAATTGCAACTAGCGGCCTTGTATATTAAGTTTAGATTGCTGACAGGCGGCCATGATTTCATATTCTTAGTTGTATCCAGTTTATATTGTTTCAATAGTTACCCAAGTTTTGTCAAACCCTATTGCCTCAAGAACCTTTGTTTTATCTAACTTCTCTGGTTGTCTAATCTTTAGAATTAAGGTATGTTCCGGAACTTGTTCGGTTATTGTAAATTGAGAACCGTGTGGTTGCCAGGTAAATCTTTTTGTTTTAGTTCCTTTTTCATAACCTTCAAGATTATCATTCTTATTCCAAATAAAATCGTAAAGTTCTGCATCATATCGTACCGTATCAAATTCAAATATTGCAACTTGAGATAGATCATCCGATTTAACCAATACAACTGTTCTTAAATTCTTGAATTTCTCCCTAATTGCTGAGACTCGTTCATTCCATATTTCCAAAACCTGTTCTCCAATTACATTGGGATCAGCGGTTGTGTCAATTGTATTTCCATAAGAATATACTGGTGAGTTTCTTCCTGAGATAAGACGAACGTGCTTGAGTTTTTTGAAATCTTTTGTTGTTGCTTTGACTGTTTTAGCACCCCAAGCTGTATTTCCAATTACAACGTCATCTAGTCCAACATTCGAAGGTTTCCATTCTGCTCCAATACAAGTTGCAAAAATTTGTTCCCATTCATCGCCTTCTAAATTCGCTCGACCTTTACTTGCTAGTAAATAAACTATTTCTTGACCAAGAATATAGGGAAATTCAGAGTTGAATTCATTTAGAGGGTATGCTGCAACAGATTTATTTACAGTTCTTAATTTAGGTGATTTTCGTTTTGCCATTAACTTGGATTGTATTGCAGTTCGTATTCTCTTAATACTTCGGTTTGGTCTAAAGAATTAGCAACATAAGGAAGCATTTTTTGCACGACTGCTTTTATCATATTAACAGGAACAGCATTTCCAGCTTGTTTTTTAGCTTGAGCGTCACTAACAATAATTTTATACCAATCAGGAAAGCCTTGTAATCTAAACATTTCTCTTGGCGTCAACCTTCTTTCGCCATTTACTAAAAGGTAATTGTGAGAAGCACCAGAACGTAGGGCACAGGAGTAAGGGTACGAACAAATATTGCCAGATTTGTTCTCGTGCCAAATAGAAGGGTAGTAAGATGATTTATGCTTTTCTTTTCTTTTGGTTCTTATATGTTCAGAAGCATAATATTTCTCAACAACCCTCATTTCTAAAATCTGCCTTAAATCTTTATAAGGTTTTGTAGGGCTAGGGAATGTAAACATTATGGGCTCTTGGTGTCCAATTATTACAATTCGTTCACGTTTTTGAGGCAAACCGTAATCTAAGGCATTTAAGACACTATATTGAACGTGATAACCTAAATCAACTAGGGATTGGATTATGACTTTTAATGTATTTCCCTTGTCATGTCCAACAAGTTGTTTAACGTTCTCAAGAATGAATGCTTTTGGTTTTTTTACCTTAATTATTCTGGCAATATCAAAGAACAAAGTGCCTCTAGTATCACTCATTCCTTTCATTTGTCCAATTATACTAAATGGTTGACAAGGAAATCCTGCAAATAATATTTCGTGGTTTGGAATTGTATTTTCATCTATTTTTGTAATATCACCAAAAGGCCTATCTCCAAAATTTTCCTCGTAGCTGTCTTGAGCATATTTGTCAATGTCGGAAGAAAAAACACATTCTGATATAATACCATTCTCTTGACAAGCTTCTTCAAAGGCAATTCTAAATCCTCCAATACCACAAAAAAGGTCGATAAATTTTAGTTTCTCCTGATACATATTTCAAATATAATATTCTATTCGTTCAAATAATATTTGTATAAACACAATGTTTGTTCAAATTGGGCACAACAATTGACACACGCCCTTATTTCATTCCCCTAAGAATAACCATAATCTCTATTACAAACAAAAAAAGCAACACCATTGCTGATGTTGCTTTCATTATCGTTCCTTCGAGGAAAGATTATATCTCTCCCGCAATACCTTCGGTGACATTGATGACATGATCTCCTACTCTTTCAAGTAAACTTACTAAGTCAATATAAGCCATTCCGCTAAGGATGTCGTATTCGCCTTTTGCGATATTTTGCAAGTGGTTTCTTCTGAGATTATTTCTCATGGCATTGATCTCACGTTCTTTCTCTAGTGCCTCTGTTACAGTTACACCGCTGTAGTCAGTGTTGAGGTTTTTGTTCATGATATCAAAAGACTGGTCTACCAGACCGAACATTTTCTCTAGGCCCTCTTTCTGCCCATCAGTAAACCCGATTTTATCTTCTTGTTTTTTAGAGATGGCTAAAGACATTTGGTAGAAGATATCACCAATACGCTCCATATCATTGTTGATACTCAAGAGTCCGCGAACTTTGAATGACGATTCTTCACTAATATTACCCTCTGATACTTTCGACAGGAAAGTGGCAATCTCTACTTCAAGCCTGTCTGTGATCTCTTCATATTTTTTGACACGATCTACTAGTTTATCGATTTTCTTATCCTTTTTCTTTTCGAGAAGTTCATTGACCATTCCAGACATTTTGGTAGTAATTCCACCAAATTTCGCAATCTCTTTTCGAGCTTCCAAGATAGAGATGTCAGGAGTTTGGATCATGTTGAGCCCAATATGTTCCAAGTGATATTCTTCATCATCCCCTTTCGAAGAAACCATTTTAGTAACAGTCCTGGCAATGAAGTTGACAAATCCAAGTAGCAACAATGTGTTGATTATGTTGAAGGTGGTATGAAACAATGACAAGGCAACAGGAACCGCTGCGTATTGTGCTGGGTCAAGAGGGGAAACGCCTTGGGTAGATTGCATATAACCATCTATGCCGCTAATGAAATAACTAAACAACAACACCATCCAAACCACGCCAAATACGTTGAATATAAAGTGTGCTCTCGCAGCACGCTTGGCATGGATATTTCCAATCATCGCAGCAAGGTTAGCAGTGATAGTTGTTCCGATGTTCTCACCCAATACCATGGCAGCAGCAAGTTCAAAAGGAATCCACCCTTGATTAGCCATTACCAATGTCAATGCCATTGCTGCACTTGATGATTGTACGGCCACCGTTACCAGTGTACCAATCCCAATAAACATTAGCACGGAAAGCACACCCATATCGGTGTAAGCAGACAAGAATTCCAATATTTCCGGATTGGCCTTCAAATCAGGAACCGAACCTTTAAGTTCATTTAAACCAATAAACAAGAGGGCAAAACCAATGAGTACCTCCCCCCATGCTTTGACCTTGCTTTTACTTATAAAGAGCAATGGAAATCCAAAGGCAATAATTGGAAGTGCTATGGCAGCTATTTTTACCTTGAATCCAATAATAGATATTAGCCAGGCCGTTATGGTTGTTCCAATATTGGCACCCATAATGACACCTATAGATTCAGTTAAGGTTAATAATCCTGCATTCACAAAACTGACCACCATCACTGTAGTGGCAGATGAAGACTGCACTAATCCTGTAAGTGTAAACCCTGTAATCACCCCTTTGATACGATTGGAGGTCATTGCGCTTAAGATTTGACGCATTTTTGATCCAGCTACTTTCTGGATACCTTCACTCATTACTTTCATCCCATAGATGAAAAAGCCAAGAGCTCCGATAAGTTGTAGTATTTCAAAGAATCCAAACTTCATGTTCTAGGTAGTTAGGTTTTGGTCTATTAATGGCAACAAAAATAATTTGTTTTCAAAATTAAGCAAGGTTAATCTTTTGTTAACATAAACATAACATTAAAAATCACTTTAATAAAAAGTGCAATCATACTTTTGTGGCGAATATAGAAATATGAAAACGATGAAAACAACTAATCTTTTTGCAATACTATTAATAAGCACAGTATTGGCATCATGTGGTGGAGGTTCAAATACTTCTGACAACGCATCAGAATCATCAAAACTAACAGGAACAGTGAAAATTGATGGTTCTAGTACAGTATACCCTATCACCGAAGCAGTAGCGGAAGAGTTCAGAACAGAAGAACCTGATGTTAAAGTAACCATTGGAGTTTCTGGAACCGGTGGAGGATTTAAGAAATTCAGTAGAGGCGAGACTGATATCAATGATGCGTCAAGACCTATCAAGGAGAAAGAAGTGAAGGTGTGTGAGGAAAACAACATCAAATCGGTAGAGCTTACTGTAGCATATGATGGACTAGCAGTATTGATCAATCAAGAAAATGACTGGGTGGATCACTTCACCGTAGAAGAACTCAAAAGAATCTGGGAGCCTTCTGCACAAGAAAACATCACTTCATGGAATCAAATAAGACCTGAATGGCCAAATGAGCCTTTTAGTCTTTATGGGCCAGGTGTAGCCTCAGGAACATACGATTATTTCACAGAAGTGATCGTAGGAGAAAGTGGCGCAAGTAGAGGTGACTATACCGCTAGTGAAGATGACAATGTACTTGTTCAAGGAATAGCAGGTGATAAAAACTCCATTGGATTTTTTGGCTTGGCTTATTATGAAGAGAACAAAGATAAGTTGAAATTAGTGGGAGTAGACAATGGAACGGGCGCAGTGCTACCAACGACAGAAACAGTAAAAACGGGAATATACGCTCCACTTTCAAGACCAATATTTATCTATGTAAGTGATGCAGGTGCAAAGCAAGCGGCTGTAAACGAGTTTGTAAATTTCTATCTTAACAATGCGGGAGAATTGGTGTCTGACATAGGATATATAGCATTACCTGAGCAAGAGTATGCAACCCAGTTGACTAAATATACCAATTTTGCCAAAGGCATCAAATAGGTAATAAATAATTTCAATTTTGGGCCGAGGAGTGAAATACTTCTCGGCTTGATTTGTCTAATAAGGTTTGAAAAAAACAAGCGAAAAAGTAATAGAGGGAGGTCTGGCGTTTAGTGCCTTGATTACGATTCTCACAACAATCGGAATCTTGTGGGTACTACTTTCTGAATCCATCGGTTTTTTTCAAGAAGTATCCATTATTGATTTTCTTACGGATACACAATGGACACCATTGTTTGTTCAAAAGCATTACGGAATTTTGCCATTGTTGTCAGGGACCTTTTTGACGACAGCAATTGCTGTGGCTGTGGCATTACCTATTGGCTTGACCATTGCCATTTATTTGAGTGAATATGCCCCTAAAAGTTTAAGAAAAAAAGTCAAACCAGCTCTTGAAATTCTAGCTGCAGTGCCGACAGTTGTTTATGGCTTTTTTGCCCTTACAGTTGTTACTCCTTTTTTGCAAACCTTTATCCCTGGATTAGGGAGTTTCAACGCTATTTCTGCAGGTATTGTCATGGGCATCATGATTATTCCATTGATTTCATCATTGAGCGAAGACGCTTTATTTGCTATACCCAAATCATTGAGAGAAGCTTCTTATGGGATGGGTGCAACGAGATTTCAGACAGCGTTTAAAGTAGCCGTGCCTTCTGCTTCTTCGGGAATAGTAGTATCGGTGATATTGGCGATTGCCAGAGCAATTGGAGAAACCATGATCGTAAGTATAGCGGCAGGGCAGCAACCTATTTTGACAATGGATCCAAGAGACGCGGTGGAAACAATTACTGCTTATATTGTTCAGGTGAGCCTAGGTGATGTACAACACGGCTCTATAGAATACAAAACAATTTTTGCAGCAGGGATCACATTATTCATTTTCACCTTTATCCTTAACAACATTAGTTATTGGATTAAGAAAAAATATCAAGAGAAATATGAATAACCTTCAGAAAAACAGATTGTTCGACACCTACTTTAAGTACTTTGGTATTGCCTGTACTTTTTTCGGTTTGGTAGTACTTGCTATATTTTTGGTGAATATTGTCATCGAAGGAGCTCATCGTATTGATTGGGATTTTTTAATGAACCTACCCTCAAGAAGGCCCCAGAAAGCTGGTATTCTCACCGCATGGACAGGAACGGCATGGATATTAGGGCTAACGGCAATAATTTCAATCCCCATTGGTGTAGCAGCAGGCGTTTATTTGGAGGAATATGGTAAGAAGAGTCAATTGGCAACGATTATAGAAATTAACATCGCCAATCTCGCAGGTGTTCCCTCAATTATTTATGGTCTGCTAGGGTTAGAAATTTTTGTTCGCGTGCTCAATTTTGGAGGCAGCTTGATGGCAGGTGCATTTACATTGGCACTACTTATACTTCCTATTATTATTGTAGCGACCCGAGAAGCATTGAAAGCAGTCCCCTCAACACTCCGCCAAGCCTCCTTCGGAATGGGCGCGACTAAATGGCAAACAATCTGGTACCAAGTCCTACCTGCTTCTTCTGGAGGAATTCTTACAGGAATAATTTTGGCGTTGTCAAGAGCTGTTGGAGAAACGGCACCACTGATTGTGATTGGTGCATTGGCATATGTTCCATTTGTGGCAAAAAGCCCGCTGGATGAGTTTACAGTATTACCCATGCAAATATTCAACTGGGCTTCAAGACCGCAACATGGTTTTGTGGTGAATGCCGCGGCAGCAATTATTATACTATTGCTAATTACATTTATAATGAACGGCATCGCTGTTTATTTAAGAAATAAATGGCAGAAAAAAGTTAATTGGTAGAGACGATGAATATAATTACCACAAAAAATGTCAATGCGTATTATGGTGATAATCATGTACTCAAAGACATTACGCTAGAGATAGAGCAGAACTCAGTTACTGCATTTATTGGTCCATCTGGGTGCGGGAAATCTACTTTTCTGCGCACACTTAATCGCATGAATGACTATATCGATGGGTTTAGAAAAGAAGGAGATATTATCATTGATGGCAGCGACATTTATGATAAATCTATCCGTGTAGAAGAGTTGAGGCAAAAAGTAGGAATGGTATTTCAAAAGCCCAATCCATTTCCTAAGACGATTTTTGAAAATGTAGCTTATGGCTTGAAAATTCAAGGCGAAAAAGACAAATCCAAAATAGCTCATGTTGTAGAAGAGTCTCTTAAAAATTCAGCATTGTGGGATGAGGTCAAAGAGAATCTTAATAAGTCTGCACTTTCACTTTCCGGAGGTCAGCAACAACGATTGTGTATCGCAAGAACATTGGCTGTACAACCGTCTATTATCCTTATGGATGAACCTGCCTCCGCACTTGACCCAATTTCCACTGCCAAGATCGAGGAATTAATTGCACAGCTGAAGGAGGATTACACCATTGTGATCGTCACGCACAATATGCAGCAAGCATCAAGAATTAGTGATAAAACCGCGTTCTTTTATATGGGTGATATGATAGAGTATGATAAAACCAAAGACATATTTACGCATCCTAAAAATGAGCGGACAGAAAATTATATAACAGGTAGATTTGGTTAATTTAAACACATAATAAAATGAGTAATGCAATGTCCAACTTAGATCCTGAATTAGAAGCACTCAAGCATAACTTGGTAGACATGCTCGCTTTGGTGAATTCGCAACTTTCAAAATGTAAGGAAGCTACTTTGAATGAAGACCTTAATCTGGCGAAGGAGGTTGTTTCGAGAGAGAAAAGAGTAAACGCATTGGATTTGGCAATTGACAAAGATTGTGAGAATATTCTGGCGCTTTATACACCAGTCGCAACTGATCTTAGATTTGTCTTGGCATCGCTTAAAATAAGCAATGACCTAGAGCGAATTGGCGACAATGCGGAAGGTATTGCTGGATTACTAATCCACGTAATGGAAAAGGCAACCGAAGAAATGGTTTCCAAATTTAAATTAAATGAAATGTTCGATGTGACCATTTCTATGCTTAGTGATATGGAGGAGGCAGTTGAAAACGAAGATACAGCTCTGGCTAGGCAGATTTTTGCAAAGGACGAATTCCTCAATGAGAACAATAGAAACGCAGATAGTATTGCTAAGGAATTAATCCTGCAATACCCAGATAATATTAAACTTATTCTTAAGCTTTTCTCCATTGTCAGAAAGCTTGAAAGAGTAGGTGATTTGGCAAAAAACATTGGAGAGGAAGTCATCTTTCATATCGAAGCCAAAGTGTTGAAGCACAAAAAAGATCAGAAGAAAAAGAAAAAGTAATCTTTCAGAAAGTATTTAAGCCCTCAATGCTCCTTTTTTAGGGTCATTTGAGGTCTTTTTTTGTTATAATTAACCAAAACTTAACAATAGCTTAATCTAACAACTTGTAAAGTTATCCCGCATTACCATACTTTTGCGCGAAAGTTAAATAACCAAGAAAAGTGAAAAAACTAACAGTAGTATTAAGTCTATTAGTGGTTGGAATTGCTAGCTCAATTCAAGCACAAGAAATATCTAATAACAAGTTTGGTAAAGGAATTAGAGTTGTTGCAAAAGACTCATCCTTTTATATGAGAGCCAGCATGCGTTTCCAAACGCTCTACAATGGCGAGATGAATCTGGAAACAGATGAGTGGAATGACAAAGTGATGATCAGACGAGCTCGTCTAAAATTTGATGGCTTCGTTTACAACCCTAAAGTTGAATACAAAGTAGAGTTGGCTATCAGTAACAGAGACAATGGTAAAGTTGCTCCTGAAAACAACTTAGCAGCAAGTATTGTCCTTGATGCGGTATTGAAATATAAGTTCGCTCCAGGATGGCAACTTTGGTTTGGACAAACTAAGCTTCCGGGTAATAGAGAGCGTGTAATTTCATCTCAAGCTTTACAATTCGTGGATCGAAGTGAAGTGAATTCTAAATATACGATTGACCGTGGCACAGGTATCCAACTTCGTCACAAGCACAGTGTAGGAGACATAGTGATCAAAGAAATGGGATCCATAAGCATGGGAGAAGGTAGAAACTATACAGCAAATAATGTAGGTGGTTATGAATTTACTGGTAGAGTAGAATTATTGCCATTTGGTGAGTTTGCCAGTAAAGGAGATTATTTTGGCAGTGACTTGAAAAGAGAGGAATCACCAAAATTGGCAATTGGGGTGACATACGATGAAAATAACAATACAAATAGAGTGGCAGGATTCAGGGGAGAGACTTTAGCAGAGAAAAGAGATCAAATAACGATATTCGTAGATGCCATGTTTAAGTCTAATGGTTTCTCTGCTATGGTCGAATATGCCGACAAAACTACTGATGAATCAGCGCAAGTCTCTGATGGCGTTTATCAAACAGGTACAGGTATAAATGTTCAAGCAGGATATTTGTTTGCAAACAATTTCGAAGTCGCTGGAAGATATACTGGAATTAAGCCAGAAGACAATAATTGGAGCGATGACTATGTCGACTACACTTTGGGTTTTTCAAGATATATCGTGGGTCACAACCTTAAAATTCAAAGTGATTTGAGTTACGAGGATCATGATTTGAGTGATTTCATTTTCCCAGGGGAGACAGCGCCAAGATATAATGACACTTTCAAGGTTCGATTCCAAGTGGAACTGGCATTTTAAAGACTGAGTACTTAGTACTGAAAAACATTACGTCATTCAGAGGCTGTTATCAGCCGAAGAATCTCATTTAGCTATCAGGGATTCTTCGGGCTTCGCCCTCTGAATGACGTCATTTTTTATATTATAAGTCAATATAAGACTCCTCAATAATATTTTTCTAAATCTACAAACTGGCTAATCAAAGCACCTGCAAATCTTATTACACCTCCTCCGCACTTAGTTGTTTGTCGTAAAGTGCTCTATAAGCTCCGTCTTGATCTAACAAGGATTCATTAGTGCCTTCTTCGATGATAATACCATCATCCAAAACAATAATCTTATCGGCTAGCTTCGCAGAAGATACTCGGTGCGAGATGATAACAGAAGTCCTACCAACCATAATTTTCTTCAGGCTATTGAGAATGGCATTTTCTGTTTTAGTATCAACAGCAGAGAGACTGTCATCGAGCATCAAGATCTTTGGATCTCTTGCTATGGCTCTTGCTATTGAGACTCGCTGTTTTTGACCTCCTGACAAGGTAATTCCTCGCTCTCCAACTCTAGTGTTGAACCCTTCTGGAAAGTCCTGAATATTCTCATACAGGTCAGCGTCTTTGGCTGCCTGGATTACTTTATTTTCATCAAGACCATCTGTTCCAAAAGCAATGTTGTTGATGATCGTATCAGAAAACAAAAACACATCCTGTGGTACATAACCTATCTGACTTCTCAGGCTGGTTACATTGTACGACTCTATGTCTTTGTCATCTATAGAGATTTCACCGCTTGTGCTATCATACATTCTTGAAATCAATGTAGCTATGGTACTTTTACCAGAGCCAGTAGTTCCTATGATAGCTAGAGATTCTCCAGGATTGATTTCGAAGGACACTTTTTTGAGGGCTTCAATTCCTGAATCTGGGTAAGTAAAACTGACGTTTTTGAAAGATACTTTTCCTTTCAGGTCAGCTTGGATACTTCTGGTGCTGACAATATCATTTTTGACATTTAGGAATTCATTGACACGTTTTTGGGATGCCGCTGCCCGTTGGATGATGCTACTGATCCAACCAAGAGAAGTGACGGGCCAGGTAAGCAAATTGACATAAATGATAAATTCGGCAATATTTCCGTAAGTCAGCGACCCTTCTATCACTTGAGCACCCCCAGCATAAACCGTTAGCACTGTGCTGAGCCCAATTAGCGCCATAATTAGTGGGAAAAACAACGCCTGAACCACTGTTAGGCGGAGAGATTTAACTTTGTAAGAATTGCTAGCGGCTTCAAATTTGATTGCCGAATCTTCCTCACGAACAAATGCTTTTAATACTCTGATTCCTGAAAAAGCTTCTTGGGCAAAGGTGGACAAACTTGACTGACTTATCTGAATTGCTTCAGAACGTTTATTGATGATATTATTCACATAGTAGATACTAAGTGATAATACTGGAAGAGGAAGTAGCGCATAGATTGTTAGCTGTACATTGATGGATAGCATGTACGGAATCAATATAATAAACAGGATGACCAAGTTGAGCCCATACATGATGGAAGGGCCGAGGTACATGCGCACTTTACTCACATCTTCAGAGATTCTGTTCATGAGGTCTCCAGTGTTGTTTCTTCGATAAAAACTCAGAGGTAGCGACTGATAGTGGGCGTAGATTTCATTTTTCAAATCGAACTCTATGAGCCTGGACATAACGATAATTGTTTGACGCACCATAAATAGAAACACCCCACGTAGAAGTGCCATCAATAATATTAGCCCTGCGAACATAAGTATGTTCAAGACAATATCATCGTAAATCACCTGTTGTGCCTCCAGCCCACTAAATGACTGATAGACAGGAATATTTTCAGTAACATAGTCTATGGCTAATCTTACCAGAGAAGCAGGAATGATCTGAAATGCGTTGGAAATGATAATAAATAATATACCTAACCCCAGGTGAAACTTGTACTTAAGCAGGTATTTATTGAGGTGTTTGAGTTCTTTCACTTGGTTCTATTACGGGGGATGTACTTATTGGTTCGAAGTAAAATATAATATTGATAATGATCAAAAATAACGCTAATTTTGCGGTCAATTTTAGAAATATTCTTCCTTGTTATAAGGTGACTGGTAAATATAAAAAAAACAATATGATGGATATCAAAGAAATGGAGGTAGTACACGGTTCTTTGTTTGCACAAGTATCAACAATGGGGCACGAACAAGTGGTGTTCTGTCATGACGAGGCAACTGGGCTAAAGGCAATTATCGGAATACACAATACGGTACTTGGGCCAGCTCTTGGAGGAACTAGAATGTGGAAATATACTTCAGAACAAGAGGCACTCACTGACGTATTGAGACTATCTCGTGGAATGACTTATAAGGCAGCTATTTCAGGGTTGAATCTTGGAGGTGGCAAAGCCGTCATTATCGGAGATGCAAGTACGATGAAGACTGAAGCATTCTTGAGAAGGTTTGGTCGGTTTGTAGAAAGCTTGGGAGGTAAGTACATCACAGCCGAAGATGTAAATATGAAGACCAGAGATATGGAGTATATCGCCATGGAGACAAACCATGTGACAGGTCTTCCTGAAACTATGGGAGGCGGTGGTGATCCATCTCCGGTGACGGCTTATGGCACTTATCTTGGGATGAAAGCTGCAGCTAAAAAAGTATATGGCGATGACAGCCTGAATGGTAAAAAAGTAGCTGTTCAAGGGGTAGGACAAGTAGGGATGTATTTGGTGGAACACCTGACCAAAGAGAATGCAGAGGTGTATATCACAGACATTGCTCAGGATAAACTGAAGACCATTTCTGATAAATTCGGAGCGAAAGTAGTAGGAATGGACGAGGTGTATGATCTGGATGTTGATATCTACGCACCATGTGCTTTGGGTGCCACGCTCAATGACGATACCATTGGAAGACTAAAATGTCAGATTGTAGCAGGAGCTGCTAATAATCAGTTGAAAAATGAAACCAAACATGGTTATATGTTGATGGATAAAGGAATCACCTATGCTCCTGATTTCTTGATTAATGCCGGTGGATTGATCAATGTATACGCTGAGTATTTAGGAGGATATAACAGAGAAACCACTTATCAGCAAGCAGATAAGATTTACGATACCTGTTTGAATATATTTGCTTTGGCAGATGACGAAAAAATTTCTGCACAAGAAGCTGCGATCAAATTAGCTGAGCAACGAATCGAAGCTATTGGCAAAGTAAAACTATCTTATTAATGTATAATTAGGACTTTAGTTAAGATATTATTCACGTTCTTTATTTATTAGATGCTCAACAGACGGACATTACGTATAAAAGCAATGCAAAGCCTTTTTGCTTTCGAGAGAAGTAAGGCTTCAAGTTTTGCCATTGCCAAGGATCGAATTGCAGTAGCATTCTCCCCCGATCTCAACTCCATGGAGGTCCAAGACAAAGTGTTGCTGGGCGCCCAAAAGAAAGAAGCTACTGCACTATTTGAAGAGTATTATCCTCAACAACAGGCTGTCGAGGCAAGTGCCGAAGACAAGATCAATCAAGTCGTCACCAATAATATTACGGCCTATTATGATGATCTCAAGAAGGATAAAAAGCAAATTCAAAAATTCATGGTCAAAGAGGCAGAAGGCTTGATTGATCAATATGTTTTGATACTATTATTGCTAACAGAGTTTGCCGACATCGCGGCTACTGACAACAAATACAAGACAGATAACTTTGTTAATAATGTGTTAATCAAGGCAATAAAATTCAATAAGTCCCTTGAAAATATCACCTTGAGGAATCAATTGAACTGGGCGGGGCTGAATGATGAGCTGAGAGAGTGGTATCGCGATACCATTAGAATGACTGACGAATATCAGACTTATCTCAAAATTTCTTCTCCTACCTTCGATCAAGACAAAGAGATTATTGACTTTGTGGTCAAGAGCATTATCTTCAAAAGTGAAGTGGTGACAGACTATATGGAGGAGAAAGACCTTTATTGGACTGAAAACAAATCAATAGTAAAGAGTATGGTTTTGAAAACGATCAAAGCCATTGGACCTGAAAAAGGATCAGAATTTGAACCTGCTGAATTGTCTTACAACTGGGAAGAGGATAAAGAGTTTTTTATTAACATATATAGTGAAACTCTTGAGCTGGACCAGGAGTATAAGGACTTGATTGCTAGCAAGACTGTAAATTGGGACATTGAACGGTTGGCGAGCGTAGATCGTATCATTATGGAAATGGCGATCACAGAGATGCTCAATTTTAGAAGCATCCCGCTGAAAGTGACGATCAATGAGTACATTGAGTTGGCCAAAAACTATAGTACACCGAAAAGTAAGCAGTTCATCAACGGAATTTTGGATGGTATATCCAAGGAACTCAGCGAAAACGGCAAGATTCGAAAAAGTGGTCGAGGATTAATTGATAACAAATAATATTATGAGCAGAAAATCTACAAACACACTATTAGCTTTCCTTACAGGGGCGACAGCAGGAGCAGTTCTAGGAATTTTATTTGCTCCAGATAAGGGATCAAACACAAGAGATAAACTTTCTTTTAAATTGGACTCGTACAAAAAAATGCTGGAAGAATTGGTGGAAGATTTGGTGCAAGGCAAAGAGATTCCTTTGACAGCAGCGAAAACCGAAGGCGAGAAAGTAGTCAACGATGCCAAAGAGAAGGCTGAAAGATTACTTGCCGATGTAGACGAGCTTATTGGGCACATCAAAAGTGGAGATGTGGATGAACCAAGTGACAACTAATACTTGTTGCAGAGAATTGAAGGGAATATACAATGTTTAATTATAAATCAAGGAAAATGAAATCAGTATTGAAGATGTTTGTTATTGCGATCCTATTTGTAGGATTTACTAGCTGTGGCAACAAAGAACAAGAAAAGAAAATTGCTGAATTAGAAAGCAAATTAGATGCGCTTTCAACGGGAACAGCAGCTACTCCAGCAGCAGCAACTCCAGTGAAAGAAGAAAAACCTGAAGGGCCGCTTCCAGTATTTACCTTTGGAGAGACTGAGCACGATTTTGGGACAATCAATGAAGGAGATGTAGTAGAGCACACATTCAAATTCACTAACAATGGCGAAGCTCCATTGATTATTCAAAATGCCACAGGGTCTTGTGGGTGTACAGTTCCTACATGGTCTAAAGAGCCAATTCCAGTTGGTGGAGAAGGTGTGATCACGGCTAAGTTCAACAGTAAAGGAAAGCCTAACGTGCAGAACAAAACAGTGACAATCACTGCAAACACTTGGCCTAAGCAAACAAGGTTGAAAATCAAAGCGTTGGTAACTCCAGCTGCTAAAGATGATGCTACTGCCACTGACGGACCAGTGAAGTAAGTAAAACCTAAGTTATTTTTACAACATCCCAATCCTTTCTCTAAGGGGTTGGGATGTTTGTTTTTATTCGTTTATTTTGTTCAAATTATAAAATATAAAATGCTTAATTCAATATTGCTACAAGCAGAACAAGGTTCTGGCTTCGGTATTCAAAACATTATTTTCTTCGCAGGGATCGCGTTGGTGTTTTACTTCTTCATGATCAGACCTCAGCAAAAGAAACAAAAAGACCAAAAGAAATTTATTGAGGAAATTAAAAAAGGAGATGCCGTGGTGACAATCGGTGGTATCCAAGGAAAAGTAGTGGAGGTTAATGACACTTCTGTAACGTTGGACGTTGACAGAGGAAGTAAAATTACTTTTCAAAAAACTGCAATCTCTAAGGATTCAACAGCGGGAATTGAACCTGCTAAATAGCTATTCGTGGGGAGGTTAAGAAACATATTCAAAAACACAAACTCCTCAAAAGGAAGTAACTGGAAAGCAATTGTTTTGTCAATATTGGCAGCCTCTGTTTTCTGGTTATTTCAATCGTTGAATAAAGACTATTCTACCAACCTCAATTATCCAATTGAATTTGACTTTCCAGCGGAACAATATGTCGTCATGGATAAGCTCCCTGATGAAGTTCAAATCAATATTAGTGGTATAGGCTGGAACATATTCAGAAAGACTTTCTCGTTCGGGCTGACCCCAATTAGAATTCATCTAGAGTCACCTGCAACGACTGCTAAATTGGTCGGGGCAGCACTGTTGGCGAATATTAATGATCAGTTGCCGCAATTTCAGGTCAACTATGTGATTTCTGACACCTTAAACCTCAATATAGAACCCAAATCTTCTAAGAATTTTGCTGTTTATATCGATAGTCTGTCTATAGATCTCAAGGAGGATTTCAGAATGACAAGTCAAATTATGACTGATGCTGACTCTGTGACCTTGTCCGGACCAAAATCAATCATCATGAAATTGCCAGATAGCTTACCTCTTGGTATTAGCGAACAGGCCATAGATAAGGATTTTGAGGAGGCGATTAAGTTTACCATAAGAGGCTATCAGCAGTCTTTACTAGAAGTCGTTCCTGAAGAGATTGTTGTGCAGTTTGATGTTGAAGAGTTTGTGACAGTGTCCTATAAAGTCAAGCTCACTAAGGTTGAAGATTTGGAAGTTGATATTTACTCAATGGATAGTATGATCAATGTCGTATATAGTATACCTAGATCAGCGCAAGCTACTATAGACAAGAGCGAAATCGCGGTGGTTGCATTGCCAGAAACACTTAATAAGGAAGACTCAACAATTCAAGTATCAATTCAAAACTATCCAGAAGTTATCTCCGAAATCACTTTGGACAGTACTTCAGCATATCTGAAAGTTATTTATGAGTAAACGACCAATTCAAATTGGAATCACCGGAGGAATAGGAGCTGGGAAAAGCACCATTTGTCAAATCTTCAAGACATTGGGCGTACCGGTATACAATGCAGATGACCGCGCCAAGTGGTTGATGAATAATGATGAAGACCTCAAGGAAGATATCGTTGCTGAGTTTACCGAGAAAGCATACAATGATGACGGGTTGGATCGGGAGTATTTAGCTGCAAATGTTTTCCATGATCAAAGAAAGTTGAACATGTTGAATAATCTTGTTCACCCGATGGTCGCATATGACTATCACGAGTGGGTAATGAGCCATCAAGAGACTCCTTACATGATCAAAGAAGCAGCATTGATGTTTGAGGGAGGAAGTTTTCGAGAATTGGATAAAACTATTGTTGTCACTGCTCCGGAAGAGCTAAGAATAGACCGTGTGCTAAAGCGAGATCCGCAAAGGGATGAGACTCAGGTAAAAGAGATTATCTCCAAACAAATGCCAGTTGCAGATGCAGTTGATCGGGCTGATTTTGTCCTACTAAATGATGGATCATCATTAATATTGCCTAAAGTGCTTGAGTTACACGAGCAATTTTCGGCTATGCAATTACAGCAGTAGCCTCTATCTCTACTAAATAATCGGGATGTATAAGTCTGCCCACTTCTACCATGCTCGTTGCTGGTTTGATAGTGCCAAATACTTCTGCATGAGCTTTACCAACTTGCTCCCATTTAGAAATATCCGTGACATAGATTCTGGTTCTGATCACATCGTTTAATGTTGCACCTGCTTTCCCTAATACTTCTTTAATGATTTGGAGAGAATGAACCGCTTGGAGATAGGGATCATTTTTGCCAACAACTTTTCCATTATTAACAGCAACAGTCCCCGTGACCTCTACTGTGTTTCCGATTCTTACCGCTCTTGAATATCCTACAATATCTTCCCAAGGAGCACCTGATGAAATGTTTAATCGATCAGCCATGATATTTCGTTTTTGATTACATTTATAGACGCTTTCAATTACGATAAAAAAGGATCATTTATGAAAAATATTTGTGTGTTTTGTGGGTCAAGTAGTGGCACAAATTCAATTTATTCTGAAAAAGCTAAGGAACTAGGAGCGTTACTTGCCCGACAAAAGAAATCCTTGATTTATGGAGGAGGCAATGTCGGTTTGATGGGTATCATAGCCGATGAAGTAATGGCACAGCAGGGAGAGGTTACCGGGGTCATTCCTCATTTTTTATTTGAATGGGAGGTAGGGCATGAAGGCTTGACTGAGTTGATCAAAGTTGAGTCTATGCATGAACGAAAGCTCAAAATGTCTGAACTTGCTGATGGATTTATTGCCATGCCTGGGGGCTTTGGCACATTGGAAGAGTTAGGCGAGATTCTCACTTGGGTTCAACTTTCGATTATTCAAAAGCCAGTTGGAATACTCAATGTCAATAGATTTTATGACCACTTAGTCGCTCAACTTGATCATATGGTCAAAGAGAAATTTCTAAAACCAGCAAATAGGGCAATGCTATTGGTGAGCGATGATCCCAATGAACTTATAAAATTGATGGAATCAACTAAAATAGAGCAAACGACCAAGTGGGTTTCTCCTGAACAGTCTTAATATTCACTGTTTGTGCTATAACACTACTCCAAGGTTCATGTCCTCTCACGTATCTTTCACTTTTATTGTTTCGTGAGGACACGAAACAAGGACTTGCAAACTATCCTCTCAGTTATTTCTTAATGCTCAACAGTTTGTCAATTGCACCTACTGCGGTCAACTTACGGAAGTAAAATTCTTCGCCAGTAATTTCCACATAAGGCACACCAGACTTTATGATTTCCTCTTTATAGATATCATAGAAGAACTCGCGCATTTGTGGGTGTTCTCTTAATGGATCTTCTACCCAAGGAATGTCAGGGTTCATTAACAAGTACAAATCATATTTTCGATTATTGACCTGGTCAATAATTTCATCATAGCAAGCACCAAACTTGTGTTCACTCCATACCTTGACGACTAATAGATTGGTGTCACAAATCAAAACACGTTTGGCGTATTTGGCTTCACGGTCTTCGGCAATAAGCTGCCCTTTGGCGATATCCTGAAGGTCGCGTTCAATATAAGGACGGTCTAGTCGCTCGATATATTCACGCGCATACTCAGGCACCCAAGAGGTGTGGTAGTATTTAGCCAATAGCGAAGCCAGTGTACTCTTCCCAGTTGATTCTGGACCGATGATTACAACTTTTTTTAAGCTGTTTGTACGTTCATTGACTTCTTCCATGCGAGATATCCTGCGATTGCCATTCCTATATAGATCAAATATAAGAAAGCATAAAAATAGATACCCTTATACAAATAAATAAATGTTGCTAAAACATCAACAATGAGCCAGTAGTACCAGTTGTCAATTTTCTTTTTGGCGGTTAGCCACATTCCCGTAACACTGAGGATGGAGGTAGTAGCATCCCAATAGGGAAGGGACGAAGGTGAGATATCAACGAAAAAGTAATTAATGTTTTCTAGAAAGAATCCAAAGATAAAGACACCTCCAAGAGTAATGATTGCTAAAACAACAGAAGGTTTTAGCGGAGTTCTTGAAATGTGTACTGCGTTATCTTCTTTTTGGCTTCCGTTGACCCAGTAGTACCATCCATATATGTTGAGCACTAGAAAAAAGATGTGAAGTATAAAATCTCCATAAAGTTGAATTTCCCAAAAAATGAAAAATGAAATAATAACATAGGCTATGCCAAATGCAAAAGTCAGTACGCTCTCTTTAATCAAGAAATAAACACAGAGCAGTCCAAAAACCAGCCCCATCAATTCTGCAAAAGGGATGTTTTTGGCGTACTCAAAGATTGAGTTTATGATATCGGTCATTTACCTAGATACTTATTTATCAACAACAGACTGTATATGAGCCAAGTGGTGCTCGCCATGCCAGGCATACATGCCTATGTTCCAGTCAAGAGTTATTTGTTTGCCAGATTCAGGGTGTACAAATGTTCTATTTAATTGGTCTTCTGACAGTCCTTTGAGAATGTGAACAAGCTTGGTATGTACTACTTTGAGGAAATCTACAGAGTCTTGAATGGGTTGATCTTTAGTGTCATACAACTCCGCCCAACGATCTTCATGGTAAGCTTTGATTGTTGGATTATCTTCTGTCAGTGCCCATTTGAATCGAATATAACTATTGACATGGCTGTCAGGAATGTGATGAATGACTTGTCTAATTGTCCATCCCTCAGGTCGGTATATTGTGTCTAACTGTTTTTCGCTAATATCAACAATTGCGTTTGCAAGCCTACTGGGTAATGATTGGATTTGATCTATCCATTCATTCACATGCTTTTGTTGAATGACTTCTGGAGGACTGTATCTCCCTATTGGGTATTTGAGATTATGAAGAGGGTCTTCTGACATGTCAAAGCTTGTTATAGGCGACTACGAACGCATCCGGATATCGTTTTTTAAGTTTGCCTTTGAAGACTGATGCTTTCTCACGAGACGGAAATTGACCCAAAATAATGGTGTAGACTTTTGTTTTGTTGACAACTTTCACCTGTATCGCGACCTGCTTGTGATAGGAAGCTTTCAAGTTCTGGGTAAGTCGGACAAGGTTGGTCATTTCTTTGAAACTTCCGATCTGCACGCCAAACCCTTTCGGACTAAGGCGATCAACTTGCATCGCGTAGAATTCTTTTTCCTCAACTTCTGTATGGTGATCAGGGCGTACTTGACCACCTCCTTTGCCATCTCCGTGATCTACTACTTCAACAGTTACTTCTGCTATTCCATCATGGATGAAATCAAGTTTCTCGGCTGCAGATTTAGACAAGTCAATAATACGACCAGACACAAATGGCCCCCGGTCGTTGATTTCTACTATGACGGATTTATTGTTAGCTAGATTGATGACTTTGACTTTTGTCCCGAATGGAAGTAACCGATGCGCGGCAGTTAGTTTGGAATGTTTGTATTTGACACCGCTCGCAGTGAGCCGACCTTCAAATTTGTCCGCATAGTAGGAAGCTTTTCCTTTATGTACCTGAGCGAATACAGTGACGGTAAGCAGTAGCAGTAACAATGACAAGGCGAGCGTCTTTTTTAAGATAATCATCAGATGTTTTTATATTTATAATTAACAATCTTAGGGCAAGTTCTGAAAGCACAGTAGTCTATACAGAATATAAGCTTCTAGGCATTAATCCCGACTAGTAAGTAAATATAAGTTAGCTTTCATTAAGCACAATAAGCTGGCATAATTTTTATACCATCAATGTAAAAATAGGATCATGAAAAACACATCAATGCGAATCACACAACTCCTTCTACTGATCTTTGTAGTAGCGATATTAGGGGCTTGTGCCTCAACATTAGGCAAAAAAGTGAAAGAACCCTTTCAGGGAAATAAGTATGAATCAAATGCGAGGTTCTTCAGAGGGATCGGCAAGGGAGAAAGCACTAAAGATAATATAGCCAAAGGCAAGGCAGACATTGCTGCTAAAACCGAGTTGGCCGGGCAGGTAAATACTACAATGAAGTTAGTCGCTGATCAGTACCTTGGGCAAACAGAAAATGAAGAGGCAGCTGATGTTGCCGATAAATTTCAGAGCCTGGCAAGGCAAATAATGAATACAGACATAGCAGATCTAAGAAAGATAGGGGAAGAAAAATATCTGGATGGAAGCAAATACACAGTATTCATCGCCTACGAGATCAAAAAGAATGCGATGCTGCGTTTCATGAAAAAACAGGCAAAAGTAGATGCAAAGATCAATGCCGCTGAACGCGCTACCATTGAGAAAATCATTGATGAAGAACTAGCCAAAACAGAGGACTAAGTTTCTCAGATAAAGCGCTACCTTTTCATTTCTTGAAGTTTGTTACGCTCAGTTTGCAATTCTCTATTGAGCTTAGCCTGAAGATCTAACGCCTTCTTTTTGTAGTTTTCGAATTCCACCTCTAGATCATTGAGGTCTTGCTTTGCGATCTTGGTACTGCTGGTATCCGCTTTCGATTTTACAACCAGAAATCCTATAGCAATTAGCAATAAAAAGGGAATGACAACACTTAATATGGCATAAGAGGACTTGTTGGTTCGCGTTCCTAAAACAACAAGTGTCGATTTTTCTTCTTCTCCAGTTGCCAGTTCGTTATCTTTTTCCTGGACCGTGTTGTTCAAGGCTTCGATCTGTGCGATCTTAGCATTGAGTGTTGTCTGTGTGGCTTTTCTGGTATTTTCTTTCACCGCGATGGAGTCATTGACGACTTTCCAAAAATCAGTTAAAACAGTTTTTTTAATAACCTTGTATTCATTGAAGGTTTCCGATTTATCAATCAAGGTGTTGTATTGTTGATTGAGGGACTGACTTTCTGTGTCAGCACTCTCCTGCGCAAAGGAAGCAGAAAAAATAAGCGAGCAGCACAAAAATGAAATGATGGAAGTAACGTGTGTTGGAAGCATTGTAAGTAGGTTATTTTAAGTATTCAAATGTCTAAAAGTGTACGTTCTTATCAAAGCGGAGGTAGCTTAATTGCAATATTTTCTGTTGAAAAAAGCAATTGGTCGGTGAAGTGAAAATCGTCAAGTACCAGACAAGGTCATTACTATGAAGAATTTTTTACAAAAAAGAGTCACATCATTCCTCTCAGGATCTTTTGAGGCTATTGGAGAATTTTGGTAAATAAGTTGGAGAACGAAGATGAAATCACTGGGGGTATGAATTTTTAGACAAATACCACGTAAGGTTTTAAGTGACAAACACTGAAATCGATAATAATTTATTGGCAGGGATCGTTTGTATAATTGAAAAGCAACAAACGCTTTGAACCTCTGTAATATATATTGTATTGATTACTAAATGTTTACGATTTAACATTTCAAGATAAATCTATCAAACTGTACATTAATTGAGATGTAGGCGCACGTGAGTGATTAATGATTGGTTTATGATAATCAGATAATGAAAACATGACAGTACTTTTGAAATACTTTAATCAAAGACAAAATTTCCTATGAAGAAGCAATTAATAATTCTGGCACTTTTCACTGTTCTTTTAAGCTCTTGCTTTTCTTACAGCTGCCCTACTTACGCTAAAAAATCACCTAAAATGATCCAATTAGAAAAGGATCAGTTGGAAAACAAACAAGAGAGCATATAATAACCCCCCTGAGTTGACTAGGTCAATTTTTTAGTTTTTCAATTTGCTTTTAAAGGCTTTTTTAAACTTCTCCACTTTCGGAGCAATCACGAATTGGCAATATCCTTGAGAAGGATTTAGTTTAAAGTAATTTTTGTGGTCATCTTCTGCCGAATAATAATTTTTTAACGCAGAAATTTCCGTCACTATTGGTGCTGAAAATGCACCAGATTGCTCCAGCTCATTTTTGTAATGATCTGCCAGCTGCTTTTGATCACCGTTATGATAAAAAACAGCAGAACGATATTGTGTCCCAACATCCGCGCCTTGTCTGTTGAGCGTAGTAGGATCATGTGTTTTCCAAAATACTTCTAAGAGTTCCTTGAATGAAATCACCTTAGCATCATAGGTGATTCTCGCCACTTCAGCGTGTCCAGTTGTCCCAGTCGTTACTTGTCGATAGGTTGGGTTGATTACTTGCCCACCGCTGTATCCTGATTCTACTGATTCTACCCCCTTCAACTCCTGAAAGACAGCTTCTATGCACCAAAAGCACCCGGCCCCAAATGTTGCTTCTTTAAGTTCTTTGCTCATGTCTGATTGTTTTATGTCAATGAACTTAACAGCGTTTGATAAGGAAATGTTGTAATAATAATGCCATGTGTCAAGTGGTTGACATTATTCATTTGGGAAGCGATCTTTCACATGACTTACCTCAGTTTTTCCGTGGGCAAATGGCATTCCATTACTATCGAGGCTTACTACTACGATGTTATCTATAACTATTATTGTTTTTTTGGTGAGCTTATTTCTAGCCTCACATTTTAGTGTAAGGGATGTGTTGCCGAATTTTATCACTTCTATCCCAATCTCAACGATATCGCCTTGTGTTGCAGAACTTATAAAGTCAATTTCAGACATATACTTCATTACGCAACTGTGGTTTTCCAGTTGAATTATAGCATAAATTGCTGTTTCTTCATCAATCCATTTCAATAGACTACCCCCGAATAAAGTACCGTTGGGATTGAGGTCTTCGGGCTTCACCCATTTTCTTGTATGAAAGTTCATATGTTCTTTTTATGTTCTAAATAATTGACAAGCAATTCCAAAGCTTTTATTTTTTCTAACATATAGATATTCTTTGCTAAAACGCTAAATTCATAGGTTGTGAAGAAATGAATTTACGAAAATGACATTATTGATAGTAGTGATTGTGGCAGTATTGCTTATTCAGATAGGAATCTTTGTGATGACTAGGAAAAAAATAAAAAAGGAGCGGGCGAATAGTGTTGTGGAAAAGTATAAAATCAAATCATCAGGAGATGCATGGAGGGTGATGAATGATATGAACGTTCCCGAAGAGGATCGCAATGAAATACAGGCTATTTATAATCAAGAAGAACCGTGAAGGATATCAAGCGCGTATGCTATTCTATGCTAAGAAAACACGAGGCAAATTATTTAACGCTGTTGGATGACTTGATACCCAAATGATGTTAATCGTCAAAAAAATCTTTGCAATATTTTGCTTCATGCTGCTTTCTCAAACAGGCAGTTCACAGGATTGGTTTTCCTTGAATAAGCAAGGCGTGGGAAAATACCATTCTGGAGATTATATAGGTGCTGAGGTCGATTATATATCAGCTATAAAGAAAGCGGAATCCAATCATGGGAAGGTCAGTGACCCCTATATCACATCGATCAACAATTATGCATTTCTCTTAAAAGAAACGGGAAGAATAGCTGAATCATTATCCTACTTTAAGCAGGCAAGCAAGTTGAACAAATTGCTTCATGGTGAGCTGGGAACGGGATATCTTGAAGCTCAAAGCCAGGTGTCAAGTGCATATTTGCTAGTTGGGAAATATGATAGCTGTGAATTCAATTTAAATACTTCTTTAAAGGTGTTTAACAGACTAGAAAGTGAAAACGAATCGCAATACAAAGAGGCTATTTTTAAGTATTATGAGATCCTTGTTTTTGATGAAGTGACCCGAGCCTCTCTTTATCATCATCGCGGACAAACGAGTAATAGCATTAAGGTGCTGGAATCTCAAATATCTGGTCTGAAAGAAGTGTTCGGTGATGAGATTGATGAATACAAGCCATACTATGAAATACTGGCGAACCTCACGACCTATTATATCGAGCAAGAAGATTATAAAAAGGCTAAACCACTAACTCAATCAGCATTGAGGTATTATCAGGTAAAAGAGGATGTTAGAAACACAAGTTCATTGATGAACTCGCTGGCAAGTATATACTATGCTACTGGTCAGACCGACTCGGCAATATACTTTTGGCAACAAATAAATCGAGCACTGAAGTCATCAGCCCAACGAGAAGGACAGACATCTCTAAGTGTGCTCAATAACCTTGGTAGTGCGTATTTGGAGTTGGAACAATACGATTCAGCACTATGGTATCTGGAGGAAGCATATGCTTTGCAAGATGATGGCAATGCAGTAATCCCCAAAGTTTACAAAATCACTTTGTATAACCTATCGGAGACTTATAGATGGATGGGCAGCTACGCTAAAGCTGAGACGCACTATCAACTATTGATCAACAGACTAATAGAAGAAACGATACATGAATTCACCTATCTCAATGAAGCTGAACAAAGGGCGTTTTACAAAAGTCAGCTATTCTATATTGAAGCTTACCAGGGGTTTGCACTGGAAGTGTCAGGGCTACTGCCCATACAAAATAGCGAAACACTATACATCAGTGAAGACATTGCTGGAAACCTATACAATTTACAACTAGTCACTAAATCCATCGTCCTCAATGCCAGTCGAAAAATGAAACGACAAATATTGTCTGGTAATGATGAACAGTTGAAAGCAAAATATATGCGCTGGGTTCAGTTAAAAAACCAAATCGCTTCAATTTACAATGCTGATTTAAACAATGTCCAGGGCCTTCGTAAGATTTATGCTGAAATTGGTGTGCTGGAAACAGAACTTGCTCGCTCATCTGCTAAGTTCAGGCAGGGGTTTATGAAAAAAAGGGATACCTGGAAAGAGGTGCAAAGTACACTTAAAAAAGGTGAGTGCACTGTAGAGATGATTAGAGTTTTGGACGGATTGGTTTACCTAGGGCTTATCCTTACACCAGAAACTAAAGAATCACCTGTGATGACTTATGTGATCAGCACAAAATCAAAACACCTGGAAAAACAATATTTACAGTATTATCAAAATGCCATCAAACACCAATCAATTGATACCCTCTCGTATAGTGCCTATTGGGAAAGGATCGCTAATAAGATCACCGATAATATGCCAAATAACCTGTCACCGAAAACTATTTATTTATCTGCTGATGGCATCTATAATCAAATCAACCTCAACACGCTTTACAATGTCAAAAGGAAAAAATACTTGATTGATGAGTCTGATGTGAACCTGCTTTCCAGTAGTAGAGAACTGGTCAATGACACATCTGAGGTGATGCAAGAAGGCAAAGAGGCGATTTTGTTTGGCAACCCCGACTTTGGGTTACAAGGTGATCGTCTACATTTTACTCCTCTTCCAGGCTCCAAAACAGAAGTTTTGGAAGTTGATAAACTTTTTAAGAAAGCTGACTGGAAAACACAAGTATTTACGGGGGGAGGGGCAAGCACCGAAAATCTTAAAACTTATTCAAACGCATCAATATTGCATTTGGCCACTCACGGCTTTTTCAACGCTGGAGATGACCAACACCCTATGCAAGCGATGCTTAATTCAGGCATAGCACTTTCTGGAGCAAATGACAATTTAGAAGAGGGATTGCTTACCGCTTATGAAGCGTCAAACTATGATTTGGATGATACGAGACTAGTGGTACTCTCCGCATGTGAAACTGGTCTCGGTAGCTACCATGTAGGGGAAGGAGTCTATGGACTGCAATATGCAATGCAAATAGCCGGAGCCGAAAACCTCATTATGAGCCTGTGGAAAGTAGACGATCAGGCGACTCAAAAGCTTATGGTCTATTTTTACAGCGCTTTTATTGAAAGTAACGATATAAGAAGCGCATTCAAAATGGCTCAAGAACAGCTTCGCGAACTTTACCCGCAACCGTATTACTGGGGGGCTTTTGTGCTGATGGGAAGGTAAAAAATAAAGACCTTCCTATTGAAGATCTTTATGTCTAGCGGCAAATGATTTATACTACTGCAACCTCAGTAACCTCTGGTGCCAATGGAAAATCGATGGGCGTATCAGCAATGTGATTAATGTAGTTCGTGAATGTATTGAGTGCTACGTGCCCAATTGCTTCAGCCAATGCAGCCTTATTATAACCTACGTTGAAGAATTTGTCGATGAATATTTGTGCTGGCTTTCCTCTTGTTATCACAATGTTTCTGACCAATTTGGAAAGGGCATTCAATTTGTCATCAGCGATTTCGCCAGTTCTCAATAGCACAGTTTCTTCTTCAGAAAAACCGTTCATTTTTCCAATGGCCGTGTGAGCAGATAAACAGTATCCACAACTATTGGCTTCTCCTGCGGACAGTGCAATTGCTTCAATTTCTTTTCCAGAGAATTCACCCCCGCCTAGATTATCTCCTAGAGTAAGTAAAGCATTTAGTGCTTTACCCGAATTGGCCGTTGCGGCATAAAGGTTTGGAACCATTCCAACTTTACTTTTCAGCGCATCGAATACACCTTGTGTTTCTACTCCTACTTCTTCTCTCTTTAATACTTTTAAGTTATTCATGTTACAAATTTTAAATGTGATAAATAAAGTTACAAATAGATAAACTTAATAGTAACACTAAAAGTTTCAATTAATACCAAATTTTTTTACTCCTGTACTCTAGGAGCTTTTGAAGGGCTGTTTTCCTCCAATATTTCTTGAAGATCCTTGTTAAGCATACTGATCGTAGTTTGACTAAGCGTGTCTTTCATTCCAAGTTCAGCGTCTGTAAATACATCATGAACGAGTGCGGCCAGATTGCTACTTACTACACAGTTGGGATTCACTTTAGGTCGATTAAAAAACTCCTTTTCCTTTACAGCTAGATAGATTTCCCAAAGCGTGATTTGATCAGCTGGTTTTTCTAAGAAGAACCCACCACGTGCTCCAGCGATGCTACCGATGATGCGTTGTTTTTTGAGTAAAGCGATAAGTCGTCTCACCACGACAGGGTTTGTCTTCAAGCTATCTGCAAACTCGGTAGATGATACCAGCCTGTTTTTGAGATTGAGATAGATACAAAGATGTATTGATTTGGTGAAATTGGAATTAGCCTGCATGAATTAAATATAACACTTTATATGTTACAGTAACGTAGCTAGTATTATTTGGTTACTAAAAAGAGGCTGTCTCAAAAGCTAGACCGTCATTCAGAATAAAATGAAGAATCTTCAATTTCTTCCTGCGAAGTGTGACATAGGTTCCACGCTTCGCTCTGAATAACATACTTTTATTGCTTTTGAAGCAGCCTCTTTTCCTTTTTTAAGGCTCCGAGTTTTTACAACTCAATCTCCTCAATTTCTTTATTCAAGAATTTATATTCTGTGATTGGCAATGAACTATCTTGAATCAATTTCACCCACTTATTATACTTCATCATCCAGCCAAATCTCTTAGAGAAGATGCCTTTTGTAAAGAATGAATATAAAAATGGATGAACCACGAGACTTATGCCGCTGGCATTTTGCTTGGTCATCAAATGATCCAAATGCTCTTCTACCTGGTCAGAAACCATAATGGAAGCAGATATTTTTCCGGTGCCATTACAAGATGGACAAACCTCCCTAGTCGTGATGTTCATCTCAGGACGAACACGTTGACGGGTGATTTGCATTAGCCCAAACTTAGAAAGCGGAAGTACAGTGAATTTCGAGCGATCAGATGCCATCTCATCCTTCATTTTGTTGTACACCAATTTCTTATTCTCCGCACTTCGCATATCGATAAAATCGACTACGATGATACCACCCATGTCACGAAGTCTCAATTGACGCGCAACTTCTCTAGCAGACTCTAGGTTTACCGAAAGCGCGGTTGTTTCCTGATTTTCTTCTTTGTTGGACTTGTTGCCACTATTGACATCCACCACATGAAGTGCTTCTGTATGCTCGATGATCAAATATCCGCCACCTCTAAGACTTACAGATTGCCCAAACGCAGATTTCATTTGTTTTTCTACACCGAAGTTTTCAAATATCTTCGCTTTACCATTGTAAAGTTTTACAATCTTCTCCTTTTCAGGAGCAATTGACCTGGTAAATGAACGTACATCCTCGTACATTTTTTTATCGTCAATATGGATATTGTCAAATGACTCGTTGAGCACATCTCTAAGCAATGCAGATGCTTTGCTCATTTCACCAATTACCTTGTCTTTAGGCTTAGCGGCTTTGAGCTTGCTCATTCCCTTCTCCCAAGTTTCGACAAGATTCCTAAGATCGTTGTCCAGTTCAGCTACTTCTTTGCCTTGAGCAACTGTTCTGATGATGACACCAAACCCTTGCGGTTTGATTGAGTTGATAAGACGAGTGAGCCGCTTGCGCTCATCATTATTTGCTATTTTTTTGGAAAGATTGACCGACTTAGAGAAAGGAACCAATATTAGGTACCTTCCAGCTAAGGACAACTCACAAGATAGTCGCGGACCTTTTGTAGATATGGGCTCTTTTACGACTTGTACCAGCACTTGCTGGTTTTTGGACAACACATCAGTAGCGTTTCCAAGTTTTTGCAATTCAGGTTCTGGCTTGAATTTATCTATTTTGCCTGCACCATTCTTTCTGGTTTTTGCAACATTAGTAAATTTCTGTAATGACTTGAATCGTGGACCTAGGTCCAAATAGTGTAAAAAAGCATCCTTTTCATAACCTATGTCAACAAATGCGGCATTGAGACCCTGAATCACTTTACTTACAGTGCCAAGGTATATATCTCCTACATTGAATTGTACTTCATCATTGTCTTGATGAAATTCGACCAGGCTTTTATCTTTTAATAGGGCTATGCGACATCCTTCTTGAGTCGAATTGATAATTAATTCGTTACTCATTTTCTATGGGTTTAGTTTAAAAAACTGTACACATAATCAACTCGTCTAAGCGTGTTGATAGGATGAAATACATGAAATATTAAATTTTCACCAAGTTCTATAACTCGGTGAATTGAAAGAACAAAAGCCGCTAATGAAGATTAGCAGCTTATCTTTCTAGACAACAAAGAATTTTACTTCTTCTTATGTCTGTTTTTTCTTAGTCTTTTCTTTCTCTTATGAGTAGAAATCTTATGTCTTTTTCTTTTTTTACCGCAAGGCATATTCTTTTCTTTTACTCACGCAAAGCGTGAAGGTTTAACAATATTTTAATTTATCTCGTTCAGATACCCGTCCACTGTGGCAATCACAGCAGGGTCGGTAGCTGTATTCTTTATTATTTCAAAATGCTTTTTTGCTGCTGATTCATTTTCCAAATCAAGATGACTCAGCCCCAATAAAAACCGAGCTTGGATGTTTGATTTATCAATAGATATCAACTTCTCGAATCTTTCAACAGCTTTCTCAAATTGACCAGACTGCCTGGAGAGTAGTCCAAGGTTGAAAATAGCTTCTACATTTTCAGGGTCAATTTCTACAACTTCTCTGAGCATCAAAATTCCCTGCATAGGGTTCGAAGATGATACATAAGTCATTGCTATTTTTGATTTTAAGTCAAGTCGATCAGGATGATTCTCTAGAATTTGATTGAGATAAGTTCTTGCCTTATCTCCTAAGTAGTTCAATTTATTGTGATCTACTGCAAACCCGAAAGCTTCATAATAACCTAATCCAGCATTTAACATATTTTCCTCGTTTGGAAAATTTAGTGCTTTCCATTCCAAGTATTTGGCAGTGCTATCTAGCTTGCCTCCTTGACGGAACAGAATTACTAATGAATCCGCAAAGGTAATGCTTTTTTCATTTATTTCACTATTGTTTAAACTTTCTCGTAGGTGAGAAATTTGACGAAGTAAATTTTCATCCAATTCAACACCATGATCGAAATTGGAAGTTCTCTTACTATTGGTATCAGATTCAGTGCCCGCTTCGTTTGAGGTCACTTCCGACTCATCATTTTCTACGACTACCTTAGGGAGTAGAAACAATAAAAAAGTGAGCACGATCGCGCTCACTGTCAATAAAATTCTTTTCTGCAACATATGGCAAAGATAGTGCTTTTAATGTAATAGGGGAGTGTTTAATTAACTAACCTTAATCTTATCGCTGGATTTTATTTTTTCCACAAATACTTTTGACGGCTTAAAACTTGGAACATGGTGTGCATCAATTACAATTGCCGTATTTTTGGAGATATTCCGAGCGATCTTTTTGGCTCTTTTTTTATTGATAAAACTGCCGAACCCTCTGATATAAATGTTGTTTCCGTCAGACATTGAGGTTTTCACCACGCTGAAGAACGCTTCAACCGTTGCTTGCACATCTTCTTTTGGGATACCTGTCTTATCGGATATTTCGGAAATTACTTCGGCTTTAGTCACTTTTATATATTTTTTAGTTGATTGGTAAAGTTACCCGTCATAGCTTTCAATTTAAAATCAAAACGGGTCATTTTCTGACGTGATTTTCGCAGGTTTTTAGTTAAATATCAACAGAATTGGATAATATATTTTTCGCTGAATCATTGATTCGCTGGTACTCAGTAAACAAGAGAAATTTGCCATGGCGATCAACGAACGACCCTTACAAAATATGGCTATCAGAGGTCATACTACAACAAACTAGGGTCGAACAGGGCTTGCCTTACTATGAAAAATTCATTCATAAATACCCCAATATCAAGACGTTAGCTCTTGCTGATATTCAAGATGTACTCAAATTATGGGAAGGTCTAGGATACTACTCAAGAGCCAAAAACTTACACAGGTGTGCAAATAAAGTAGTGGATAGTCATAATGGTATTTTTCCTAATAGCTACAATGCACTATTAACCCTTCCAGGAATTGGGCCTTATTCAGCAGCTGCTATTGCGTCTTTTGCTTTTAAAGAGGCGGCAGCAGTATTGGATGGAAATGTATATCGAGTGATATCGCGAGTTTTTGGAGTAAAGGATGATATCTCACATTCTAGAACAGCTAAGAAATTCACGCTGCTTGCCAATGAATTGTTGGATACTAGTCAGCCAGACAACTACAATCAGGCTATCATGGAATTTGGGGCGCTTCATTGCAAACCTCACAACCCCTTGTGTGAAAATTGCACGCTAGCTGATATGTGTTATGCTTTTGAACACAATGCGCAACAGCAGCTACCAGTAAAGTCAAAAAAAGTAAAAGTCTCTACCAAACACTTTAGCTATATCGTTTTTGTAAAAGAAAATCGAATAGCGATGAAAAAAAGAAATGACTCAGGGATATGGAAGGGGCTATATGATTTTCATTTGATTTCATCAGCGCAAAAAATGGATGAAGAAAGCGCATTGGCATCGTTGAATCTGGATTCCAGCAAAATGCTAGTCGAAGACATTTCTAAGGAATACAAACATATACTCACACACCAGAGAATATATGCTACCTTTTATAAGATAAAACTACAAGATGAGACTTTGATGGAAGATACATCATTGACTTATTATAACATCGATGAAGTTCACAACTTGCCCAAGCCTGTTTTAATCTCAAAGTATTTGAATGAAAATATATTTTAAGTAGATTTATAAAAAGGTACTTTTGTAAAAAACTAAATCACTATGGCAGGCGTCAACAAAGTAATATTGATAGGAAATCTTGGTAAGGATCCAGAAGTTAGACATTTGGAATCTGGTGTAGCCGTTGCAAATTTTTCTATTGCTACAACTGAAACATACAAGGATCGAAACACCGGAGAGCGTAAAGATGTGACTGAGTGGCACAACATTGTACTTTGGAGAGGATTGGCAGAAGTTGCAGAGAAGTATTTGAAAAAAGGAAGTCAGGTATATGTAGAAGGCAAATTGAGAACACGATCTTGGGAGAAGGATGGTGTGACAAGATATACTACTGAAGTGGTCGGTGATACTATGACAATGCTTGGCGGAAAGCCTAGCAGTGGTGACCAACAGCAAGAAAACACAGCTAGTTCTCCTGCTATCAATATGCAAGATTCGGGTCAAGCAGATGTATCCGCTGATGATGCTTCTGACGATCTTCCGTTTTAATACTGTATACTAAATCAATAGGATTGGAACTCTCTATAGACGAACCTCCGAGTCAGCTTTTGCTGGCTACCATATTGAACCCACACTTTTGGTATTTTCTAGTTACAGGAATAATATTTTTATGCCTAATGATATCTTCTGCCATAGTATCTGGGTCAGAAGTGGCTTTTTTCTCCCTATCTCATAGCGAGATAGAAGAGTGCAAAAGTAGTAATAGCATCAGAGAGAATAACCTGGCTAATCTTATAGCGAAACCGAAACGACTTCTTGCGACCATTTTGATTCTGAACAATTTGGTCAATATAAGTATGGTAACACTTTCAACATTCATGATGTGGAGGCTGTTGGGAAGCACTACAGAGGATGGAATGGCGGCTTTGATATTGGCGATAATAATTACCGTATTGATTGTGGTTTTTGGGGAAGTCATTCCTAAGGTATATGCTACACAGAATAATGTTAAGTTTGCCAGATTTGCGAGTCCGGCATTGATCTTCTTTCAGAAATTTTTTAAGCCTCTTTCATTCTTGCTGTTATCAATGAGCAGCGTAATAGAAAAGCGAGTGCAGAAAAAGGGGTATGAGCTTTCCGTAGATCAACTACATCATGCCGTGGATTTAACCACGAGTAACTCTGAAACGTCCTCTGAACAAAGAGGCATATTGAAGGGAATTGTCAATTTTGGAACCTTTACTGTAAAACAAGTCATGCGTTCTAGGATGGATGTCACGGCACTGGAAGGAATACTCAACTTTCACGAACTGATGGATAAAATCAATAAAACAGGGTTTTCTAGAATCCCGGTTTTCACAGAAACTATAGACAGTATTAATGGAATATTGTACATCAAAGACGTGCTACCATATATTGAAGAAGAACAGCATTTTGACTGGAAGAAACTATTGAGACCAGCGTATTTTGTTCCGGAAACGAAGAAAATTGATGGTCTACTCAAGGACTTTCAGGAGAAAAGAGTGCATGTGGCGATAGTGGTGGATGAGTATGGTGGAACATCCGGCCTGATCACCCTTGAGGATATAATCGAAGAGATCGTTGGCGAAATCAATGATGAATTTGACGAAGATGATAAACGCTATACTACATTGGACAAAAATACCTATGTCTTTGAGGGGAAGACTTCTCTCAATGACTTTTGTAAAGTAGTTGATGTAGATCCATCTGTATTTGAAGAAGCAAAAGGAGAAAGTGAATCTCTAGGTGGTTTGCTGTTGGAAATTAATGCTGTTATTCCATCAACTGGTGAAAAGATTGAATTTGAAAGGTATACTTTTACAGTTGTGGCCGTTGATAATAAGCGCATCAAGAAAATAAAAGTGCAAGTCAATGAATAAGAGTTGTTTGATTGAGAAGGTCTTTGTTGGACTTAGCTTTGCATTTGTCTTTATCGCTTGCGATAGTGAATATACGCCTAAGCGAAAAGGATATAACCGACTCGACTTGCCAAATCACGAATATCAGGCGCTGGCTGATACATTACCCTACTATTTTGAGTATTCCAAGCACGCTAAATTATTGAGTGACACTTCCTATATCTCCAATAAAGACTGGGTGGAGATTTACTATCCATCATTACTTGCTAATATTCACATCACATACGTATCTCTTAAAAAGACAGACCTTAAAGAGTTAATAGAAGATGCTTATTTTCTTACTTCTAAGCACCAGATAAAGGCATCTGCTATTAATGATAATATTTTAGTGACTCCTTCAGGGAAAACTGTTTCCATTGCGGAGCTAGAGGGGGATGTTCCAAGCCAGTTTCAATTTTACACGACTGATTCGGTGAAGCACTTTTTTAGAGGGGCATTATATTTTAACACCAAGGTTCAAAATGATTCCTTGGCACCTGCCATCGAATATGTGAAATTGGATATCATGAATTTGATAAACACACTCGAATGGCGAGAATAAAGGCTAACTAACTTCGTCAAAGTTGTAGACTGATTTGATAAGAAAAATTCTTCAACCTACTTCGAAATTTTATGAACTTTGACGAAGTTGTTCCTAGTTTAAAGAACATAAAGAAAGGTAAACCCAGCTTCTAGAGCTAATGGCAGGTTATTTTGACACAGGAATAGAATATCTCAAAGGTGTAGGGCCTCAGAAAGCTGCGCTGCTCAACAAAGACCTTGCAATATTCACATATGGTGATCTTCTCCAGCATTACCCCTTCCGTCATGAAGATCGGACCAAGTTTTACAAAGTAAATCAAGTACATGATGAATTGCCCTTTGTCCAAATAAAAGGAGTCATCAAAAGACTCGAAGTCTTAGGAACAGCAAGAAAGCAGCGGCTAAGAGCTTACTTTCAAGATGATACTGGAGAAATTGAATTGGTGTGGTTCAAGGGAGTACAATGGCTTCATAAAAATCTCAAAACAGGGATACCTTATGTGGCATTTGGTAAGGCGAGCAAGTTTGGCAGTAACTACAATATCGCACATCCCGAACTAGAAGTGCTGACACCTTCGCATGATCAGCAGGGGTATTTGCAGCCGATATATCATTCCACAGAATTGCTGAAGAATAAGTTTCTTGACAATAAGGCGATTGTCAAACTGCAAAAGACTCTGTTGACCCAATGCAAAGATAAGATACAGGAAACTTTGCCAATAGGGATCATCGAACACTTCAAGCTCATCTCGAAGAAAGAAGCGATTATCAATATTCACTTTCCTACCTCCAATGATTCATTGGCAAAAGCCAGACACCGACTCAAGTTTGAAGAGCTATTTTATATCCAACTACGACTGCTAAAACTTAAGCTCACCAAGCAGGAGAAATACAGGGGCATTGTATTCAAAGAGGCATCCCTTCTCACGAAATTTTACAATGAACATTTACCGTTTGACCTAACTAATGCCCAAAAGAAGGTGATCCATGAAATTTACGGAGACATGAAGTCTGGCAGGCAGATGAACAGGCTTTTACAGGGTGATGTGGGTAGTGGAAAAACGATTGTAGGATTTATCTGCATGATGATAGCTATCAATGGAGGGACACAAGTGGCGATGATGGCTCCCACGGAAATATTGGCCAACCAGCATTATGATGGTTTGAAGCCGTTTGCAGATGTCATGGGTCTGGAGATCGCGTTACTGACAGGTTCCGTAAAGCAAAAGCACAGAAAAGTGATCCATGCAAATTTGGAAAGTGGTGAACTCAGTATCCTCATAGGCACTCATGCCTTGCTAGAGGACAAAGTGAAGTTCAAAGAACTGGGGTTGGCGATAGTTGACGAACAACATCGGTTTGGAGTGGCACAGCGATCTAAACTTTGGCAGAAAAACAGGACTACATATCCACACATGTTGGTGATGACGGCCACTCCAATCCCAAGAACCTTGGCAATGACGGTTTATGGAGACTTGGATGTGTCTGTGATTGATGAGCTTCCAGCAGGACGTAAACCAATTGAAACTGTTCATAGATATGATTCTAATCGACTCAAGGTTAATGGTTTTATAAAAGAACAAATAGCTGAAGGGAGGCAAATCTACATCGTTTATCCACTGATTGAAGAATCTGAAAAATTAGATTTGAAAGACCTAATGGATGGTTATGAAAGTGCTTGTCGATCTTTTCCAGAAGTACCGATCAGCATTCTGCATGGTAAAATGAAAGCAGAAGCGAAGGACTATGAGATGCAGCGATTTGTCAAAGGGGAAACAAAAATAATGGTCGCAACCACCGTAATCGAAGTAGGCGTAAATGTCCCCAATGCCAGTGTGATGATTGTAGAAAATTCGGAGCGGTTTGGTCTTGCCCAGCTCCATCAACTGAGAGGACGTGTTGGCCGTGGAGCTGATCAGAGCTATTGTATCTTGATGTCTAGCTTCAAACTAAGTAAGGAGGCAAAGACTAGAATAGCGACAATGGTACGTACCAACAATGGCTTTGAGATAGCAGATGTAGACCTTAAGCTCCGAGGACCAGGAGATGTATCTGGAACACAACAAAGTGGTGTAACTGATCTGATTATTGCAGACTTGAGCAAAGATGGACAGCTACTTCAAATTGCTAGAACAGCAGTGATTGACTTGCTAGATAAAGATCCACAGCTAGAGTCGGTAGAGAATATAATGATCAAAAGACAGGTGGATCGGCAAAAGAAATCAGCGATTAACTGGAGTAGGATTAGTTA